>Ga0307509_10008842_pt1 | contig 12722 bp, 10 predicted proteins | sample 10_EM_MG_FD_202245 | JGI IMG/M metagenome (GOLD analysis project Ga0307509, IMG submission 202245) | Populus trichocarpa ectomycorrhiza microbial communities from riparian zone in the Pacific Northwest, United States - 10_EM | ecosystem: Host-associated > Plants > Roots > Unclassified | place...
CATGTTTACTTCAATCTTCTTTCTAAGAGGTTATCATAATTTTGTATTCATGATTATGAGGTTAGCCGGTTAACCCAAGTTGACTTAGATCTTTTTTTTTTAATTATTTTATTTTCAGTTATGCCTTTCAATATTGAGTTGTTTAAGAATTGAGCTTAATAATTTTATTCGGTTTGCTTTCGCGGGGTTATCCGGGTATCATGATCAGGTCCATGATTTGATATGCTAATTCGGATGGGTTTAAGTTGGGTTTTTTTAGCTTTTTTATGTTGTTATTTTTTCAAGTTTAATTGGCATTGCATTTTTTTGTTAATGATATTTGAATTAGTCGAGTTTATTAAACACAAGTGAGTCAATGACCTATTTTTTTAAAAATGCTTATTATATCTTAGAACTTTTTTTATATTGAAAAAAATTTAGGTCAATTTGTGCCGGAGCAAGGACCTCTGTCCAGTATGTTCTTCCATATAAATGACAAGTTATCCAAATGAACAATATATTATTTTGTATTTCATATAAATGATGTATCATCCACTCTTTAATCTTCTTTACTTTACTAAAATTCAAGAGTATTGTTGAATTTTAGCAAAATTCCCTTAAATTTATTTTTTAAACTCGCTTTGCATTAAAAAAATAAAATATGTATATACTCTTTTTGAGGCATTTAAACTTAAAATATAACTCCAAAAATAATTTTTCAACAACTATTCAAAACAAAAATCCAATTTTATACTTTTTAAATCTTAAAACTTCAAATTCACACATAAAAGTAAGAGCATCAACATTTATTTTCATGAAATAAAAAAAAATCAATCGAAAGTTACACTTTCTAGATGGAGAAGGTGGTTTTGCATGGTAAAAAAAGTCAAAATATAAAACGTAACAAACTTCTTCTCTTCGCTATCTACCGTATGGAGGTAGGTTTATTTTGTTTTTTTCTGAAAAGCAAAATTGAAAACAAAATCGCAGCAGTTAATAATGTGGGGGATATAAGAAATTGATTTTATATATATATATATATATTATTCTCATTGAATATTCGAATATTCATGTATATTTTTTAAAAAATAATATTGTGCATATTATTTTTATATACATTATTGAAAAGATACATATATAACCATGAGAGTTTATTATATTATTTAAACTACATAATTGAATGATTTTTAAATATCATTGTAATTATTTATTTAAAGAGAATTCTGAAGATAATTAAAAGAAAAGAAGATGAAGGTCAAGAGAGGTCAAACACGGACCTAGACTATTAGGCCCACCCGCTTAGCCCATAAACAGACAAGTGTGTCTAATTTCTTATAAAAATAAATAAATAAATGAAAGGTTATTTGCTTGGGCAAATGACTTGGGCCATTAACTGCAACAAATTCCAACTACATTGAGTTATTGAAAAATTAGGTTTTAAGGTTTTTAGATTAAAAAAAAAAAATTTAAATTTTGATTTATTTTTATCTAAAAAATACCATAAAAATCTTAATAAACTCACTTTAAATCTAAAAACACTATCTAATCCATTTAAAAATAAAAAAAAAATCAAAATAAAGTTCAAGCCCTGATTTACCATAAAAATCTTCAAACAGGGCTTAATGTTTAAGAGATGCAAACCACCTCAACCCCTCTTCAAGAACCAATCAACACTAAAATTCTTGTATTTTGCTCTTCCTCATGTTCAATAACCTTTTTTTTTCTCTCTCTTAACAATCTAGGGACTAAGATGTAAATAAAAATAAAATTTATAAATCTACCGTCAATGAAAGGAATTATAAGGACTAAAATAAAAAAAAAATCCCATCAACAGTGGGACCCACAATAGGTTGATAAAGAGTGAAATCTTGGTTTTGTTTTAGTTTAATAGCTTTAATTTAAATAATAATACTTTAACAGGGACGAGACTGATCTGCAGTCCGCAAGGTCATCATCAAACTAGTAATCTTGCAACGTTGCTTGATTGTTGATTGATGTGACGTAGGAGAAGGAAGCGCTTGGTCTTTTAGCAGGAGAATGAAGAGGGAGTGTAAAGAAAGACATGGATTTTAAGTTTGTATGAAATGGAAGGGAAAGTCATTGAAATCCTTCCTAGATGTGGTCGTGTTTATTTTCGTTTTCGTTTTTGTTTTTTTTGTTTTTTTGTTTTTCTTTATGTATTTATTACGAGATACAACCCTTCATATCAAAAAATATAAGAATAACTATCTAGGTGGTGGCCCAGTGGTAAGAGCTTGGGACCAAGAGGTTTGCTTCCTCTATGGTCTCAGGTTCGAGCCCTGTGGTGGCTCATATGATGGCCACTGGAGGCTTACATGGTCGTTAACTTCAGGGCTCGTGGGATTAGTCGAGGTGCGCGCAAGCTGGCCCAGATACCCACGTTAAACTAAAAAAAAATACAAGAATAAAAATAATAAATTAATGTTTTTACTGCTGTGTTTTTTATTTTTAGTAATGAGTTCCAACACCAAAAATAAAAATAACAGGAAAAAAAAGCATATACTAGGTTGCTTGGCTCAAGTGTTGGTTCGGGTTTTAACTAGTAATTGAAATTAATTTTTAAAATAGTGTTATTCTAATTTATTTATTTAAAAAAAATATAGATAAAAGTCGTTTCAAAAAAAGAAATCAAACCAGTTTTTACTGGAAAATTCTAACAATGTCAATCATTATGGACTAATATGTTAAGTCAATTAGATTTAATATAATCAATTCTCGTTAATTTAATTCAACATGAAACTTAATTTAAATTAAAGTCTAAGTTCCGAGTATAGGATTCACCGGGTTGACTCATCGATATGAAAAAGTTTGGTAAGAGTGCTCTGTGGCATTCATATGTTATTAGTTTTCATTAAATATATACAAAAATACAGGAATGGGTAGATAAGATTGGGTGAAATCAAATTGAAGATTTGGCTGAAACTTGCCGATTGATATAAAGCAAACAATCATCATTATTAAATCATTTTAGCCCAGCCCAGCCCAGCCCAGCCCCAGCTACACCTTACCAGCCGTGTATTATTATTATTATTATAAAAATATTTAATTATTGTAAAATACAATAGCATTCGAATTAAAAAAAGGAAAAAAAGGAAAAAGATACCATATATTATTCGATCCTCCTCAATCTCTGTCTCACTATACGCGCACCTCACCACCCCACCCCATTCCTCTCATTTTCAGTTACCTTTTTAACAGAGAGACAAAACAATCAAAACAGAAAAAACAGAGCGGGAGAGAGAGAGAGAGAGATTTACTTCTTTTTTCTCACTCTTTCTTCAAATTGGCCGGAGGGGGGCGGAGGGAATCAGTGATCATCTATCACCAGCATTTCCTTTTGCCACCTTGAAGTGAAGAAGATGGATGTAATAGTAATATCACAGCAGAAGAAGCATGATGATAATAATGATAATGATAATGATAATGATAATAATAACAACAACAATGAAAGAATGGAAGGTTGGTTATATCTAATCCGGTCGAACCGGATCGGATTGCAGTACTCAAGGAAACGCTATTTTGTTCTTCAACATCATCTCCTCCAGAGCTTCAAGTCTGTTCCTCTTTCTAAGAACCAGGTTTCTTCTCTCTTTTTTTTTTTTATTCGTAAGTATTTTTATTTTTATAATATAAATTGCTGCACTAGTAATTATCTTTGCTATGCAATGGTAGCGCAGTTTGGAATTTCTATTGTTACTGTATATTGCTTTATTTAGAATTTGTTTGTAGGTTGTTGCTTGATTCTTTGTTTTAGGTTGATATCACTGCTCAACTTATTTGATTTTTTAAAAAGTAAAATTTAAGATTCCTTGTGTTTCAACCGGGAATCCTTTCATGCAGAAACCACACGGTATAGGTGTTAGCACATTTAAGATTCATTGATCTGTCTCGAACATTTTAAGTCTGTTGGTCGATTGGAATTCTAAGTTAAAGGTGTTTCTTCTTAGTGCCAGATTTTGCCCTTTTGTATTTCAAGTATTTAGGAAGCCTTGCTTTTGGCTGGAACCCATAACAAGCTGAGAAAAAGCACTTCCACTAAGAAACCAGTGCATCCAGTGATTTATCTCCCTATCGTCTTTTTCATGTCACGTCGAGAATTTTTGTTTCTACTTTAGGCATCATGGGTCATTTTCAGTGGTTCTCTTTGTATCCCTCCTACTGTGAACTTTAAAGTCTCACTACAAGGCATATCATACACACGCGCACATGCGTGAATGTGCCGCATACATTTTAGATTAGTGGGAAAAAACGAGTTGAATTGTCTAATTACATGTTTAAATATATCCATAACAAGATAGTACAAATGACAAGTCTCTTTGCATATCTAACTCATTGCTTTGTCGTTGTGTGTGAAAAAATATGAGAGATATGCTTTGAATTTAAGCTTGTATTGGGTTGAGTGGGATGTTGTTCTGTGTTTAGTTCTGTCGTCTATTTGAGTGACCCTGGCCCTTCATAGAGGAAATTTGCTTTATCTTTAGTCTCTGCGGTTTTTTTTTTAAGATACGATAATGTCAGACATGGAGATAAAAAAGAAAGTACTTTGACTTGCTTTTCAGGATCCTGTGAGAAGCGCAATCATTGATTCTTGCATTCGTGTCACAGACAATGGGAGAGAGAGCATTCATCGGAAAGTATGAAAGTTGTGTTTCCTTGGTTGTCATATGTTTTCTGATTTCTTGTGGAATCAATATTTTTTTTGAGCTCGTTATGCAACTTGCAGGTATTCTTCATATTTACTGTCTATAACACTTCTAATCACAATGATCAACTTAAGGTGAGGTCACTAGTCTAGAAAGAGATTCTTATTTGTATATAAGTTTTATACGCATAAGTTTTGAAATCTAAATATCGTAGCTAGGAGCAAGCAGTCCTGAAGAAGCAGCAAGATGGATCCATTCTATTCAGGAGGCAGCTTTAAAGGTTGCAAACTGCTTCTGTAATTTACAGTGAAAGAACTTATGGTTAAAATAAGGACTAATGTTTATATCTATTTTGCAGGGTGCTCATAGCATTGTTGGTTGTTCAAGGAGCAGTTGTCAGTCTTTTAGGTAACACTGTCCAGCATTCTTGTTTGAGGCATGCATGCTTATTTGCTTTTACCTTGATTGTTCACCTGTTCTTCTGATAGATTTCAATCTAGAATCAATCTTTTCTAGTTGAATTCGTTTTAAAATTTATTTCTATGAATTATGATTAACTTTTGTGGTGCCTGTGTTATTATATACTGCCTCTTTTTTGGAACTATTATCAACATTTTTTGCTCTCAGATTGAGCGGTCCCAGTTGGGTAAATCATAATAAACCAATAGACTGGACTCATTGTTCATCCACCCACACTGATTTAGTGACTGATGTTATTGCACCTTCACCTTGGACAATCTTTGGTTGTCAGAATGGTAAGAATAAAGTTAGTTATATGCTGTTCGAGGTAACTGAAGTTGTGTTTTTAATAAAATGGATTTTTGTAGGTCTCCGTCTCTTTAAAGAAGCAAAAGATAGGGATTCTCATGGAAAGGTGGATTGATTTTCTGCTTACAAATTTATTTGGTTTTAATCATGATCACAGAGTTAAAATGTTCCTTTTGGTGGCAGTGGGACGATCATCCTGCAATCATGGCTGTGGGTGTGGTTGATGGAACCTCAGAAGCCATTTTTCAAACTCTCATGTCTCTTGGTCCTTCAAGATCCAAGTAAGTTTTGTGAGTATTTATTACAATGAAGATTTTAATCTCAATCTTTTGTTGATCTGTTATGTTGCATCATTTGTATGTAGACAAAGGAAGAAGTAAAGAAAGGAATTTTTATCTGAACATGTTTACAAATCATGGTTTGCACAGAGTAACAGTTTTGGAACCTTATAATCTTTTAACCTAGGACATGAGAAAACCTGCTTGCTCAATGGAACAGAAATATATTGGCAACTTTTCTTATCAAAGTTTTGTATTCTTAAGCAATTTGATATTTCTTTTTTGTGGAAATCATATTTGTCATTCCATAAATTTCACTTTGCAAATTTGCTTGCAGATGGGATTTTTGTTTCTACAAGGGAAGTGTTGTTGAGCACCTCGATGGTCACATGGACATTATTCACAAGGAATTATACAATGACTGGTTACCTTGGTAGATCCGTACTTCTTGAAGTATATATATATTATTCTTTTTCTAAGGCAATTGCTCAGCAGTCTGAAATCTCATACTTGTTGGTGCATTGTACTTCCCAGGGGAATGAAACGAAGAGATTTTTTGTTGCGGCGTTACTGGAGAAGGGAAGATGATGGAACATATGGTAGTGATGCTATGCTGAAATTTTTTTTTGATTATTTTTACAATAGATTTGTCAGAATAAAGGCTAGGTTAACTTCATTTCACTTTGTTCTGCTGCAGTTATTCTCTACCACTCTGTGTATCACAAGAAGTGTCCACCCCAGAAAGGCTATGTTCGTGCTTGCCTTAAAAGTAATGTATGCTTAAGATTTGAAAATAAAATGATTCGTCTACTTTAAGAAGTTTCTTGTATTGCATGGAATCTCTGATAAAGGTTTAATGCAGGATGCACATAGAATTATATGTAGTATCTTTGTCTCTCTAATGTGCTTGTTTAAATCTAATGCATGGTACATTAGAGCAGTTGGTATCCTGTACTAATGATACATATATGTTTCTTTAAGAGAAGCAGTTTGACATGTATTGTACTCTACCATTTTTTGTAAAGCCTGAAAGGTTCACTGATTCTTCTGTCTTCTTAATCATCATCATCATCATCCAACTCATAATAATATTTACATGCTGTATATGATGAATCTGCTGGTGATTGTAAGGAACTTGTTCTCTGGTTTTCCTTTCCCTCTTTTTTAGGTATGGGAGCGGGAGTTAGGCATTACTTGGCTCAAGCCATTTAGATTATAAAAATTTCACTTTCATTCAGGTGGAGGATATGTCATATCTCCTGTGAACCATGAGAGACGATCTGTTGTAAAGCACATGCTTGCTGTTGACTGGAAATCCTGGAAATCATATCTTAGGACTTCTTCAGCCCGGTCCATTACCATTCGAATGCTTGAGAGAGTTGCTGGTAATTTTCATCTAATGATACAGAGTTATGAGTCTTAATATTTTTGTGCTTTTTCTCATTTTATGATCTGGGTGTTGAGTCAATTGCATCTACGTTGTGCTTGCAGCATTACGAGAGTTGTTCAAAGCAAAACTAGGGAATTGTCCTTCTTCTGATTTTTCTTCAGGAGAGTTGGTTGGGAATATGAGGTTGCATCAGATTGAAGGGGATCAGAGGATTGACGTTCAAACACCAACAAATGATGGGATGACTAAGGAATGCATGAATGAAGAAGTGGATAAGACTCCTTCAGAACATGCTAGCCTAGTAGGCCTTAATGATCCTGCTGATGAGTTTTTTGATGTTCCAGAACCATCAGATTATGATCAATTAGAAAATGGTTGGAGTTCAGATTTTGATCCAGAAATGTACTCTCAGGTACCATTTATCACAAAGTACTTTCCGCTCCTCACATGTAAAGGTTATTTAGGATTCATGCTTAAGGGACATCTGCATTGATCTTTTACAAGGCAATGAAAGTGCAAATTTTGGATCGTGTTTAATATTGGGAAGAATCCCTGGTGAATAAACTTTTTTGTGAATGGTTTATCCTGGTTGGATTTGCTACCTATTGTAATATCAGCACAGTTATGCTATACGTGCTTTCTATCTCTGGTGAGGCTACTGCAGCTAATTTTGACACTTTTCCATAATCTATATGCACCTGGTCAACTGTAGAGAGCTCTCGCTGTTTTAATTTCTACTTTTTTCTGTTTTAATTACTTGTGTTGGCAGCAACTGATGAAGGAAAAATCCTCTTCTTTTTTTTTTCCCTTTGCCTCTTTGCTGCATCATCGACTTTACTCTTCTTTGAATAGATTTTTGGATGTAGCTTGCTTTGCTTCTCACTTTGTTCATCACTTTGAGAGTTTCAGGAAGCTCGGCAGCCAAAGTTATCCACTGCTGCTGGTTTTGTGAAGAAACTGCATGAACTTGCAGGTGATTTTGAGTTGGATGATGCATATTGAGGTTAACAAGTTGATGGAGATCATATTTGTTTCTGTCAGATTGTTTTGTATGATTTAATGATGTTCAGATAATGCATGCTTCAGTTCAGAAGAGGGGCTACGTGGACTTGCAAGAGATGGTGAGGGAAGACAGTATTTCATGCTGCTATGGAACCACTCTTCTGAAAGACCCAACTTTTACTCTGCCTTCTAGTTGGGCAACGGCTGATCCTTCTAGCTTTTTAATTCGTGGAAAAAATTACCTTGAAGACCAGAAGAAGGTATGAACCAGACCTCAATTTAGTGAGAATAAATTTAGTACTTATAGGAAAAGAGCATGTCAATAGTGACCACCAATTGAAGAGGCAGCTGGTTAGAGTTCTGCACTTAACTGACACCCTCTCGTTTGTCAACTGCAAATTTTCTCTGATTGATTCTCATCTGTTTTTATCACTCTGTGCACTCTTTGTTTGCTTCTATAATATCTCTTGTTTTTTTATAGATCAACCAATTTTGTTAGAGAAAGAAACAGTACAAAACTAGGGCCAGTACTTGTGCTATGTCTACTTAGGTATTTCATTAATCAATGATTGTGTTTTTAGGCTTTACCTGCCCAGGGCTCATCAAATTATATATTGATTTTCTGATTAGTGCTACATGCAAGACTATCTAGAGATGAGAAAGACCACTCTATATGGCTGCTATAAGTTCTTAATGCACATGTAAAAAAAAAAAATTGGTTCCTGGTAAATTGCCTCCATGGCAGCCATCAGCTTCCCTTCACATATAGAAGTAGTGTTATCTCTTTATGTGGTGGCTCTTATTATATTTCTACGCTCCCTTTTTTCTTCCAGTTTAAGGCCAATGGCACTTTGATGCAAATGGTTGCTGCAGATTGGCTAAGATCTGACAAGCGAGAAGATGATCTTGCTGGCCGTCCTGGGAGCATTGTTCAGGTGGTATTTTAATTGATCAAATTCTTAACTTTCAAATATTTTCATGTCATTAATCATGCTTATAATATTAAGATTTTTTTTGCATTGCAGAAATATGCAGCGCAAGGTGGACCAGAGTTCTTCTTCATTGTAAATATTCAAGTAAGTTCCTGCTTTGTTTTTCTGTTCAATGAGGGCTTGTTATCAATCACTCTTCTTATCTGTTCTTGCACAATCTAAGATATTGACAATCAAACAGGTCCCTGGTTCAACAACATATAGCCTTGCCCTGTACTATATGATGAATACACCTGTGGAAGATGCACCCTTGTTGGAGAGCTTTATAGAGGGGGACGATGCATATAGAAATTCAAGATTTAAACTCATACCATATATATCTAAGGTTGGTAAATCTTCCAATTGCTGCGATTCAGTAGGTTTAGAGGAGAAGGCTTGCTAGTATTTCACACCACCAAGCAAGGAAGTATGTTTACCTCTTTCATTGCTAAATATAAAATAAACCAACTGGGCCATGCGTGTAACACCATTTCTTACAAAAAGGAAGGTTGTCTTTTAATGTTTTTGAAGTATTCAGATCCTGATCCTCCTCTCTCTTGGTTCCCTGTTCAAGTGATTTCAATTTTTCATTTTCTTCTAGGTTTTAATGATGTGCTTAAAGGCTGTCTTTTTCTCCTGCAATTGCACTTCGTATGTCATTTTAGGTCAAACGTTTTCAAGATACTTGGACCTGATGCTTACTGTGATTTTGATAGCTGCAAACCATAATGGAAGGGTAACATGCACCACCATCATGTTGTATGTCTCTAATGCCAATTGACATTTGATTTCTCAGGGTTCCTGGATAGTTAAGCAAAGTGTGGGAAAGAAAGCATGCCTGATTGGCCAAGCTCTTGAAATGAATTATTTCCGTGGGAAGAACTACCTGGAGGTAAAGTTGAAGAAAAAATATCTCTATGGTTTATGAAAGAAATTAATGCTGAAAACTTTGGTTCACAACTAATGGGAAATTTTGAATGCCTTATTCATATAACCTCTCAAAACAATATATATGCTCTTTTTTTTATGCAAAGATGAAAAAAAGAAGGGCTTGGCTTGATCCTTGTTGTATAGCTATCATTTCATCTCACCGGCTACACTATTCAGTTTTATAGAATTATGAGTAACTATTTGCCCTGATATTTCCCGAAAACTATGAAATTATTACTCCTCAGTAAACTCTTGCAATGTGCTGTAATCATCAACCAAAACACAGAGAAAGGCAGTTGTCAAAAAAGAAGTTTACTAATTTTGAAGTTTCAACATCCTTTTCAGCTTGGAGTCGATATTGGGTCATCAACAGTTGCAAGGGGCGTGGTCAGTCTTGTTCTTGGCTACCTCAGCAATTTGGTTATCGAAATGGCATTTTTGATACAGGTAAAACAACTATATTTTCGAACTGCGAAACAAATGAACAGCATTGCAACTGGAATAGCTCTTCAAAACTAAATAATTCAAGCTTTAAAAGACACTTCTCTACCCCCATCTTTATAGCCCTGGGTCCATTGAAGAGTTCAAATGGAAAATGAGTACATATTTTTTAAAAGAGCATATATCATTGACCTGCTTCTGCAATGTCATTTTCTTGATAGTCTTCCTTGCCTGCCACAACTCACAAGTGCAAGTCATTTTCTTACAGGCAAATACAGATGAAGAGCTCCCAGAATATCTTCTCGGAACCTGTCGTCTCAACCATCTGGATGCCTCCAAAGCAGTTCTATTGAAATCATGATCAGGATCATGGAATTGAATATAAGAAAATGAAGATGGCATCTCAAGAAGTGCATGTTTTGCCAATTAACTTCACCAAAATCATTCTTTGATTAATTGAGCTTGATATTGGCTTCAATCCATTGTTGCTGTTTATCGGTAGAGTTGATGGCTGCTTTTTAGTAACGATGCTATATCATGTTAGAGCTCATTCTTTGATAGATATATGATGTGCGTGTTTTTGTCCCTTCAAAAAGAAAGAAAAAAGATTTTTCTGTATAACCTTTGCTGGAATCCCTGTAAATTTCTTTGTAATATAGCTGGATGAGTTAATTTCCCTTCTCCTTCCCATTTCAAGATATTGTTGTATTAAAATCATCAAAAACAAATATTTAAAAAATATCAATACAATATTTTTTCAAGTAAAAATTAATTTGAAAAATAAATATAAATGCAATACTAAATAGGCTACTTTATTTGTAATTGGAGTTTGATTTTAAAATGTTGGGATCTAGTGATAAATAATAGATAGCATTACAGATTTGATCACACACCATCTTTAGTCACAAAGTTTGTCTTTAGTCACAAAGTTTGTATTATAAGATTTGTTTTATTGTTTTTATAATTTGGGTTAGCGATGAAATAATATTTCATCGGATCAAGAAAAATATATTAATATAATTTTTTAAGAAAACAAGCACGCTTCTATTTTGAGATGTGTGCCAAACCCCGAGCATACCTAAAAGAATGTGTATCCTTCTTTGACATGCTCAAATGAAGGATTATCCTTTTTTGGAACATCTAAGGGAATGATATGTGATTAGACTTGGCAATGTGCTAAGCCTTAAGCATGCCCAAGAGAATGTGCATCCTCCATTTGCACGTCTAAAAAAATGATCATCCTTTCTTGGTATGCTCAAGCAAATGAGGTAATATGGATTTAGCAAACATGTCAGACCTAAGGCACTTGGACGTAGTAGTCCGCGCCAAGTCCATTGCACTTGGACTTGACAATCAACCAGGTTCAAGATAACATAGATCTGGCAAACATGCCAGACCCAAGGCACTTGGACTTGGCCATCCGTCAGATCCAAGGCACTTGGACTTGGTAGTTAGCCAAGTCCAAGGTAACATGGGTAGACGACAAACACATCAGACCTGAGACACTTGGACTTGGAAGTCAACCAAGTTCATTGCACTTGGACTTGACAGCCAACCAAGTCCAAGGCAACAACTATTCTCTTTTGGCACGCTCAAGGGAATGACCATCTTCCTGTGGGCACGCCTAAGAGAATAATCATCATTTATTGGCACGTCCAAGTGAATGAGGTAATGTGGATTTAGCAAAAATGTCAGACCCAAGGTACTTAGACTTGGTATTTAGCCAAGTTCAAAGTATCGTGGATCTGGTAAATATGTCAGATCCAAGGCACTTAACTTAGTATTTAGTCAAGTTCAAAATAATGTGGATTTGGCAAACATGTTAGAATCCAATACACTTGGGCTTGACAGTCAGCTAAGTTCAAGATAACGTGAGTTTGACAAACATGCTAGACTGAAGGTACTTGGACTTGGTTATTTGTCAAGTCCAAGGTAACGTGGGTTTGACAAACATGTCAGACCCAATGCATTTAGACTTGACAATTAACCAAGTCCAAGGTAACAATCATTGTCCTTTAGTACTCCTAAAGGAATGATCATCCTCCATTTGTATGCCTAAGGGGATGACTATCCTACCTGGGGCACGCCTAAAGGGATGACTCTTCTCCCTTGGGTCTCGCCTAGGGAAAAAGCTCAATCTCCATGGGCTCAACTACATCTGACATTTTTTATCCTAATCTCCCTACATCTTTTAGGTGTATAAAAGTCCTTCACGAACCCACCATATTTCTATCAAACATTAATATAAATGTAAGGGGTATTTATACCTCATTAAATGCTATCAAGATAAAATTACACT
>Ga0307509_10008843_pt1 | contig 12720 bp, 9 predicted proteins | sample 10_EM_MG_FD_202245 | JGI IMG/M metagenome (GOLD analysis project Ga0307509, IMG submission 202245) | Populus trichocarpa ectomycorrhiza microbial communities from riparian zone in the Pacific Northwest, United States - 10_EM | ecosystem: Host-associated > Plants > Roots > Unclassified | place...
GCTATCCAGCACAAGATTTCCACTTTAGGAGGGACAATACCTTTCCAAATCCCAGCAAAAGAGAAGCCACTGTTTGTGTAGGGATTGGGACTTAACAACCCACAGAGAGATTTAACTGAGAATCTTCATTTTTTATTGTCTTTCCCGATTAGTCTATCCTCTCCATCTTTGTCTAAGTGCACTGTCGAAAGGATTGCGTAAAGTTGATCTAGCAAACCAATGTTTTGACCCCGCAAAGGTCTTATCCAGGAGAAAAACCAAATCCATTCATACCCTTCCAACATTCCCATCTTATCGATGCTGGCTTCTTTATTGTTGGATAAGTGGAAGAGGTTAGGGAAGTGCTCTGCTAAACAACAATTATCAATCCAAGTATCAAGCCAAAAAACAGTCTTTTTACCATTCCCAATAAGAACCACATATTGTTAAGTTACAATATCCTGTAACCTATGTCTTTAACACAATGGTTGACAATACGGGTCCATGTAGTTCCAGCTCCTGGGATATGAGCTTGCAGAATCAGTTTGGAGCAGTTGGGTTTGTGTATGCTTTTAATCACATCCTTCCACATACTTGATTCCTCTGACCCAAACCTCCATAACCATTTAAACACCATAGCTTTATTTTTATCCCTAAAAGATCCAACCCTAAGACCACTAACACTTTTCAGGAGAGTAACTGTTGCCCAGCTGACATTGCATACTTTCTTACTTTTCTCTTTTCCGGACCACATAAAGAATCTGAATTTCTTTTCAATTGTTGTTGCTACCGTAGCAGGCATGGGAAATAGAATCTGCCTTTCCACGAAGCCAACCTGCAGCTGCTATTGCGAACAATAGGATTCCACATCGTAGTTCTACTCAAGTTTGCACCGATGGGAAGACCATGATATAATTCATTGATATTTTCTAATTTTCTACTGGTGTTAGTAACTCTTACCCACTTGTGGAATGTCAAGGGTTGCTTGTCTGCTAGACTTCTCTCTTTCATGTTGCTGAACTTGTTTGCTAGACTTCTCTAGTTCACATTCATCACCTAGTATAGTGTCAGTGTCTAATAAATGTTATAAAAAAAATGAATACATAATTATTTTTTTATATCCTTAGAAAATTTGTCTTTAATTAAAAAAAATTTATCACAAACTAATTATAACCAAGTTCAAATTTGGTCAAACGTTTTCACCGACCAGGGCACCGCATGATCATTTTGAAGGCCAGAATTCAGACATAAAAAAGGAAAATTATTGTGACCCCCACATTTGAACACCGTTTTATTTTACCTTTGTAAATTTAAACATTATTTTATAATATTTATAACATTTTATGCATTGCGATGAATAATTAATAAAAAAAATTAAAATATTACACTTTTAAATAATTCGTTGGAATTGTTTTTAGAATCATTCCAAAAAGTTGAGGGAAAAAAAAAAGAATTAGAAAACGAAATGGAAAATATTTGGGAAAAACATGAATGAGGAGAGACTAGTGATGGATCATGGTCCATAGCTTTAATCATGACAGATACCAGCAACAATATTCTACCAGAAAATTAATTATTTTGTACTCGGGAAACGCGCGCATCTGAAGACTTAGAAATTTCGACAAAAGTCAAGACAAACGAAATTAATTTCCGGTGGCCCTTTTTAACCAATTTTGAAAGCAAAGGCTTCGTTATCGTATATAGTCACAGAGATATTTGTGGTTTTGATTTCAATCACTTAGAATCTTGTAATTCTTTTACCTTTAAATTTTTGTAAAACAAAACAGAAAACTTGATTTTTTTGACATACCAGTTTAAGATGTTAGATGAGACTTTAAAATATAATTTTATATTCTTTTTTAACATACCTCCTTAAGTGAAAGCCTTTTAGGCTTGAAACTTGCATACATTCATACTATCTTATATTTAATTTCTAGCAAATAGAATAGGTGTGACGATATTCGAACTCGTGATTGCTTGGTCAACAAGACTCTGATACCATGTCAACTAACTATTTCACCCAAAATTTTAAGTTTTAGATGAAGTTCCAAGATATGATTTTATATTACTCTTTAATACTAATTAATTTGTAAGAATCAAATGCAAGATCGTGGTGGGACAATGCAAATTTCAAGCTCAAAAACACTTAATAAAGTATGTTAGAGAGTAATATAAAATAATTCTTAGAGCATTACCCAACAATTTGAATTTTAGGATTGAATTGATTATTTGATATGGTATCACATCCTAAATGACCAAATAATCAGGAGTTCAAATCTCACCATTTATATTATATCTAACTAATTTGTAAATAGAAACACAAGATTGTGGCAGGTTTCTTTCCAACTCAAAAGACTCTTATTTGATGACGTATGTTAGGGATTATTATAAAACATTACTTGAATCCTCATCTGGCTAAAGTTTTTAGATTAATATGATTGTTTAATAGTCTCATCTACTTACGTGGTTCAATTTTATATATCGTCTACGCACTTGTGCAATCTTACCTGATTGGTTAGGAAATGTTATGGGTTTAGCTTTTTGGAAAAATATGTTTGTTTCTTAATTTTTTACTATTTTAAAACTTGCTTTTTGGCTTGTTGAGTTGACAAATGAGTTTAGGCTCCGACATATGACTTATAGCAAGCGGTTGGTTCTTAACTTTTTTTTTTAAATTGTTTTATATTTTTTTTATTTATTCAATGTAGGATATGCTGATTAATACTCTTTCTTACTTACAACGTATCTTTTGAGATTATCAATTGGATAGGATTCCATCATCTTCACCGGGGCGTCGGACCTTAGTAGATTTGCTGACACATTGAATTTCATAGTTGAATTTGATGAAGTTAATGCAATGTGAAATGGTGACGTAGTATCTCTTACCTACTTGTGCAGTGTTCATATTACTTGTGCTGTCATAATCTGTCATAACTTGTGTCTAATAAATGGTCAAAAAAATGAATACATAAACTTTTTATGTATCTATCTTTCTAACAAAATCGGGGTTTAATTAAAATTGAAAATTTTTAATAATATTTATTTATTTTATATCGTTCATCATTAAAAATTCATAAGAAATTTAAACAATTTTTTTTATTTTATCATTAAAACTTGTTATAAAAAGACAGGGATTTTGCAGTTTTTTAATTATTCTTTTAACACAAATTGTGTTTTATCAAAAATGAAATTTATTAGTAATATATATTTATTGTGTATCGTTCATCATTAAAAGTTCATGAAAATTGAAAATAAATATTCTATTTTACCACTAAAACTTGTTAGAGAATCTTGGACCATGAAAAACTGAAGATGAATAAATTACTTTAATTTTCTCTTCTTTAAAGTGATATTTACCCCAACCAGCTTCACCCGTCTCTCCCAACCACCACTTGTCTAAAACCTAAAATCAAGTAATTAATAAAAAAAAATTATTTAATAAAACTTAACCTCCTAAAATATGTTTTTGGTGTGCAAGCAAGCACATTAGTGAACGAGAATCATCGAAGTGATTTTTAGTGCATAATTGAAAAAATAAAGATAAACATAAATAAAGCGCGAGAAATTGTGGAAGCACGACCTCATAATAAGAAAGAATTGCAAGTCCTTATTGACAATAATTTTTTAAGGAGGTTCATTGCAAATATTATCAGAAAGACCAGACCCTTTTAATGAGCTGTTGAAAGGAAATAGCTCTAGTGAGTTTTAATGGAATGAAGGCAATAAATTGCTTTCTAAGATTTAAATACTTATCTAGTTAAACCTCTAGTTTTAGCCTCACAAAGGCCTCAGATGCCCTTAGGCTACACATTTCTATAGCTTAAGGATAAAATGACAACATGCTATTATAAGAAATTGATTTTGGAGATGAATAGGATGTGCATTATCTCGGTCGTGTCCTCACAAATGTTGAAGAAAGATATACATCAATAAAAAAATTATATTTGTTTTTGTATTTCACTTATATTAAATTACACTATCATATTTATTATTATTGATGTTTATGTAATCTATAAAATAGATTAAATTAAATATATGATATCAAAATCTTTTTTAAGATGTTGAATTGGCATATAGATATTAGCATTATCTAAATTTAATCTACAATATGCCATAAAAGGCAATTAAAGGCCAAGTTTAAGCTAATTTCTTAGTTGATCATATATGCATCAACATCAACCATGAATTAGAATAAGATATCAATATTATCATGACATAGTTGTTCTATTACAGTTATGGTTTGACGGATTGAAAATCACGAACTCCAAAAAGTGTATAAAGTGACCTTATCTTTTCAACTTGATTTTTCTTGCTCAAATAATCAAGCTCCATGTAAGGCATTTATATTAATTAGGCATAGAAATGCTCCTACAGTCATGAGTAAAATCAATTACAGTTACAAAACAAACCATTACTTATTATCAAACAACTAGAGAATATAAATGTGAACAATATCCTAACCTCATATCATGCTGTGGTCATAAACTTTATTAAAAGATTTTATGATCTTATTTTAGTTTTTTCAGTGACAAAAAACAATACAGAAGCCAATAACATGAGGCATAGAACACCATAACTATCAGAAGACACCCAAGATATTTTATTTTTATTAATAATCTTTTGGGCTTAACCCTATCGCGTCAGTCCATAAACATTTGTGCAAGACTATTCATATGGTTTCGTAGTGACAGATCCACAACTAACTTATCATAATAACCTGTATCAATTAGGTTGTACATCCTCATTCATTCGCTTTTATGCTCTTTTTCATCTTTCTTTTCTTTTCTTTCTCTCTAGTTGGGTCATTGGCCTAACCATTGCTTGGTTAGGCTCTTAAAATTAGGCCATGTTGGACCTACAATTTTTTCCCTATAAAAAAAGAAATCAATATGGAAAATCTATCAAAGAATCCTTGTAAATGAGAGTTTTCTCACTCGTATAATTTTATAAATTTTGCCGTACATGGACACATAATGTTAGGGGGTTATAGGAGTTGCCACCAAGTTGTTTGGTTTAGGGTTGCTAGGAAACCTAGTTGTAGTGGTTTTATTTTGAGATCTTAAGGGTAAGGGATTGGTTGTGGCTAGGAAAGGTATTAGCACCCCTAGCACACCCTAGCTAAGGTAAGCTGTATTGTGTAGTTGAATGTGATTTAAAGGTTTTGATGGGTTTTTAACCAGTAGTCTGTCTATGGATTTGGATGAATATTTATTCGTTTGAATAAACCTAGTGTTTTGAATTTATTATAGACTCGTGTGTGCCCAAATGAATTATTATGGGAAGGATCCATGTAGGTGCCCTGATAGGATTCAATATCTATCTTAGAAGGCGGATGCGTGTTCCACAACTAGTGCATGGTAAAAAATACTCTCAATTAATATTGGTGAATATTCAAAATAATTTTGAAAATTTTATGGTCAACTTCTAATATTTAAATAGCAGTTTACTTGTAGGTCCAACATTTATATTAGAAGGTTGATAATTAATTCTCATGAATTAAAATTTATAGGGGTTATTGAAATATTAGTCAAGTTCTCATGGATCCAATAAACTGATTATTAAATCCAAAATGCATGCTGATATATATTTTGTAAAAAAAAAATGCTAAAACATGTATTGTTTATATATCTATATTTTAAGCAAAAACATGATTTTTGTATTTTTGACCCAAAAATACATTTTTTCTTTTTATTATTATTTATATTTTTTTTTTGTATTTTTTGTAAGGCCACATTTGGCCAAAAACAAAAAGTGTTTGCCAAACACAACCTTCAACAAAAGAAATCTTAACAAACATAACAGCAAACCAAATAGGGTCTAAGAACTAACCTGGTTTTGACTCGACTAGGTTATCCTGACTAGGTCGACTCGACTGGGTAGACCCAAAAACAAACCAAAATAAGGACCCAAAACCGAAACAGATTCAACATAAGAAAAATATAAAAACTTCAAAATTTCTCAAGAAAAATGGATCAAACACAGAAGGAATGAAGAACACCAAGAACATTCAAACATAAATCCAGTAACATGAATATCAAACCAGATTACATTTCAAGCAATAAAAGACAAGGTTTTAATTGCAATCAAGCATAGATCAATAATCAAGTGTTATTTTGCTTCAATTATTACTCAAATATTATGATTTTTGTTGCTACTCAATTTTTGACCCAATGTTTGAATTTTTTTTGAAAAAAATCAAAAATAGCAAAAAACAATGAAAACCTCAAAAAATACATTCTTGATATATTTGCATCGTTTTTAGCATTTTCAAAGTCATCTCAAAAGAATTTAAATTTTCAAATGTATTTTGAACGCGTTCAACTTTTAACGCGTTAATTTTACAATCACTGATTTTCTTTGTTGAATCGACGTTGATATTGTTTGTTTTCAAAATAAATTCAAAATACAAAAAAAAATGTGTTGAGGGACCAATGTGTTTGTGGCCAAGCCACACTTCTCTTATAAATACCAATCTACACAACACACACATGGGGGAATTTTGTATAGAAAATTAAAGGGACCACAAAACAAAAACCCTAAACCTAAATTTTCTCTTCTAGCCAAGAGGAGCCGCCGCCCCCCTTCCTTTTGGATTTTTGGCCTTCTTCCCCTACACCTAAAGGAGCCTCCCTCTCTTTTGGCCAAAACCAGAGAGCAAAAAACAAGCCGCCGCCCGAAAACCCCTAACTCCCTTTCGTTTTCCCCTCAGTTGACTGAAACCTTTAGCCCTCAACTAGACCTCCATTCCCATCTCCATTTTCCTTCATTTAGCTTCCCCATAACCAACCGACAACCTCCCTGCACACAGACCTAGCCTCTCTACCCACACTGAATAGGCCGCCTTCTTCCTCTAGCTTTGTCCCTCTCCATCACTAGCAGTCCTCCGCTTGCCTCACCATCGATCAAAGGAGAAAGAGAGGAGAAGGGAGCCAAAGCTTAATATGGTTTGTTCCCCCCTACTTAGACCTTTGTTGGCCTAACCGTCAACCATAGAAGAAAGTGGGGTCAACAATCTACCAGATCCAACAGGTATGCGACTGTGTGAGTCGCCGGGGAGTCACTCCACGCTCCACGGCAGATCCTCCACCGAAAGAAAAAGAAAAGAACAACAGACAGTAAACAAAACAAAAGCTGATCTAAAACAGAAAACAAATCAGCTGCTTGTTGCGTTTCTTCTTTTGTAGGTAACGGTGTTTGTCACCACCGGCGAGAAAAGGAAGAATGAAGGAAGTCATTGCAGATCCCCCCGTTGCTTGGATTTTCTTGCGACGGCGCGTGAACCCACGCGCTGCCAGTGGCGGTGGCACGTGGAGAAGACGTGCCGCCACTGTTCAGGCGACCCAAAGGCTTCACAACACTATTCCTGTGATTTGGGGTTTCCATCATTGTTCATGATTTTAGTTTGGGGCCTTTTTTTTGTAAATTTAAATTGTTTAATGTGTTATTTGGATTGGTTTGAACATTGATTATTTTTTAATATTTAGTTATGGGTGTGTGTGAGTGTATTACAGTAAAAAAGGTGATGTGAGTGTGTTTGTATTTGTTTTATGTATGTTATTGAATTATAAAATCATGTTTTAATAACTAATTTATTAAAGCCTTAAGAATTTGGCTAATATTTTAATTTTTTAAAATCACATCAAATCATGAAGTAGCTTACCTTAGGTTGGGTGCGCTAAGGGTGCTAATACTATCCCTAGCCACAACTAGTCCCTTACCCTCGAATCTCTGACAACGACCAGTACACTCGAGTTTCCTTGTAACCTTCAATCAAATACTAAGTGGCGACTCCTAAATCAAAACAATGATGAAAATCACCATCGACGCTGCACGGGCACGTGCGACAGAATGGCGACTCCACTAGGGACAGTATTGTTTCTGGTAATATTAGACTAAGCTTTGTGTTTTTGATGTGTTTCAGTTTTTTGTGTTTTGTATTTTATTTTTGTTTTATCTATGCATTGTATAGAATTGTTTCATGCATTACATGTTTTAATTTTTGAAAACACACACGGGCTTCAGGTTAGGTGGGGGACTAGCAGCTTACCTTATGACTTTTAGTTAAGGTTTAAGTTTGTGTAAACTCCAACTTTTCGTTGAGTGCTTAGACTGATAACGATTGGTACATGTGCCATTTCATTGCCTATTGAGCCCCCATATTGCCTTCAAGAGGGTGATCGCTAGGACAACGAGAGATCCTTTTGATAGAGACCAAGTAGTAAACCTACCATTTGTCTCACGTAAAAAGATTAGAACCTGCCTTTAGTATGTATGCTCCATACATATTGTTTTGCATTCGAGCAAGCCTTTCATGAAGCATCTTGAATTCAGGACTTACAGGTGACAAAATGGTCATCACTTAGGAAATTTCTGTTGTAGAGTTTGAGCAAAAATAAAAAATTCTTGTTTCATCATACAAGAGTTACGACCATATGTCACCCCTCGAAGGGCAAGTTCATCATATAGGATCCCCTCACATGAGCTTAGCTATGCCTGATTGAAAAGGATGGATAATGAAGAAAGGGGTCAGAGAGAGGCTCATTGTCAAAAGGAAGTTGAGAGCAGTAAAGGTGAAGCTAGACACATAAATCTACTTGAACAAGTGCTAAGTTTCAAAAATGGAAAGAGAACGTATGTACAGTCTCTTGTTGGAAACACTGTCATTCCAAGTCCCACACACAAGAAAAAAATTAGCTCTTCTCCTCAGCACTTTACCAGCAACGACCACAACCTCAAAGTTGCACCGCCTCTCCGTATTTTCAGTCATGAACAGTGGCAACAACACCTTCAGTCATCAACAAAAGACAATCTCCTTTCTGGTTCAACTGCACTGTTAGTTGTTCATCACCTCCATGTCTTGCAATAGCACCCAATAATTGCTAGCTTCTGCATCTGACCTTCTTTGAAGTCACCAAACTTCATTCCTATACTGCAGCACAAGATGTTAATTTGAAAAACAGGAGCAGAAACTGAACTTTAACGTAGCAGAACTCCCTCTACAAAGATTTGTTTGTGGTTCTGCTAATGGGAAATACAAGAAGGGATACAATAGTTTCATATGCTATTTAAACTTTCACCCACTAGTAGCAGCACCAAAACACAAAAGTAGGGAGAATAGCAAACCCAGTCCAAAAAACATGAGCAGACATAGAACTTTAACGTAGCAGAATTCTCTCCATAGAAATCTGTTTGTGGTTATGCAAGTGGGGAATCCAAGAAGGGATGTAGTAGTTTCAAATCGTCTATAATTTTCTCCGACTAGTGTCAGCATTAAAATGCAAAAGTAGGGAGAAGAAACATATTTGGACTAAAAAATATGAAGAAGATTGAAACTTCAACAAAGCAGAACTCCCTCTACAGGTATTTGTTTGTTGTACTGTCAGTGAGGAATCGAAGAGGAGACATAAGAGTTTTAGATTCATCATTTTCTCTTCTAGTATAGACAATGCATGATTCCACGCATTGGCAATGGCGATGTTGCGCGCTACAAGGATTACCTAACAGCCTTGAAAGGTTTCCAACAATCCTCATACAACCACAGCATTGGAAGATTGACATGATGTTGTGAAGATTGGCAAAAGAATTGAACAAGCAATGAAGAGGGGGAAGATTGAAGGTTCTGCCATGGATTCCAGAATGAGGATGAGAGATAAATCAGAAGATGACTTTGAAGGTGGGAAACCTCAGTTATGAGGTCCAGTTAGGTCTCGCTGTAGCACCAACTGCTCAAGTACCTTTGCTAAGATTGACATCCCTTTGCCACTTAAGTTTGTCGACCAGCATCTGCTAGATTCCAAACTTGTTGCCTCGACTCCATTAAATCCCATGCAACCACTATTTCCTATGTGGTATAATCCAAACAAGAGATTTGAATATCATAGGAGAATTTCAGACCATTTAGTTGAACAGTTGCAAGAATTTCAAGAATCGAGTTCAGAGGATAGTGAACGAGAGGCAAGTTGAATTTCTGAAAGATGAGTCATTGGCCATATCATCCCCCAAAAATCTTCAGAATGACAAGTGATCGAAAATGCTTAGTGAAACACAAATATTGCCAGAAAAGCTGATCCAAGAATGGCGATGAATTGGCAATCATATTGTTATGGAATTTTGCCATTTGCATTTTATTTTGGGATCACATCTCATCCTTCAACAAAACATGTCTTTTCTTTGTCTCTTTGTTGTTTTGAAATCATGAGATGTTTCTTTTAAAGGGTATTTTGATAAAATATTTTGATCAAACTCCAACATGCAAAATTAAGGCTTAAAAATCCTGAAAGATTAAAAGTGTTTTGATTGTTGAAATGACTCGATGTTTGTTAAAATGGCATGAGGTAACCAAACAAATTTTAAACCCACACATGAAACTGAACCCCACAATGTAGCTAAGTTTTAGCAGTATGTATAATAACACGTAGTGGATTCAGTAGTTATGGACTCGTGAATCATGATTCTTACAAGTCCAAATCATTATACTGGACGAGGTCAAAATTTATCGGTTCTAACCAACCTTGCTTGAAATGAGAAAAGGCCATTTTTGTTATCCCTTCACTTTCTAAAGGTTATATCCCTTGTGGTCCCCATTTGAGATAGGATGATTTTCTTCTTCATAAAAAACCCTAACTAGGATCACACCCCATACTGGGGGGCAAATAAGAGATTTTTGTTAGAAAAAGATGAAGACAAAAGTGGAATCAATTGTAAAAAGAAGGCTAAGAACAAAAGTCCAATGATTGAGAGAGGCATAAAAGAAAGAAACCATAGACTAGGGTCATGTAAGAAAACTTTGAGGAAAGCTATGTGAAAGCAAAAAAAGAAAAAGTGGAAAGGAATGAAAATGCCTATCATGTTTAGAAGGGGCAAAAGAGGTTTCAATTGAGAAAAGACATACCAAATGTCAAAAGTTAACACTAGAAAAATACTAAGCTACAAAATGTCTTTTGGTATCCATGATAAAGCCTATAATGCTTTTGAATTATTAGACTAATTATTCATCAAGGGAAAAGTTGGATTTGCATTATGACCTATGTTAAGAGAATTCTGATATTTGAATTTAACATAGTTATATGTCATTTCCTCTACAAAGACAACAAGAGAAAAAGTTGATGAATAATTGATGTTGATCCTAGGTCTTTGAAACCCCCAAACACCTTTTGAGCCTGTGAATTTCCTTTTCTTTCATAGCTATGAACCATAGCCTGCATTACGTGCTTTTAAAAGCTCTTTTTAATCAAGTAAGCAATTTGAATTGATAAATGGCGCTCTCAAAAACTTGAAGAGCTTTTTTATAAGGGTTGTCACTTCATAAATTAAGCTACTAGTTATTATGCATGCTGATAAAATTGGTGCTAAAAAAAGAAAACAATCTTTCTTGGTAAACCCTCGAGTTTTGACTTGAGCATCTTGTTTCTTGAAATTCATAAAAAGGTCACCTTATCATATGCCATCAAATGATATACCCAAAATCAGAGATTAAAATGGATACAAAGAACCATGGAAAAAGCCATTTTAATCTTACAACGAGTCAATTTATGTTTTCAAAATATCAGATAATCAAAGGACTATATTGAATAGCATGTGTTTGATGTTTGACCGAAGAAGCTTGATTTTAAAAAATACTTTCAAAAATTGACATCTCTTTTATTTTATTTCAACAATTAGACTTGAATAGAAATGACCTTTGAAATATGAATTTGATCCCAAAACAAAAAATGTTGTCAAATAAGAACATCGGTCAAATTTGCAAAATCCTTTACGAGAATGACATCAACACTTCTCGATACTCCTTGAAAAGTTGACCACTTGGGGGCAATACAGTGGTCCCTAAGAAGGAAAACAAATAGTATTCAGATCCGCTGGGGGCAAAGAAAGATGATCAAATGATGAATCAGTGAACGAACATATTCAGATCATGCTGGGGGCAATGTTGTTCAAAGACAGACATGATCTAAATGAACTTCAGTAGCAATTGAGAGTAAAGATGTGCCTAGAGGACATCTTCATACTTTCACTCGAGTTACCCTCTAAAACATAGCTATGACTCCCGACAAATGTTGTCATGCAGTTGCATTCGAATGAATATTGAAAGGATGCACACCACCAAGACTGACAGTGGAACAAAGATGTACCTAAAGGACATTTTCATGTCGTCATCCTTTGAAACATGGCCATCGACTGATGTGGACACACCATTGAATGTAAATGAATGTTGAAAAGATGTACACCACCAGGATTGACTATCGAACAATGCTGCACTGGAAGAACATTTTCATATTATCCTTTGAAACATGGCTATCAATTGATGTTGTCATATGGTTTTATTTGAATGAATGTAAAAAATATGCATACCACCAAGACTGATTATGGGACCATCTATTCTGAAGCCCAAAGGCGCCCTTCACCGCATGAGTATGAGTGATAAAAGGAATGTCATTAATGAGGCCAATGCATCATTTTACACAATCTAATTAGATGAGCTGAAAGGGATCCGTTGAGAAGAGCATGGAGCCTACAACAAAGATCCTTTTACTGCAAGCTATGAGATGCATGCCTGGGTAACTTGATGATTCTGTGAAGGTTGATGACCGTATACAATTGAAGAGTATCATTTCGACGGGAAGCAAGTTTGTGGCTAATTGGCAATTTAGGATGCAGTTGACAATAGAAAACCTTTTGATGGGTCTAGCAAGATGCACACAACCAAGGAAAGAGTAGTTCTTAAGAGAATTTAGAAGATGAATG
>Ga0307509_10008844_pt1 | contig 12719 bp, 18 predicted proteins | sample 10_EM_MG_FD_202245 | JGI IMG/M metagenome (GOLD analysis project Ga0307509, IMG submission 202245) | Populus trichocarpa ectomycorrhiza microbial communities from riparian zone in the Pacific Northwest, United States - 10_EM | ecosystem: Host-associated > Plants > Roots > Unclassified | place...
GCTTTGACTTTGAATGTGCTTTCTAATTGAGTTTTACACATGCATATTAACCTCCTTTTGGTCAGAATTGGGGGTTCAAAAAAAAAAAATTCCGCGGCCGATTTCGCCGCTGTACAAAAGTAGCGGTGACTAAGTCCGGTGCACCATACATAAATGCGATGAAAAAAAGGAAAACCCCGCAAAAAAAAATCCATGTAATGAATAAAAATATGCTAAAAAGGCAGACATTTGATTGGTAGAAGTGCGTAATGTCGTATAGTAGAATCTACAGTGGTTCCTTCCCTTTCGTCCGTTAAAAACGCCATAAAAATAACCATATATCCCCAAAATATATGCGTTGATGATCATCTACTCTGAATACCCATCGTCCTCCCTCACTCTCGGGCTAATTTTCTCAATAACATTGCTTACTCGCTCATACACTGCGAACACGATAGCCTGGCCCGGAGCAACACGCAGAACGCGCGGTGTGATACCCTTGTAGAAAGAGCGCACGCCTTCTTGCTTCCACATATCCGACGCAATAGCAAAGATGCGCTGGAACGCAGATTGACCGGGGGTGGCGGTGGCCTTTTGCAGACCTACAAATTAGATTAAATATTTTTAAATTCAAGAAATTGAGGACGGAAGTAAGGCCTTACGGGTTTTAATGGTATCAATTGGCGCGTTTGAGAAGGGACCCATGGCACCTGAGATCAGACCAATGCACATATGTTGGTATGAAGGCAGTTCGACAAGATCTGGTTGTAGGTTGTGCGCTAGCTTTTTGATTTCCTGATACGCGGTAAAGTTTGCACCTATACCATGGCATCCAAGTCAGACATTTCAAATAAGAATAGGATATAGAACGGACCCTGGTTGGTAGCCTGTCGCAGCGCCGTAAGAGAGACACCACGGTATAGAGTCGAGATTCCCTCCTCGCGAACGATGGTATATACAGCATGACCAGCATTACGGTATCGGGGAGCTTCCAGAGGGTCGGCCAACGAATGCTGTTGCGCCTGCAGGCGAATTTTAACCACCTCCATAGGAGTCACCACAGCGACAGCTTCTGTCACTCCGGCACCAAGACCCGCTGAGAGGACAAATGAGAATGAGGAATAGGAATGAAAATTAAGTGTAGTACATACCGAGGAAGATATTTCCAATGGCAGTTTTTCCAGTTTCCTTGTCCGCGAGCCAGCCCTTGTAGGCCTCGAAACTGGCGAACCGGATGGCCATTTTTGGAACGATACCCGACAAGACCGCCCCGAGACCCTTGTAGAGCGCTAACGGTGTCTCCCGTTTAACGATGTACGCGCCGGTCGCAATAAAGCCTCTAGCTTTCGTCTGTTTCACCCAATTCCATCAATCCATACCATGGATCCTCAGAGACTGACTCACCCCGGGAGCACATCCGGACTTCGAAAGCTGCATCCGGACCTTGATGGTGTCGAGCGGCTGACATACTAACTGTAAAGAACGTCGTCAGCGCACTTCAAACCACTCCGCCGTGCTCCAAATATTCACCGCTTCGCATCCACCGGCCATGCCTCCAGCAATAATATGGGTGGCAAAACCCACAGGTTTTTTGTTACCATTTCGAGACATCGGTCAACTGGATAACGTCGGGTACGTTCTGCGAGGCCAGGGTCGTTTGGATCAAGGAGCGGAAAAGAACATGGCGGGGAACAGTTATACAGTCGAGTTTTCGGCGATTAACATGTGAATGTAAGTGCGGTTTTACTTGTCGCCGATCGGACTTGCGGATTTCCGCAGGAGTTAAGCTTGGTCCAACCGCAATCCTCCTTTTACCACTCAAAGGAGGGATTCTTTATGAAAAAATCAACCGGATCCTATACTTACATGACGCACCTCCCCACAAGCTATTCTCGGCTAAGTACTCAGGGGCTTGTAGGGCCGAGTGGATCCCTGAACGTGTCAGCTTCGACTGCGCACTGTCTAGTTTCCGGTCTATTGTGCACGTGTAGTCATTGGAACCAGCAGCCAAGCCAACGTCGACAAAAGCTCTCTGATTATGAGATGGCCAGGATCCTTCCAAGATCCGAAATAAGTTGGAATTCAAACTTCAAACCATCGTTACTGGAGTGAACTGTGCAAGAATTGTGTTACTGTGAACAGTGGCATTGCTGGCACGTTGACATATGAGGACCCCAAACACTCGCTGAATTGCAAATAACATGATTTCAAATGTGGGCAATTCATATACTAAAATTATAGAATGATTTTGATTGGATGGCGTAGATGGCAAAGGGGAGTCGGGAGGGTGGTGCCAACTGCTGGGCCTAACATGAATCTCCACCCACAAATCTTGAAAAAATCAGGCATGAAAAGTGTAAATGACAGGGCTCAGAATTTGAATTGATATAATTCAAAAGTGACCATTTATTTATTCCTTCTCCACCTTGAAAATACCTCAGATCACTGATCAGCAGTGTTTGCATTTGGTTTGCATGGACCCTGCACAAAAAGAGGGTGACATTGCAGTAAATTCAGGCTACACTCACGGTGACTCACCCCTGACAGTATGTGTTGTACAAACCATGTGTTGAAGGCCTGTTTTCCATAAAGGGAGAAAAACATAATAAGGACCTATTGTTGTGCCTATAGTACAGTCACGAAAAAAACGCCTTTGGATTTGGACGGATAAAATTGTAACAAAAAACTCCTGCACCATTGTTTGGTTATTGTTTTTTTATTACTTATTCCAAGCAGACTGGGCATTTTTATATTCTTTCCCGGTCGCCTTATACCACCCAAGTTTTTATCAGGGTCTTATAGTGTCTTTGGGGGGGTCCTATGTACAAAGGGGGCAAACCCTTGACACAATTTCAAATCTCTTTCGGCTTGGACTGATGATTTCCCTGATAGGACGGGATCGATGGAGCAAGCAATTTAAATGTGGTCCCTTTCAGACAGAATGTGCCAGAAATTTTTTATCTTGCCACTGGCTTTGATTTCCTATAAGAACCTTTGCTGGGCAATGGTCAATCCCAAAAACCTTCGCCTTTTTCAGCTTCCAGAGGCTTAAAAAGAAGATCTCGCCCTTCAAGTTTCAGTGATCAGCTTCAAGAACCACTGTACATCTATAAATATAGAATCCTTTGCTGGGATAACGCTGCTACAGGCAAACGCGCAAAAGCTGCTTTTCAGACCGAGACTACAATGTCCCAGCCTCCAACGCAGTGGCGAGATCACGTTCAGGCTGGTAGAGAGTCAGCCACTGTCAGTGGCCCTTCAACCTCTACCTCCAAGCCTATGTTAGCCTCCAGGAGGCGTCTCACGCCAGCGGGCGTATCAATAATGCAAGGTATATGCACATAATACTGCCAACATCCCACAGTTTCTAATTGCAGAGGACAATCCTGTTACCTTGGGTTTGATGACACGCAGAGCACTGGGATCAGTTTCCTGGGCAAATGCCTTCTCCCGACCAGAGAAAGCAGATGCTGCGATTGATCAAGGTGATTAGCTTCCACCGAGATACCGAAAACCGCCGGCATTGATGTTTTTCTTTGATAGCGAGTCCCTGGGTGTGATTTCTACAAAACCGTGAATATCATTGATTGGTTCAAAGTTCGCATCAACAAGGTTGGAAAACCTGATGCTCGTAAGTGGAGACACACACTTGGTGTCGAAAAAGAGCACCAAAGCCACAAAAAAGGATAGAAGCTCATTATTTCCCCTTCATATTCAGGTTTTCCATCTCTTTCAGCAGCCGCATTAGAGCACCTCAACATACTGGTGAAGAGTCAACAAAACCCTTCTGCCGATGTTGTGGCTACCTGGGCGACCCTTCTCAAAGTGAAATCCGACGATATCGTGGCATGGCTACGAAGCCGAGGTCCTTCCCAGCAAGAGGCCCGTCTCCCAACTCCTGCATCTACCATAACACCAGCATCTTCTGCTTCGCCGAAGCCCGTCCCCCAAGTGTATTCGTGCCACTACCGTACCATAAAGCAGGATCCATCCGTCTCACCTGTCCTCACACACACACCAGCGACAGAATATCACCGTGCTAGACCAACTTCGCAGTTATCGGTATCCACAACTACTTCTCCTGCGACGTCAGCCTTCCCGTCACCACTATCTCCAGTTGAAGATAACAAATCTTGGTACCCTCGCGTCATCTCTTTAGAAACTGCCATTGCCCAAGGCGTGAAGGATGCTTCTGCAAAGCCGCCAACATCGCCCACTGTGCTTCCCAAAAACGCTGCAGAGTTTAATGCACTTTTCGCCACTCACGAAGACACCTTAGCGCAACTCTACCAAGCATTCAAAGCGTCATGAATTGCACGATTTGTACTTTAGATATCATCGTGAGTCGTCCTCTTCCTCCGACTTTTTCAACATGCCACTCACTAGTTTCCTCCCTATTCTTAGCCGACATTCTCGCATTCCCTTTCATATGCTTTCTATTTTGCTATTATCGCTATCCAGATTTCTCCCTTAACGTTTAGAGAATCGTTACGACCAGAGCACCAGAGTACCCCATCCCATCATCAGCACAATGTTATACCGGTCTTCAATGATACCTCTCGAGCCACCAGGGCTCAAATACCTACCAAAACTTCAATTCAGCACATGACAGAGCACGCGAGCACGTTGGTATAATAATAATAATATGAGTAGTGGAATTACGTATAATATTGAGTATCGAGTAAAGCGAATTATAAACAGGTGTAGTGTTTGAACAGATATACAACAAAAGGGTCAACTTACATAGCAGCATAATCATCGGTTCATCCAAAAAAAAGAGGATGGCCATCAAGAAGGGCTTGAACAAAGAATCACAACCGCCACTCTCGGAAGTAATCGTAGTCCATTTCGATGAATGCAAGCATATAGTCGATCACAGAACCACCTTGTTCATCCTGATCTTCATCATCCACAGCACCCTCCTCTCCGCCACCGGTCATATCGGCATCGTCAAGAACATCAGGAACAACAGGGGTCGACGAGCCCGCACCAGCTACCACACCACCGCCCTCTACATCCCCAAAGTCTGCCTCATCCGCACCAACCAACGAAAATTCCTCTCTCGCAGCTACAGCCGCAGCGTAGCGATCCTCTGCATCTTCAAAATCCCCTAACGCCTTGGTCAGCGTCTGCGTGTTCTCTTCATTGAACAAAGACCGCCAGTCGAATTCGCCCTTTTGGATGACGAGGTCGTCAAGGGATCGTTTTTGGTTGGCTTTGCGTAGCATAGCTTCTTCGACGGTATATTGGGAGACGAAACGGTAGATGTGGACGTCGCGGATTTGACCAATGCGATGAGCACTGGGGATATAATTCATTGATGAGAATCATTCCATCTGCGAATAGAACTGAGTAAACAAAACTTACCGGTCTTCGCATTGACGGTCCATCTGCGGATTGAAGTCACTATCGTAGAAAACAACAGTGTCAGCTCCCGTCAAACTATGAGAAGAGAATAAAAATCAGTGTTCAACAACGCAAGGTGAAAAAACGAGTTCGTACTTGATCCCAACACCCCCAGATCTCGAAGATGCAATGAAACAAAAGATCCTAGGATCCGCATTGAAACGCTCCGTGATATACTGCCGGTCCTCAATCTTGGTAGCACCATCGAGGCGAAGATAGAGGTACCCATGGAAATTAAGAAAAATTTCTAGTATATCCAAAATGCGGGTCATCTGCGTGAAGATAAGGATCCGATGACCACCCGCCTTCTTCTCGCGAAGGAGCTCTGCCATTTTTTGCAATTTGCCACAGTCATATTGGAGAAGTGAAGGGTCTGGGAACGCGATTTGGAGCCTGACACTGGCGGGATGAAGCACGGCGTCGAAATCGAGGGGTTGTTGTTGGATTGTCTCCTGACATCCAATGAGAGCGATACGAGGAAGATCCAGTGCGACGACGGGTGGGGTGATGAAAGCAAAACGGTCAACCAAAATAGACATCTCTTTGCTTCGGTCGCCATATGATTTCACAATCCGATTGACACTATCCACGTTCTCCATGTAATTAATCCGTTGGTCCAGATTGGTGAACGGAGAGATGGTTGTGGTCATTTGTCGGACAACCGTCAGCTTCTCGTTGCTGTACAAAGGAATACGGGAACAGCGAAGCTTATTGAGGTAACCTGAATGAGACCAGCGTGCAATTTTCTTGGCTCGCTCGAGGTAGGTAGAATATTTGCGGTAACCAGCAATGGTACGCATATCCTTGGGCGGTGGTTCTCCCAGGGTTGCAGAGAAATACGGCAGGGTCTTGGTGGCATCCAGCCGTCGAGTTTCAGCAGCAGCAAGTAGGGAAACGTTTTGGTAATTGACGAATCGTAACCCAATGGCATCCAAATCAACGTGGTCATCTTCGTCCGCCAACAATCTCCTTCGAACGAGCAACTCTTTGATCTCGAAATCGGCGATGGCTGATCGATTCATCGCAAAGGAAGTGACGATGGGGCGGACCTCAAACAGGTCTGGATGGTTGCAGACCTTGCGAAGTTGCATCAGAATATTGGCAATTTTTTGATACACTCCCGAATCTAATGCATCCCGAGTTTGAGCCCGCGACATGAACTCGTCGTAGAGGAAACGCTGTCGTTTGGATAGAGGACAGAGAGTCAGATGTTCAAATTTGCTTGGCAGTTCCTTCTCTACATCTCGTTTGAGGCGACGAAGGAGGTATGGTCGCAGGACGGTGTGCAACTTGGAGACGCGTTGTAGTGTCTCGTCGTCGTGTGCATTACCCATCTCAATCGCGCGTTCCAAAGGGTCTAATCATAGAAATTTAGAATAGAGCATACATTCATAGTTAGTCTATGCTCACTGGAGAACCATTCTCCAAATTCCTTGAGATTGGCGAAATTGGCTCCAGACATCAAGAACTGTAGAAGAGCCCAGAGCTCTGTTAGGTTGTTCTGGAGGGGTGTGCCTGTCAACAATAACCGACGATACGACCTAAACATGAGGAGGATGTTCCATCGCTGAGACTTGAAATTTTTGATCATGTGCGCTTCATCAAGAATCATATAATACCAGGCTTTCCTCTTGAAAATATGAGAATCTTTGCTTGCAAGGGTGTACGATGTTATGCAGACGTTGAAGTTGAATTTGTCGTTCCATCCTTGTCGGAGTTCCTTTCGCCGTTTCATGGAACCATGATAGCTTAGGATCCTGAAGCCAGGAAGGAACTTCTTGAATTCCATTTCCCAATTCAATAACACGCTTGTCGGTACAACCTATTATATCAGGAGAATTAGTTTCCACAACGGCTTAAGTGCTGAAGACATACGATCAAATGAGGACCCCATATTCCACGATCACAAGCAAGATGTGCCAACAGTGCGATTGTTTGAATAGTTTTGCTATAGGCGGCACATTTAGTCCTATACAAGATCGAAAGCTAGAATCGAGGACATACCCCAAACCCATCTCATCTGCCAGAATACCATTCAATCGATTGACATGCAAACTCGCGAGCCACTCCAGGCCCGACTGTTGGTATGGGCGGAGAACACCTCGAAGCAAAAGAGGCGGGGTGACTTTACTCTCAGGGTCCCATTCCACCGGAGCAACCGCATATGGCTTGAGATATTCTGGTATCTCGACCTCTTTCTTTTCCACAATTTCCTCATGGCCTTCATCGTCTTCGTGGTCCTCGTGGTCCTGGGTTTCGTCCCTATTTTCCAGATCCTGATCAACTGGTTCTGGTTGTGCGTCCTCGGCATATTCCATCTGGACATCTTGTTCAGACGCGTCCACCAGTGTTTCAGGTGAATTTCGAACGGAAGTTGTAACAGCCCTTGACACCGAGGCCGAATCAAATATAGAGTCATGGCCATTCGGAGTCATAGGTTGAGAGTTGGGCTGCATTTCCTCAGAGTTGTCGCGGATATCTTCCAGAGATGCATGGTGCACCTGGGGAGAAGATTCTTCGCATTCGTCTTGGGCGTCCGTGGTTAGTTCAATTGTAGAAACAGCAGATGGTTTCAGAGGCGAAATTGCAGGGTCCGCTATGGTCAAGTGCGCCAAATCTGCTTCGGAAGAGGTATCAGAATTCATTTCGATAACCTCTTGCGGCTCAGTTCCGTTAAGTAGTTGGGCAGTCGCGAACTCTGTGTCGTCAATCTCTTCGCTACCATCCGACGATGGCGAAGGGGGTCTTGTTGAGAAAGGTGTTTGAGGCCATGTTGGAACGTCGCCTAAAAGCATCGACGAGCTCTCTCCTTCTTCCTCCTGAATCGAGTTAGCTGGCAGAGGGACATCGAATTCCTCCTCTTCATCTCCGGCGTCCTCATCTTCCTCTTCCTCTTCGTCCTCTTCCTCTTCAATATCTCCAATACTTCCCGACCGACTACGCCTTAACAAATCCCCTTGCTGGGTTTCAAGAAGCTGCCCCGACTGATCCAAGATAGCATCCAGGTGGGCTCGACCAAGTCGTCGTTCCTCCGCCTCTTGTTCCTGTCGTTGTTTCTCTCGTATATGCTGAGCAAAATATCAAACCCCTGTCAGCATTGGAATCGGCAAAAGATGAAGGCAGAAAACTCACATAGACAGCCTTTTTCCACTCCGAGATAACTAACTTCATCGTCGACTTCGCAAGATTCCTCAACCGCCTCTCTTCCACCTCCTTTGCTTTCAACTTCTTTGTCTCCAAACCATCAAAGTACGCCTGCACCTTCGACGCAATTTGAGCCGCAATCTGTTTGCCAACAGGTTTCTTGGGCATCATGCGTGCTCGCACGACGACAGTTTCCACCACCGCATCCCAAATATCCGTTGTTGTACGACTTGGACTCGTATACGGCGCTTCATGAGGCGTGGTACCGAACAATGCTTGAGTTCCAGGGATAAATCGCCCCTCTTGCTTGAACTTGGTGACCTTTTCGCGGATCTCGGCTTCGGCTTGGGATTCTCTCTCCAATATGGCAGCGTTGGTGTCGCGGTCCTCACTGATACGAGTGTAAGAATGGAGAAACTTGTTCAAAGATAAACCGAATTTAGGTGGAGGAGCTTTTTGTCGAGGATTTGTGAGAGAGGGTGGAGGTCGCCGGACGATCAGTTTGATGCGCTTGATGGCGGGTTTAGTGGGCGCTGAGGCAGGTGGAGCAGTATCCAGAGGAAAGGGATGAGTTTGTGTGTGCGGCTCATTGCGCAGGACCTTGTCCTCCAACGGCACGCGAACCTCAAAGAACGAGTTAAAATGAGTCTCAGAAAATATCGAACGGAAATACCTTGATTTTCGTAGGAAGTTTTGGGGTCTGCGGATCTCTCAATCTCCCACTTCGCCTTGTGATGCCAACGGAGACTGATTCGTCAGGGGGTATGCGTGGATAAGGAAAGTGGTCGTTCGCGCCATTCGTCAGGGTGGTGAAAGAAAGTAGTTTTTCGGTTGATTCGGGCACATCCACATCCATTGGTACTGGTCCGAGTTCTTGCAACCTTGGAATGTCAACAGGCAAGGGCTCTGGTTCCATTGGTATATCGACGCTGTATGGTGGATGAGGTTCAGCCCTGGGCTCCTCAGCAGCAGGGGGTACTGGTGGCATTGGAAGAGGAGCAAGAGCGGGTTGTGCCTTTCGAAGAGGTTGTCGGCGCACCGCGACTGGGGCTGGCCATTTCTCTATGACAGGGGCAGAAATCGATTCCATTGACTTTGGAACAATATCTTCCGCCATTGCGGGCTCGATTTCCTTTGTTTTTCCTTTCCCTTTCCACCCTCGTGGGGGGCGTATGGGTGTCGAAACAGATGCAACTTCAGGAGTGGGCACAAGTTTAGGTTTGGTTCTGCGTTTTATGGGGGTCGTTGGTAAAGGCGGAGCAGGTATTGAAGGTGTGGATAGAAATTGGCGGCGTTCATTTAGTCTTCCGCGGGTTTGTCGCGATGGTCCGGCTGTTGGGATGGTGTTGTCGATGAGGTCAAAGTTAGATTTGTACTAAACAAAAGTTTGAGCATGTTGCCACCTTGAAAGAAGAGTAAAGGAAACGAACGTCTCTGAAAACCATGGTATTGTCTGTTTTTGCTTCCTGGCGTTCATTCAATTGAATAAAATTCTTCCCAAAAAAAAGTGGTAAATTCAGAACTCACAACAGGGTCATACGAAATCATCATGGTAAAATGGTCCATATGAAACATTTCTCTAACCTAGGCACGACTGAGCATTTGAAAATAGTTTAAAAACTCAAGAGAACATACCAAGTTGTCGTGTCGGTCATTGACCGCCTCCAACTGCCTCTGCTTCCCTTCAAGCAGAGCGGCGCGTTCTGCATCCATCTCCCCCGGTACATGCAGTTCGGGCAGCATCGTAAAGCGCTCATTCTTCCCTCCTCTATCCAATGCAGGTTTCGATGGCGAAGCAGCCCCACGCGTCGACCGCGTCGTCCCATTCCTCGCCCCGCCATTCACATTGGTACCGTTCAGCGACATTCAAGGCTCGTTCAAGGCAGACAACCACCGACTATAGAGCTAAAATATCCACAACGCATGCCCCCGACCCAGAATGCCTGGGGAATTGTGTGTTCTGGCTGCGTAACTACCGTGCGAGCGGAGCACAGTTTGCGTATTTGATGCCTAAAACCTCGATCTTCCGAGATCCTCGATGGTTTGGGACAATTTTTGGATCTTCCGTGAGCCAGGAAGATATGGGTGTCGGTGGAAAGGGGTCGACAGGCCAACTCCAGGAAAGACGTTCTGTGTTCAAGGGAAACGTTCGTTTGGGACGGCATTATTTTTTGGTCTCTGATACGCTTTGTTTGGCACAGACAAACAGCCTTTGGCAGACTTCTCCCAGGAGGAATTTTGAAATCGTCACGATTTGAATTAGCAGGTGTACATACAGACATAAAAAAAGGTATAAAAAGAGGAGAAATTTGCTCAATGGCATGTATATAGAGAGGAAGGTATCCACAAGGCGAATAGTCCAAAAAATAGGCCCGGATAGTAATGGGAAGTTGTTCATTGACTGGTCATCCAGGCGAAGGAATGACATTTGCAGTGGAGAGTGGATAGCACGGTTGTGGTGGTACAAGTACACAGCACAGGAGCCTTTTCTAGGTCGTGACATGTCGTATGGGTCGTGATCAGAAATTCGGAGAGGTATATTCGAAATCTGGAAATAGATTTCCATGAGGGTCAGGCCCTGGTTGACCATATGACAGAGCCACATCATCTTCAGGATAGCTGTCAAATCTACAAAAAATAATTCAGGAAATCTGAATAGGGAACAATTCCAAAATAACTCACGCGCTGGCATCACCGTCGCCAGAAATTCTAGGGAGGTAAGGCGCAGTGATCTCTCTCGCTGCCAGTCGATCCCAGTCGACTTCTCTAAACCAGGGATGGGCGAAGACATCCCCGGCACCATGATGCAAATTACCATATCTCCTCGAAGCATCGCCCTCCATAAGCTTCATGATGACATCCGTTGCATTCTCGTTGAATTGAGCAGGGAACCGGATAAATGAAGGGCCACGTGTAATTCGCTCGTAGAGCACGATGTGATCGGACTCTGGTTGATGGTATGGCGGTACACCTGACAGCATCTCGAAAATGAGAACTCCCAATGCATACCAATCAACACTTTTGTTGTAGCGTTGTTGTTGAATAATCTGAAATAGATACATCAGGGAAATCTCGTGATGGGGATGGAAGAAAAGTACCTCTGGCGCCAGATAATCCGGCGTCCCACACAGCGTCCACGTCGTCGTTTCGCAGGATTTGGCGAAACCAAAATCAGCAATCCTGATGTGTCCATCGGAGTTGAGAAGAATATTTTCTGGTTTAAGATCTCGATATACAATGTCTTCATTATGCAGATGGTTCAGCGCGAGTGCAACCTCTGCTGCATAGAATTTCGCGACAGGATCTGGAAAACGCTGAATACAGACAAAATCAAATTCAATTAGCGTATTTTATTATCAAAGCGGAAGCAAATTACATTTGATCGCCTCAGCAACGTGAACAGCTCTCCACCAGGAACGAAATCCATCACCATGTACAAGTTTCCGGAATCTTGGAAGACACCCCATAGGTTGATGATGAAAGGGTGCTGAACTGACGCCAGCATTTGCTGTTCGTTGTTTGTGTGTTCTATCTGCTTCATCTTGGCAATTCGGTCTTTGTTCAGGACTTTGATCGCGTAAAAGCGCAGGTTGTGTTTACTGCGAACTATGAGTGGCAATCAATGAGACCAGCAGATGATCGGAAAGAAAATCATTAAATACTGACCAAGGTGCACCCGACCAAAGCTGCCGGTTCCCAACGTTCGGTGAATAAGAAAGTCGTTCAGGCGATATGTACCTTTAGGTCGTTGTGGTATTCGCTTCCGTTTTGGCTGGATAAGTTCGCCTGTGTCCTCCATGCTCGCAGATGTTCTGTCGGTCGATATTGACCCCCGATGGTCGTACAATGCGGCATTGGTGATGTGGGAATGTGTCGACACTGGTGAGGGAAGCGGATTCTCATCCGCTATTGGCTTGTGGACCCCATGAACGTGCGCGGTAATTTTAGAGGCCATTCGCTTTATCATGAAATAGACAAAAAGGGAGGTGCGTCGAGACCAGCAGCGAGCAGAAAAGGTGAACGGAAGTATGGGGGGGATAAATCAAAGGGAGATGAACGACCTTTCATTTAAATAAGTCATTGTTCGATAAACCGATTTCTGATCGGGGAAGCCACACAAGCACAACCAAACAGATCGGTCACGTGCCGAATACAAGGATAGTACAAGGACGCCTATCCACGGAACAAAG
>Ga0307509_10008845_pt1 | contig 12718 bp, 9 predicted proteins | sample 10_EM_MG_FD_202245 | JGI IMG/M metagenome (GOLD analysis project Ga0307509, IMG submission 202245) | Populus trichocarpa ectomycorrhiza microbial communities from riparian zone in the Pacific Northwest, United States - 10_EM | ecosystem: Host-associated > Plants > Roots > Unclassified | place...
AAAGTTGGTTATCGAAGTAGAATGCCAAACGCTTAAACTTAAGTAGATATCAGATTTAAGCCTTTGACATTCACCACTACTCCGACCTTGTGTGAGCACCCTGTCCTGCTCAGGGTTTGTCCGAGGTCTACCCTCCATCAGGAATTATCCTGCTGGAGGTGTCGGACCAACTTGGGTACACTTAACTCCGTCAATAGGATATGAGTTTCTGCAATGCATCTCCAATACAACCGCAGGTGGAAAAACTCTTCCTATCGAAGTCATACCAGTGGCTAACTGCTATAACAACAACCGGAGTCAATACCTAGGTGGTGGACTCACTGGCCCAGTGGTAGCTTCGTCTATACAAGCTATGCAGTTTATTATTTTAATCTACACGACTATTCACTCTGATAGTTTGACATGCAAGCTTTCTCAGGGAGATGTAGCCGATGGTTGGCTAGATTGGCGCTACCCATGGCCAGCCTCTCAGGATATACTCTACTGTGATAAGACTCATACCTCTAGAGTCCATTGACAACCCATAGTAATGCTACAAATTAAGGAGAGAAGGTCCTGGCTGGTTACTGAGGTATTTGTTCCGAAAGCGCTCTTGCCTCCTTGGACTACCTAAGTACTACTAGGAAGACTACCCTACTACCCGTAGGCTAAGACAGACTCCTAGGTGCCGGAGAGACCATATATGGGTGACCCCTATATTGGCGGTTACCCATACTCCACTTATATATCCTGCGAACGACATTCAGTTGGACAGACGGCGACGACGTATGCGGTGTTATGGCAGCTCCTTCAATGACCTCTTTTTACTAGCAAACTAGCAACTATGCAGCCCTCTGCCTATGACGCACCGCCCCCATGCTCGGGCAAGAGGGGGGTGTTAGCAAAGCCCGCCCAAGTTTAATAGCATGTTCGGGCTACCTCTACTCAGGCGTGGGGCTTCCCCGCGCAGATGTGTGTACGCCCATTAACATCTAAGAGTCCATAGAATGTGAGGCAATCGACCTCTAAGTTCTAGGATGAGTTTGCCGGTGAAGGTAGGGTAACTTGGATACTTCAGTAGGGTAACTGAGTTCCATAGGCATACTGGTCTAGTTCTCAAGGTAGGGTAACTTTGTCCTGTTCTGCCCATAACTGCTCTGGAAGTCCTCCAGTCCACCATCAACGTCGTCTCGGAGGCCTGTGTAACGTTCCCATAAATTCCTTGACTTTATGCGAACTTACTCCCAAAAGGTTACCCTGCCTCGTAGAGTACCCAAGACTACTCAACTATTTCTTAGACCTTGTCCTAGGTTAACTAGCTATTTATATACTAAATATATGAGACCATACCACCTCGGATTACCACTTTGTATACCATTTGGGCTAAGGTGGTAGTTATTGTAGCTACCTATCGTAGGGTCATTACAAAAGGACACCATTACAACTTCAATAAGGCAAATACTTTTAGTTTACAAGGGGGTAGGTTCACAATAGTCTTATTATCCGGGACTCTAGACAACGGGTACTAGTTCACCTCTTTCCACTCTCAACTATTCCTTATCAGATTCTTGAAACTTTAACCTGTTTCTTTTCAAGAGTATGACAACAGTGTCTCATTTCCCAACAATAATTATACACAAAAGAGAGGAGATTATGAAGTTCGCATTCTAGGATGTTGGTTTAAGTCTGGAAGATTTTTGCAACCTTATATGACAGCTCATTATCGTAGACCAGGCTCAGGAATTGATTATAAACAAGTTGATAATTCATACTACATTGCGGCAAAAATGTTTCAAAAGGCTAATCAGAATGTCTTTTAATTGGTTTAGAATCTTATACAGCAATACTATTCTGGTATCTGTGAGCTATACAGTAAGATCAGTGTGCTGGCTGGGTGTAACAAATTTGCTGGCCTGTTTGCTATAGTTGTTATTAATGAGATGGTTCAAACTAAGGTATATAAGGACTTAGGAGATGTTAAAGGTAGCATATGTGTCATTATCTGTTGGGGAGACTTTGAAGGTAGTGAGTTGGTCTTTACAGAACTAACTAGTATTGTCCCCTTTCCTGCTTATTCTATTATTATATTCCAATCGGCTATTATTTCTCATTACAATCTCCCAGTAACAGGGAATCACTACTCCATTGTTTTTACCACTGATAAGAATCTCTTTGAGTAGTCCTGTTCTCAACAAGTCTGACATTTTTTCCTTTAACCAATATTTGTTTTTTATCTTTTATCTTTTTTTTCATTTACTAAGTATATTTGTCATTCTTTTATCAATTTTCCTGATTTTGGATTCATAATTCAAGATATATTTGATTTCATGCGTGGCCAATTGGTTCATTATGACGAAAATGTTAAGATGATATAACTTTAGTCTAAGGTAAGTTAAAATAATATGCTTTTATAATTAATACTCAATTTGAATCAATTTAACTAATTTCAAATAGTTAACGAACTTATTGATCAAAGTTTGCTGAATGGGGATTCACAAAAAGGCAAGAGTCTTTACATAACGATATAACTTTAGTGAATAAAGTTAGAGAACTATGGAAAAGAAATCTTAGTTCAGCAAATATACTGTGATGTTTACAGTTTGATGGGTGGCATCTATTGCCTGCTCAGTTGAAAAATCTTCATCTTCATCCTGATTTTAGACTTTTAATGGAAACAGCTTATACTCCAGAAGCAAGACTACAAGCAGGAATGAATGCTGAAGATTATATTCATGAACATTTAGTCTCAAGGCAAACCATTCAATATGGGTGACAATATACCGGGGCTAATATCCGACTCAGTGGTGTTTTTGTCTGACAGTAAGTTGGTTAACTATTAAAGTTCGAATTGAAAGTATATAGTTACTAATTATGAATACTTAATTTAGAAAACAAATACGAGAAGCAATGCAGAAGGTCGATCCTGAGGGGGTAGCTATCTGTGGCCAACTAATTGGGAAAAAGAGAGTACAATATGAGTTTCATATTAAAGGTCAAAATCGTGTACTATCTATTGATTGGCAAGATAAGTTATCATGATTTGGATTTGAAATTTATGGTGCAATTTGTTAGGCATACCGGAAGGCTTAGCCTTCCCTTAGTGAATAAAGACCTATAGTTACCCTACCTTAGGATTCTGAGTTCAAAAGGACAAGCCAACACCCCCCTCCCGCACCAGCATTGGGACGGCGCTATACCGGCAGACGCCGCCGTAGTTGCGTCCCCTCACCAAAGATATGGTCATTGGAGCCCTCCTCGTAACCCAGTATACGTCGCGGCCGTCCGTCCAACCGGATCCCGTTCGCAGGATATATGAGGGAAGACCTTTGGCGAGCTTATGCAAGTGGTTCGAGCCAAATCGGTCGACGTCGCATAAGGTTACTGAGCACTAAAGACAAGAGTCGCGAAGGTGGTCACTAAGTAACCGGACGTTTTTATGGACAATGGTTAAGCAACATATTCTATACTCCACGCTCTTGCGATGAAAGTCGCAGAAGTGAATAGTGTTGTTGGATGAGGTAGTTTGAGAAATCAGGCATACCCGCACTCACACACGTCAATAGCATCTGTAGGATGCTGACGGAACCATACGATAAGGTTATGACTATAGAGGGATAATGGCTATTGGTGCGATTATCGTGACAAGTCTATCTTATGCCTTGCAGATGTTGGTTGCAGAATATGTCTGCAATGCTGAGAGGTTCGATAACAAAGCTGGCCCCTTTGTTGGTTCGATCATGGAGACCATTCTGCGTATGCAAATGGAAATCAAGGCTCCATGCCGACGAAGATGGATTGTAACCAATGGACTGATGTGTGAGAGCACCATCAGATAATTACATGGTGTTGCGATTTGGAAGTCGAAGTGAGGAAACAGAATTGTCAGGGTCAAATGGTGTTTGCACTTTTAGAACAAAGCTGGAGTTTGTTAGCAGGTACTTAGTTAGTATGAGAACTAGATGTAGCCCGCAACCACCCAGACGCGGCATATAAATATCGAGGTGCCTCCCGAGCTATTTGAACATTATCAAGCAATGGAGAAGAGATCTTATCAATATAAGTTTTTATGCTAGAAAAATCTTTATATCTACCTCTATTTTGAATCATTGAGCCTTCCTAGACAATCTCCGTCTACGATTAAGATTATCGGCCTGAGTTATCTCGCAAGACTTTGAGATAGGCTCCCGCCTAACACAATTGATGCATACCTACAATATATTATGTGGTGTTATGTTGGTATTTCTAATTGAACTGCTGTATATGTCAACAAGTTGTATCTTAGACTTTTAAGAATCACCTTACATATGCTGAAGTTGATTTGGTCAGATAAAGGTAATTCAACAAATATTTATTGTATGAAGTAGACTAATGTATGATTCACAGGATCAGAAACTGTACTATTAGCTGAGTCTCACTTCATATTAGGAAGAACAAACCAACCAGGACTACCATTTGCAAAAGCATACTCCTATGAGAAATCTATGAAAAAATCAACCTGTTTGAGGCTTGGTGGAATATCCTAGCCGAAGGCCAAACACAGCAGTGGAGAGTATTGTTTGGTAAGTTAGAATCTGATGGATATTTTGATGGAGGTGATACAGACAAGTCTTGCCTTCAATTTATTTATATAAATATGATTCGATCACATATTCGTCAATTCATTGAAATTCACAACTCTGATTCAATTTGATTTCAACGAAACTGTGAACATTATCTTCCAACTGAATAACCATTTCTAATGTACTACTATCCAGAACATGCGAAAGACTGTTAGGTGGTAGCCTATCTCAAAGTCTTGCGAGATATCTCAGGCCGATAATCTTAATCGTAGGCGGAGATTGTCTAGGAAGGCTCAATAATTCAAGATAGAGGTAAATAAAGTGATAAAGATTTTTCTAGCGTAAAAACTTATATTGATAAGATCTCTTCTCCGTTGCTTGATAATGTTCAAACAGCTTGGGAGGCACCTCGATATTTATATGCCGCGTCTGGGTGGTCGCGGGCTCCATCTAGTTCTTATACAAACTAAGCACAGCCCCTAGTCAGAAGTGTTCATGAAACATGTCTCGCCTGACTAAGCTACCTCGCCAAAGTCCCACGGTTTCCCACCCAACCACCACACAGCCGATCACCATCCTGACTGGTTGGGGGAGTAATATGTGAGTCCTGTATAACTCTTGCGATTTGCTATCTATATCAATCCAGAATAGGTTTGGTTTGACAGGTTAGCAGAGTTGGGTATGACTGTTAGTGAGATATTATTTGAGTGTCCGGCTTTAATTTGACTGTGGCAGTACAGTCGTACTCGGGATAGAAGTAAAGGATAGGGACAAGGGGCAGCGGAGTGTCAAAGAAGGGAAATGAGGTTTTTGAGCTGGAAGTAGCCAATAGACTAAGAGATTTCACCTGGAACGTCGGCACTTTAGAGGAAGGATATGGAACAAACATTGACCGCCTTTATACTGTGTTCTTTCACTCTTGCTTGTGCAACATAGCTCTGCTCGACTTTCAAGATTTCAACCAAGTTAAAATAAAACTAATTGGAAAGATAGGTGTATAGGTAAAACATAATACAATGTCCTGATCCTCGATGGATCATCACACCTATCTCTGTATTTGCCACAGGTCCCTAGTCCTCTATAGTCGGAGATGGAAGTAAAAACCGAGAATATCAAGATAGGACCTGAATCTCAGGAATCTCAAAGATTGCGAATTAGAAGAAAAAGGAGAGGACTCGGAGGTTAAAACCTGGAGCTGTTGCATTCAAGCGATCTCTTAATACTTTGCAGAAAACTTGTTCAAAAACCTTAGTACCTCATATAGTGTACGTCAACTACTTAATATCATGAATGATGTGTTGGTTATGTCTGCTAAAATTTAGTGTGGGTTCTTCAATCCCTGAGTTTGCCGATCTCTTCTGTTATTCTGGTGAACTCAAGCCTTTGCCACAGGGTTTGTTGTATACTCAATTTTTACTTCCATATTCAAGTACAATTGAGTGATAACAAAGAAAAGAAAGATTGGGGAGAGAATCCTTTATTGAACATTCTCCCATATCTGTTCGGTCTCTATATCCTGATATATCCTTCCCACTGCTGTAACAGGGCCAGCACATCTATCTAACAATACAGAGGCTTGTGAATATTCCTTGGAAGGGTTATGAAAGAACCAAGATGTAAGATAACTACTAACCATTAATTAGAGTAATGCCACTACCCCCTTGCTTGTCCCAATATTTTCCCCCCTTACCAAAGTACCCTCTGAGTCCTATAGCTCACCCAGGTATCCAGGATCATGATCGGCTGTGTGGTGGAATTTTGGTAGGGTGGGAAACCATGGGATTTTGGCGAGGTAGCTTAGTCAGGTGAGACATGTTTCACGAACACTTCTGACTAGGGGCTGTACCTACAAACAAACTCCTGTTTGTTCTAAAAGTGCGAACACCATTTAACCCTGACAATTCTGTTATCTCACTTCGACTTTCGAATCGCAATACCATGAAATTACCTGACGGTGCTCCCACACATCAGTCCATTGGTTACAATCCATCTTCGTCGGCATGGAGTCTTGCTTACCATTTGCATACGCAGAATGGTCTCCATGATCGAACCAACAAAGGGGCCAGCTTTGTTATCGAACCTCTCAGCATTGCATATATCCTGCAACCGACATGTGCGAGGCATAAGATAGACTTGTCACGATAATCCCTCCCATGGCCATTATCCCTCCATAGTCATATCGTTATCGTATGGTTCCGTCAGTATCCGTAGGATACTATTGACGTGCGTGAGTGTGGGTATGCCTGATTGGTCCGACTACCTCATCCGACAACACCATTCACTTCTGCGACTTTCATCGCGAGAGTGTGGAGTATAGAATGTGTTGCCTAACCATTGTTCGTAAAAACGTCCCGTTACTTAGTGACCACCTTCGCGACTCTTGTCTTTAGTGCTCAGTAACATTATGCGACGTCGACCGATTTGGCTCGAACAACTTGCATAAGCTCGCCAAAGGTCTTCCCCCATATATCCTGCGAACGGGATCCGGTTGGACGGACGGCCACGACGTATACGGGGTTACGAGGAGGGCTCCAATGACCATGTCTTTGGTGAGGGGACGCAACTACGGCAGCGTCTGCCGATGTAGCGCCGTCCCAACGCTGGTGCGGGAGGGGGGTGTTGGCTTGTCCTTTTGAACTCAGAATCCTAAGGTAGGGTAACTATAGGTCTTTATTCACTAAGGGAAGGCTAAGCCTTCCGGTATGCCTAACAAAGACTATAAAGAAGAGGTTAATGAAAAGGTTTTAGCAGCATTTGAAGCTGAGGTTGCATGTTGTAATCTTGATGAATACTTACCTTTGGCTACACATGAGCTATATGAATAGTTTTTCAAGCAAGGTAGATTTTCTTATGTATTCGCTTATAATAATCCACATCACAAGGATGCATATATCTATTTACGTGACAGAGTATCTCAACATATGTTACTTAGTAGGGAGATAGAATTAACATCACGTCCAGTTGATGTGGCTGAGTGGATTGCAACTAATAGTATGCTTGAAATTGAAGTTCATCTTGGTAATGTAATTGGTCAATCAGGAAATTATACAATAAAAACTTATCGCAACTGATCACGAGGAGGAAGAAGTCAATCTTGACTTTGATCTACTAGAGCAATAATCATATAGTACATCAAGTAGTGTGCATTCTATGCAGCAGGTTTCACACTTTATGCTGAAGTACCATTTCTATTATTAAGGATACAAATCACTAACTAAATATTGAAAACTCTGTATTAGACGAAACAATTTAAAACTTTGAGACCAGTGATGATTTACTTTTTCTCTCTATTTAAAGCTCTTCAAGTCCTACTCCTTGGTAGTAAACTCTAATTCCCATTTCATATACTTTTTATATCTTTTTCCTATTTACCTTTTCTCTAATCTTCCTACTACCTTTTTCTCTCTTTATCTAACTTTTAACTTTTTTCTATTTGCAATTATTATCTCATTTTTTACACCAATACTCCTTCCTGAAAATATTTTCCTGTCAAGTTGACTCCTGTTCTTGTCGCCAAACTCTTCCCATACGAGAAAATATTGGTATTTGTATTGAATGTAATCATCCAGTAAGCATTCATCTTAGTCAGAATGATGATAATGAGGTAGCAATACTTCAAGGTTGGAATCGTAGGCAGCTAATATCTTAATCTTAATTTTTACCAACTATCAATCATCTTGAAGGCTAATAGTTATCCTTTACCTTATAGAAATACCGGCTTCAAGTCATCCAGATACAACCTCAAATTCGATGTTCTTATTCTCTTCCTACAAGCTACCATAAAGTATTCAAGTTTCTGAAGAAGTCAAATTTGAATGACAACATGTTGACACCTCCAAAACCTAATCTGGAACTCTTTGCAGTGGAAAGTTTAATACACTCACCACACTTACCTCTATTTCAACAAAACTAATACAAAGATCTGTTGGTCTCTACTTCTACAGATGTGGTCTGAAGGCTGGATTTCATGGATTATCAATCTTACTTCATTTCAATCATTCCCAACAGATTCCAGGCTAGCAGAAGTATTTGAGAACTCTCATAATTCAGCATCCAGCTTGGCTTAGTTATCCTAATATCAAATCGTATGAACTACATCCTCGGCTACCTATTTGTGTCGGCTATTGGGATGGAATGACAACTGGCATTGCTCTTAATACCAATCTACTTCAAAATAGTAGCATTATTGGTAACCTTCTTCACTTAACTGCTAATCCCAAAAGTTCACATTCAATCCAAACTCAGTTTACAACGGTAAAAGGTTTGAGATCTCTTAGTTTAATCCTACCAATGGCTATTACAATTCATATACAGCCAATAGGTGATGATTCAGATGATGAAAATGATAATACTCAACCTTCAATTAAGCAAGAGGCCCTCAATCTTCCTTCCATCAAGTCTATTTCATCAGTTAAGTTAAAGCAACCTATTTCCTTTCCCAGTTCTTAGCTTCTCCTTCCAGCAAGCAAATCTTCAGCTTCTTTAGTTATCATTTCAGAGTTTGATACTTCCAATGATAATACCAAGACTACCAGATTAACGACACAGGAGGATACACCTCCTCCTTCCTACCTCTTATCTAACGTCTTATCTACAACAGTCTCATCACACTTATCCAATAATTTAACTGATTCTGAGCCTGAGCATCCAACAACTCTTACTACTTCAATTATTACTCGCTTGACCCCAGGTCGAAAACAAGCTTGACTCTTCTGTCCCCTCAGAAAATGACAACTTGCTCAGCTCATGAGCTCAAACGAAACGCCAGTAGTAGAATAATAGAGTTGGGGATCTCATTAGTTCTGGGTAGTGAAACAGAATCTTCTAGCCTGGCAATTGAGAAGACTATCAATAATAATTCTAAATTATAAATATTCTAAGCAAAATTATCTTGTATCAGATTTAACATTTTATGTTGAGAAATATTATTTTTCAATTGTGTATTTGTTCACTTATCTTATGCTTCTGTCTTTTATTATATTATTATTCTTTTTATTTTCATATTTTTAACATATTTTCTTTCCCTTTTTTATTATCTTTTTATTTCAATTTACTTTTCATTTTTCCTACTATGTTACATTGAATTCCTAAGAATATATTTCTCATCTATTAGTCTATTTTTTGTTATTGCTCAAACCAGTCTAAAATACTATTACTATTTTAACTTACATTTCTATTTCCCCCAATTTGTTTTCTATTCAATTTCTTCCTTTATTACCTTGAATATATGTTTGTTTTCATATCTTTTAATATATCTAAAGATATATTGAAATCTGTAACACAATCAACTCTAATTTCCGTAGATACTATTTATTCAATTTTCAACTTGTTTTCTGTATCTCTTATTAGTGCAGTTACCCGGCCTTAGTATTTGCTTTGTGTTGCCACCAGTATACTTAATTTTGTTCTGCACTCGATGTCTACTTGACCTGCCGTGTTATGCCACACTATTCTGGATCATGTTGAACCTGGTGCCCCACTGAGCCATGCAAAACTCATTCTATCTCTTTGTGATTACAAAACTTCACTCACTGAGCTGAATAAATAGGTTCTTAGGTTGATATAAAATGTCTCCTAATCTCCCTCATGATTTTTATAGAAAATTAACCTGATGAAGAACAGCATGTCCAGATCACAATGGCCCACTACAGCCATCAATTTCCGGAATAGGAGTAGATAATAATGTATTCGTATTATATAGGTGTAACTATATTTCTTGCAATGATTATCATCATTCTTTAGTGTATTTTTTTTTTGAATTGATTTTCCTGGTGACTATACACACTTCTCGCAAGTTGACAATGCCCAATCATAACAACTTGCATTTCCTCTAGTTGGTAATCTCAAGTTAAACTTTGTAACTGTCACAAATCATGACTTTGAAAGAATGGTTTCACATGACTAATAGTTACTAGTCATTAGTATGTATATTTCACACTATAAGATCAGTTGACTTATAGTTCTCACATGATTTACAATTGCGTATTATTATTAAATTTTGTTGATTGGTAACTCATAATTGTGAGTCACAAATGATGTATTGACTTTCGCGTGTGACTCTATTTGGAGTCATGAGTTTCATTCATGTGAGTGCTTTACTCACATGATTAGTTTATGATTTATTATTGGTTAAAGTATATTGCGGGTGACTCAATAAGAAGAGTCACCAGGGTTAGGGTTGTGGGAAGAGTCTCTATATAAAGGAGATTGGATTACGATAGTTAGAGCCACAAACCATCTCCCCTACACCTCCGGCGATTGAAATCTCAACACCAGGGAAATCATCGTGGGATCCACCACCACCCCTCTCCTCCCCCTTGATGGCTTCTGCCTAGGGGAGTGACGCTACCTCCTCTCCTCCTCCTCCTGGCCTCTTGGCCCCCCCTCCTTGGGGTTCTTGCCTTCGTTCATCGTTGACCCCCGCTCATGAAGTTCATTGCTCCCCCTTTTCCCCGCATCACCTTTGCACCTCGCTTAGGTTTTGCACGGTCGGCAACCCCTCTGGCTTCGTTTACGGTCGGCGCTGCTGTCTTCCAAGCCCCTTGCGAAGTACTTCACCGTTTCTAGCGTTTGGGTATACCCCTCCATCCTCCTCGCCGGTTTTCGTCCCATTGCTCGGTTACAGCTACACTCTGCTCTCTTAGCTGGTATCTTACTACTAGATGGCTCCTCTCGCCCACGCAGCTACCACGGTCGCATCCTCGGCTGCACTCTTCCATGGTATAGCACTACCTCCTTGGTCGTTGTCAATGCCTTGGACTTGGAGTAATTGTTTCGGTCGCCAGCGCGTGTGTGCTATTTTTTGGCCGGCCCCTTTGGAGTGTTGTTTTTCTTCCTCTATTTGCTTTCCTTTCTAGTGGTTCTCCCTTCCTTCTAGCGTTTAGGCTAGATTTACTTTGTTATAATTCGGGAGGCTATGGCAAGGGCTTTCCTGTTGTTTTCTGCTTTCCTGTTGTTTTCCAATCTTTTCTGTGTCCGCGTGAAGGAGGGGTGAGGATCCTTCGGGCGAGATGTGCGGTCGGTTCCATACCAGAGGGACTTGGGATGATGGCTTTTTCCCTGGCGCCAGTAGTATAGTTTTGTTTACGCCATAGCTAGGGCTGCATGCGAGTTCTTGTACTTTTTTTTTTTTTTGAATGATATGATTATTGTTTAAGGTACAAAATCTTGCATGCAGCTCGCACTATGGTATAAAAAAACCTCCAATAGCCCTGGGAAGAAGCCAACCCCCCAAGTCCCTCTGGTGTGGAACCAACCGCACATCTCGCCCCCAACAAGAAACCCTTGACTAGCTAAGAACATAGACGAAAGGAATCGAATCAAGAACAAGCAGGAAGAGTCAGGAAAACCCATGGCACATTCATCCAGACAAAAAGAAAACGCAAAAATCAAACAACGCAGCGACCACTTGAGAAGTTCCCGGACAATCAGCACGAGGGTTGCCAGGCCCGCCTAAAGAGAAACCTGGGGGGGCACTGAGCCACAAGGACCGGTCCCGCTGTGTTGGCAAACCCCAAAACGAAGAAGGAGATAGTGCAATACCATCCTCCCAGAGGCAAGCCCCGATGGACCGTGGTCTTAGTAGTCCAGAATGTAAAGAGGTAGTTGTGGATACCAGCCAGGTAGTTGTGGGTACCAGCCAAAAAGGTGAAGAAGCAGTAGGGTGCCAGCCGATCCAACCGTGAGGAGAAGAGGAGAAAGAGGGGTAGACCCAACTCTGTGCCGTAGAAACTATCGGTAATCACGTTGGTGTCTTGACTAGGCAGCCTCTCAAAGAAAGAGAGAACAGGGAAATTGACCGTGGCCTGTTGAAATGTTTTCCCTTACTGCGAACCGTGTTCCCAGCCGTCTGTAACATGGGGGTTGAGAAGAGTGTTGCCGACCGTGCAAATGCACTAAGCGAGGCAGAGCAAAAGCGGGGTGGGGAGAGGAAACATCATCAAAAGAAGACGAAATCCATCAACCGAGAGTGAAGAAAGCCCAAAGGGGTGAACTTAAGGGAAGGGGAGTGTAGAGGAGGTATGAGTCCACCCCCTAGAGCAAACTAATGGGGGGGGGGTGGAGAAAAGAAAAGTGGTGATAATCTCGTGGTGTTGAGATTTCAATCGCCGGGTGTGTAGAGGAGACGGAGGATGGAGTTCTTGTACTTTTTTTTTTTTTTTTTTTTTTTTTTTTTAGTT
>Ga0307509_10008846_pt1 | contig 12718 bp, 8 predicted proteins | sample 10_EM_MG_FD_202245 | JGI IMG/M metagenome (GOLD analysis project Ga0307509, IMG submission 202245) | Populus trichocarpa ectomycorrhiza microbial communities from riparian zone in the Pacific Northwest, United States - 10_EM | ecosystem: Host-associated > Plants > Roots > Unclassified | place...
GCACGAAGAAGGCCACCGGGCCCACCAGGACCGCGACATAGCCGTACACGGCGACCAACTCGCCCACGCTGAGCTGCCCTTGGGCCGCCAGCCGGGCCGCGAGCCAGGTCACCACGGCGAGGAACAGGGTCGGCAGCCCGACCCCGATCGCCTGCACCCAGCTGGCCACCGCGCCCACTCGGTAGCCCTGCCTCCGCAACCGCTGCGAGTCACGCCGGAACGCGTCCGCGAACAGCCCTTTGCCGCCAAGCCCGTTGAGGACCCGCAGGCCGCCCGACAGATCGGCGATGCGCGCGGTCAGCACGCTCTGCCGCTCCCGGTACTCCGTCTCCACACCCTGCAGCCGCCGGGTCAGCGGCCCCGCGAGCAGCGCGATCACCGGCACACCCAGCAGTACTACGGCGGCCAGCGGCGCCGAGATCGACAGCAGCACCCCGGCCACCACGCCGTAGACGACCAGGGCGCCGAAGCCGGGGCCGACGACGGTCAGGGACTGGGCGATCGTCCACACGTCACCGACGCCGATCGTGATGACCTCGCCCGCCCGCGCCCGGCGCGACAGCACGGCGCCCAGCCGGACCGCCTGGCCCACGATCAGCTTCACCGTGCGGAAGTTGGCGTCCATGCGGACCCGGGTCATGGTGCGGTGCCGCATGATGCTCAGCCACGAGTTGACCGCCCCGACCACGAACAGTGCTCCGGTCCACCAGGCCAGCGTGCCCAGGTGTCCCGGCACAAGACCGTCGTCGACGGCCCGCGCCATCAGATACGGCGCCGCCGCCATCAGCACCATCCAGACGCTCGACAGCAACGCCCCGGACACTGCCCGCCACCGCTGCCGCATCACCAGCCACCACAGGAAATGCCAGCCGCCCCGACAGTCGGGTGTCCCCGGATCCTCGTACGAGTCGATCATGTGCCTCCTTGCCCAGGCCGCTGAACGCGGGCAGCCGTGAGCGATTCCCGGTGTGGTTGGAGACCTCGAAGATTACCGAGCGTGAGCGCGGTTGCCCATCGAATATCGGGCGACCAGGGGCCGGTGCGCAGGCTGTGTGCACCGGCCTCCAACTGGTTTGCCGATGGCGGGAGTTACTCGTGTGCGGCCGTGCGGCGGCGACCTCTCACGCCAGGCTGTCCCGCCACGCCCGGTGCAGGTCCGAGAACCGTCCTGTGCCCGCGATGAGTTCGGACGGGGGGCCGTCCTCCACGACCCGGCCGTGCTCCATGACCAGCACCCGGTCGGCGATCTCGACGGTGGACAGCCGGTGTGCGATCACCACCGCCGTGCGGCCCCGCAGGACCGTCGACATGGCCCGCTGCACGGCCTGTTCGCCCGGGACGTCCAGTGAACTGGTCGCCTCGTCCAGGATCAGCACCGCCGGGTCGGCGAGCAACGCCCGTGCGAACGCGACGAGTTGACGCTGACCGGCCGAGATGCGGCCACCGCGTTTGCGTACGTCCGTGTCGTAGCCGTCGGGCAGCGCGCTGATGAAGTCGTGCGCGCCGATCGCCTTCGCGGCCCGCTCGATCTCCTCGCGCGACGCGTCCGGACGGCCGATCGCGATGTTCTCGGCGACCGTGCCGGAGAACAGGAACGCCTCCTGCGTCACCATCACCACCCCGCGCCGCAGTTCGGGCCCGGACAGCTCGCGCAGGTCGACGCCGTCGAGCAGGACCCGCCCCTCCGAAGGGTCGTAGAAGCGGGCCAGCAGCTTGGCCAGGGTGGACTTGCCGGCGCCGGTGGAGCCGACCACGGCGACCGTCTGCCCGGCGGGGAGGGTGAGGTCGAAGACGGGCAGCACCTCGCCGCCGGTGCGGTAGGCGAAGCGGACCCCGTCGAAGACCACCTCCCGGCCGGGCTGCTTCGACTCGAGTGCGGGCAGTCGTACGGGAGTCGAGGGCTCGGGGACGGACGGTGTCTGGGCCAGCAGGCCCGCGATCTTCTCCAGGGACGCGGCGGCCGACTGGTAGGAGTTGAGGAACATGCCGAGCCGGTCGATCGGGTCGTACAGCCGTCGTAGATACAGCACGGCGGCGGCCAGGACGCCCAGTTCCAGTGAGCCGTCCGCGACCCGGCTCGCGCCCCACAGCACGATCACCGCGACCGCCGTGTTGGCGACCAGGCGGGAGCCGGTGACATAGCGGGCCATCGCCAACAGGGCGTCGCCGTTGGACCGTTCGTGCCGCTGGTTGAGGGTCCGGAAGTCGGCGTCGTTCACGGCCTCGCGGCGGAACGCGCGCACCGGGCGGATGCCGTTCATCGTCTCCACGAACTTCACGATCACGCGCGCGATCGCCGTGGACCGCACCGCGTACACCCGCACCGCGCGCCGCTGGTAGACCCGCACCAGCAGATACAGCGGCACGAAGGACGCCACCGCGACCGCGCCGAGCCCCAGGTCCAGCCAGAGCAGCATGGCCGAGATGTAGACGAACGACAGGATGACCGTGATCAGCTCCTGGAGGCCCTCGCTGAGCAGTTCGCGCAGCGCCTCGACGTCCGTGGTGGAACGGGAGATGAGCCGGCCGGAGGTGTAGCGCTCGTGGAAGTCGATGCTCAGCGCCTGCGCGTGCCGGAAGATCCGGCCGCGCAGATCGAGCAGCACGTCCTGGTTGACGCGGGCGGAGGCGCCGATGAACGCGTACTGCAGGCCGCCGGAGAGCAGTGCACAGAGCAGATAGCCGACGGCCACGGCGATCAGCGGCCCGCGGTCGTCGTGCCGGAAGGCGGGGACCGCCCGGTCGATGGCGTACGCCACCAGCAGCGGACCCACCTGTACGGCCGCCTGCTGGAGCAGCAGGAGGAGGGTGGTGACGGTGACGCGGGCCTTCATGGGCGCGAGCAGGGAACGCAGCAGGGCGGTGGTCGCGCCCGGGGGAGTGGGCAGGACGTCGTGGTCGAAGGGGTCGCCTGCGGCGGGCTGGTGCGGGGGTTCTTCGTGGTCGTCGGTGGTGGGCGCCGATGTGGTGGGGGCGGTCATCGTTCGTCCTCCTGTTCCGGGATGGCCGACTGGACGCCCGACATCAGATGCGCGTACTCCGCGTTCGTGCGCAGGAGTTCCTGGTGGGTGCCCACCGCCGTGATACGGCCGTCCGCCAGCAGGGCCACCCGGTCGGCGAGCAGGACCGTGGACGGGCGGTGGGCCACGATCAACGCCGTGGTGTCGGCGAGGACTTGACGCAGGGCTGCCTCGACTGCGGCCTCCGTGTGGACGTCCAGTGCGGAGAGCGGGTCGTCCAGGACGAGGAAGCGGGGCTTGCCCACCACCGCCCTTGCCAGCGCGAGGCGTTGGCGCTGGCCGCCGGAGAGGCTCAGGCCCTGTTCACCGACGCGGGTGTCCGTGCCCTGGGGGAGCGCGTGCGCGAAGTCGGCCTGGGCCACGGCCAGTGCGCGGTCCAACTCCGGTTGTCCCACGCCCTCTTCGGCGCCCATCAGTACGTTTTCGCCGACGCTGGTCGAGAACAGGGTCGGTTCCTCGAAGGCCACGGCGACGAGTGCGCGCAGTTCTTCGCGGGGCATCGCCGTGATGTCCTCGCCGTCCAGTGTGATGTGGCCCGATGTCACCTCGTGGAGGCGGGGGACGAGTGCGGTGAGTGTCGTCTTGCCTGTGCCGGTGGCGCCGACCAGGGCCATGGATTCGCCTGGTCTGATGTGCAGGTCGATGTGGTCGAGGGTGGGTGGGGAGTCGGCGGGGGCGTCTGGATATCGGAAGGAGACCGAGGCGAAACGGATGCCGTCGTTGTCGGGTGCGGGCCGGTGGGGGCTGGTCGCGCCCCGCGGCAGAGCCGCAGATCGATACAGCCCCGCGCCCCTAAGGGGCGCCTCCACTTCCGGCGTTTCATCCATGACCTCGAAGAATCGCTCCGTCGCCGTTGCCGCCTCCTGGCTCATTGCCAGGAGGAAGCCGATCGACTCGACGGGCCAGCGCAGGGCCAGTGCCGTGGAGAGGAAGGCCACCAGCGTGCCTGCCGACAGGTTGCCGTCCGCGACCTGGACCGTGCCCAGGACCAGCGTCGCACCGAGTGCCAGCTCGGGAAGGGTGACGATGACGCCCCAGATCGTGGCGAGGAGGCGGGCCTTGCGGAGTTCGGTGCCGCGCAGCCTCCGCGACAGTTCACGGAACGCCCGGGCCTGGCTGCGGTGGCGGCCGAAGCCCTTGATGATGCGGATGCCGAGGACGCTCTCCTCGACGACAGTGGTCAGGTCGCCGACCTGGTCCTGGGCGCGGCGCGCCACGTGCGCGTAGCGCCGCTCGAAGATCACGCAGGTGACGATCACCGGCACGGCCGGCCCCAGGATCACCAGTCCCAGCGTCCAGTCCTGGAGCAGCATGATGATCACGCCCACCAGGATCGTCACGGCGTTGACCAGCAGGAATGTGAGGGGGAAGGCCAGGAACATGCGCAGCAGCATGAGGTCGGTGGTGCCCCGGGAGAGGAGCTGGCCCGAGGGCCAGCGGTCGTGGAAGGCCACCGGGAGCCGTTGCAGATGCCGGTACAGGTCCGCGCGCATCTCCGCCTCGACCCGCGACAACGGCCGGGCCACCAGCCAGCGCCGCAGCCCGAACAGGACCGCCTCCGCGATGCCGAGCAGCAGCAGATACAGCGCCCCGAGCCACACCCCTGCTGTGTCCCGGTCGGCGACCGGCCCGTCCACCATCCACTTCAGGACGAGCGGGAACACCAGCCCCGTACAGGACGCGACGACGGCCACCCCGGCCGCGGCGAACAGCCGTACCCGCACGGGGCGGACGTACGGCCACAGCCGCGCGAGCGTACGGGCGGCGGATCGGTCCTTGGTGGGTGCATGTGTCGTCGACATCACGGGCGAGCCTACGGACCACCACTGACAGTGCCCACCGAGTTTTGGCCGGACCCGGGTCCGCCGCTGGTCCTACGACCTGGGGGTCCGAGGGGTCGTAGCGGCGCATCAACCGATCGGTTGATGCGCGGTCGAGCGCGATGGGCGATGTGCCCGACCCGGCGTTCCCGGGACCCTCGGAGCATGTCAGCCACACCCGTCATCGAAGTCACCGCACTGCGCAAGTCCTACGGCGGCCGGGCCGTCGTCGACGGTGTCTCGTTCGCCGTCGAGGAGGGCGAGATCTTCGGGATCCTCGGCCCGAACGGCGCCGGCAAGACCACCACCGTCGAGTGCGTCGAGGGCCTGCGCGTCCCGGACGCGGGCCGGGTCCGCGTCACCGGCCTGGACCCCGTCGCCGACCACGAGCAGGTCGCCCGTGTCCTCGGCGCCCAGCTCCAGGAGAGCGAACTCCAGGCCAAGCTCACCGTCCGCGAGGCCCTGGAGCTGTACGCGTCCTTCTATCCGCACCCCGCCGACTGGCAGCCGCTGGCCGAACGCCTCGGCCTGACCGACAAGTTGACCACCCGGTTCGCGAAGCTGTCCGGCGGCCAGAAGCAGCGCCTGTTCATCGCGCTCGCGCTGATCGGCAATCCCCGGGTCGTCGTCCTCGACGAACTGACCACCGGGCTCGACCCGCGCGCCCGCCGCGACACCTGGCAGCTCATCGAGGACGTCCGGGCGAGCGGGGTCACGGTGCTGCTCGTCACCCACTTCATGGAGGAGGCGCAGCGCCTCTGCGACCGGATCGCCGTGATCGACAAGGGCCGAGTCGCCGCACTGGACACCCCAGAGGGGCTGATCCGCCGCTCGGCCGGCTCCACCGTCATCAGCTTCACGCCCTCCGCGCCCCTGGACGACGGCGACCTGAACGGACTCCCCGCGCTCACCTCCGTGGCCCGCAAGGACGGCCGGATCACGCTCTCCGGCACCGACGAGACCGTCAACGCCGTCCTCACCCTGCTCGCCCGGGGCCACATCACCGCCCACCAACTCCGGGTCTCCGACGCCACGTTGGACGACGCCTTCCTGGACCTGACGGAGGTCACCCGATGAACACCGCAGTCCTGCGCGCCGAGTTGCGCCTCTTCCGCCGCGAACCGGGCGCCCTCTTCTGGATCCTGGCCTTCCCCACCCTGCTGCTGGTGATCCTGGGCTCCATCCCGGGCTTCCGCCACCACGAGGCCGACCTCGGCGGCCTTCGCACGATCGACGTGTACGTCCCGGTCGCCGTCCTCCTCGGCATGATCGTCGGCGCGCTCCAGTCGATGCCGCAGAACCTCACCGGCTACCGCGAGCGCGGCATCCTCCGCCGCATGTCCGCAACGCCGGTCCGCCCCACCGCCCTGCTCTCCGCCCAGATGGTGGTCTACGGCGCGGCGGCCCTGGCCTCCGCCCTGTGCGCGCTGATCGTCGGCCGCCTCGCCTTCGACGTACGGCTCCCCGAGCAGGCCTTCGGCTATCTCCTCGCCCTGCTCCTCGCGATCCTCGCCGCACTCGCGCTGGGCGCGGTGGTCTCCGCGCTGTCGCGGACGACGAAGATCGCGGGCGCCGTCGGGTCGGCGGTGTTCTTCCCGATGATGTTCTGCGCGGGCGTGTGGATCCCGGTGAACTCCATGCCGGACGTCATGGCCCGGATCGTCGGCTACACCCCGTTCGGCGCCGCCGCCGAGGCCCTGAACCGAGCGGCGGCCGGGCACTGGCCGGGCTGGACGCACCTGGGCGTCCTGGTGGCCTGGACCGTGCTGCTGACGGTCGGCGCCTCGCGCTGGTTCCGCTGGGAGTAGGGGCGGTGGCCGTGCAGACTGGGGAGATGACCACCAGGGACCGGCAGATCGAGCGGCGCTGGGAGCAACTGCACACCTGGGGGCCGTACGGGCTGCTCGGTATCAGTGTCGTCCTCGCGCTCGCCTCCTCCGGTCTGTTCGACTACACCGACGCCGAGTGGTACACCGGCTGGGCCCTGGCCGGTGCCGCGCTCGTCCTCCAGCTGTGGTGGCACGCCATCCGTGTCCGCCGTCCCGGCCGCGGCCGGACCCCCTCACGGACGGGGACGGCGTACTACGTCGTCCGCTGGGCCATCGCCTTCGCCCTCACCTGGATCGAGCCGTTCTTCGCGTTCTACGCCGCCGCCGGCTACATGGACGCCGACGAACTGATCCCCGGCAGGAACCGGCAGCGACTCGGACTGGTCGCGAGCTCGGTGACCGTGGCCGGTGCGCAGGCCGGCGGGATGCCGTTCGGGAGCGCGGTCCAGTGGATCCTCTTCGTCGCGCTCCTGGTGGCCATGTCCGCCCTACAGCTGGCGGTCGCCCATCTGCAGGATGCGGAGGCACGGCGCTCCCGCGAGCGCACCGAGACCATCACCGAACTCGAACGCACCAACACCGCCCTGCAAAAGGCCCTCGACGAGAACGCCGCCCTGCACGCCCAACTCCTCGTCCAGGCAAGGGAAGCCGGGGTCGCCGACGAACGCCGCCGGCTGGCCGCCGAGATCCACGACACGATCGCCCAGGGGCTGACCGGCATCATCGCCCAGCTCCAAGTCGTGGCGAACGCACCGGACTTGACGACCGCCCGCACCCACCTCGACCGTGCCTCCGCGCTCGCCCGGCACAGTCTCGGCGAGGCCCGCCGCTCCGTGCAGAACCTCGCGCCCATCGCCCTGGAGAACGACGGACTGCCCGAGGCGCTGAAGAACACGGTCGCCGAGTGGGGCGAACGCACCGGTGTCCGCGCCGAGTTCACTGTCACCGGCATCACCGAACAGCTCCACGACGAAGTCTCGGCGACCCTGCTGCGCATCGCCCAGGAGGCCCTGTCGAACGCGGCCCGGCACGCCCGGGCCACCCGTGTCGGCGTCACCCTCTCCTTCCTCGGCGAGGACGTCATCCTCGACATCCGCGACGACGGACAGGGCTTCGACCCGCTCGTGCTGCCCGAACGCACCCGCACCGGCGGCTTCGGCCTCGACGGTATGCGGGCCCGCGCCGAGCGCATCGCGGGCACGCTCGCGGTCGAGTCCGAGCCGGGGCACGGCACCGCCCTGTCGGCTCGCGTACCGTTGGTCCGCCATGAGTGACGAGTTGCTGATCTCCCTGCTGATCGTCGACGACCATCCCGTCGTACGGGACGGTCTGCGCGGCATGTTCGAGTCCGCGCCGGGATTCCGCGTCCTGGGCGAGGCGGCGAACGGCGTCGAGGCCGTGGAGCGGGCCGCCGCCCTCGACCCGGACGTGATCCTGATGGACCTGCGGATGCCGGCCGGCGGGGGAGTCGACGCCATCAGGGAGCTGACCCGCCGCGCCGCGCGCGCGAAGGTGCTCGTGCTGACGACGTACGACACCGACTCCGACACCCTGCCGGCGATCGAGGCGGGCGCGACCGGCTATCTGCTGAAGGACGCGCCCCGCGACGAGCTGTTCACCGCCGTTCGCGCGGCGGCGGAAGGCCGTACGGTCCTCTCTCCCGCCGTCGCCTCCCGGCTGGTCTCCGCGGTGCGCGGCCCCCAGACCCCCGGCAACGAGCCGCTCTCCGCCCGCGAACGCGAAGTGCTGGCGCTCGTCGCCAAGGGCACCTCCAACCGTGAGATCGCCCGCGAACTCTTCATCAGCGAGGCGACCGTCAAGACCCATCTCACCCACCTGTACGGCAAGTTGGGCGTCAAGGACCGCGCGGCGGCGGTGGCGACGGCGTACGACCGGGGGATCCTCGGCTGAGGCTGAGCGGGGCCTAGGTCGTCGGGTAGGGCAGCAGGCCGCTCGCTATCTCCTCCCAGGCGGCCTTCAGCTCGGCGAGCAACTCCGGTTTGTCGGGGGCGAGATCGGCCTGTTCGCGCAGGTCGGCGGCGAGGTCGAAGAGGTGGTCGTCGCCGTCCTCGTCCTGGTAGTACTTCCAACCGCCGCGCCGCAGCGCCCGGTTGGCCTCCACCCGCCAGAACAGGTCCCGCTCGGGCAGCTCCTCGCCCTTCAGCAGATAGCCCGCCAGGCTCGTGCCGTCCAGCGGATACGCGGGGTCGGGGCGGGCGCCGGCCAGCTCCAGGAAGGTCGCGGTCCAGTCGGGGGAGAAGTTCGGTTCGTGGCTGACCTGGCTGCCGTCGATGCGGTGCGGCCAGCGCACGATGGTCGGCACCCGGATGCCGCCCTCCTGGAGCACGAACTTCTCGCCGCTCAACGGCCAGAGATACGACCAGCGTTCACCGCCGTTGTCGCTGGCGAAGTACACCAGTGTGTGCTCGTCCTGCCCGGACCGGTGCAGCGCGGCCAGTACCTCACCGACGGCCGCGTCCATGCTCTGCACCATCTCCGTGTACTTCGCGACCGAGCCGCCGTCCCACTGGTTGAGGGCGTCGCTGATCTCCAGCTGGCTGGTGGCCGCCCGGATCTTCGCGGCGATCTCGGCGCCGGTCTCCGCGTCGCCCTCGGCGAGCCAGGGCCAGTGCGGGGTGGTGAAGTTGAGGTTCAGCAGCCACGGCTTGTCGTGCTCCCGGCCGACGTACTCCACCGCCCGCTCGGTCAGCACCTGGGTGTAGTAGCGCAGGTCCTGGTAGGTGGCGTCGCCCTCGTAGAGGTCGTAGTCGCCGAGCTGGCCGAGCTTGGAGAAGTACTCCAGGACACCGCCGTGGTTGCCGAAGAACTCGTCCCAACCCGACTTCGTGGGGCTGTACTCGGGCAGCCAGCCGCAGTGCCACTTGCCGATCATGGCGGTGGAGTAGCCCGCCTTCCGCAGCAGGGAGGCGAGGGTCGGGTGGCTGGGGTCGAGGCCCTGGCTCCGGCTGTTGATCGGCTCGGCCAGGCCGCCCGGCGTACGGCCCGGATAGCGTCCGGTGTAGAGGCTGAACCGGGTCGGGGAGCAGGTCGCCGAGCCCGAGTACGCGTCGGTGAACCGCACCCCCTGCCGGGCCAGCCGGTCCAGGTGGGGCGTCTTGATGTGCGGGGCGCCGTAGGAGGAGAGGTCGGCCCAGCCCAGGTCGTCGCCGAGGATGACGAGGAGGTTGGGGCGTCTTCCGGAGGCGGCGGGGCGGGCCTTGAACGGGCGTTCCGCGGGGGCCTGTTCGGCGGCCTCGGCGGTGGCGGCCGTACCGGCGACGGCGGTGACGGCACCGCCGCCGACGCGGCCGCCGAAGGCACGGCGGGTTAATTCGGGCATGCGGGGTCCTTAGGAGAGGCAGTGGAATCCGAGGGGGCGTGCCCTCCATGCGATCAGCCGGCCCGCCCCGTGCCCAGGCATCTGCCCGGGAGTTCACGGAGCTGAAACGTCGCCCCGGTCGGCCCCCTCCGTCCCTCAGCCGACCTTCAGCAACAGCACCGCCCGGGCAGGCACGGTGATCGCCGACCCCGCCCGGTGCACCACCGCCGGCGCCTCCCCCTGCTCCTCCCGCGAGGTGTCGACGACCACCTCGTACCGCTCCGCCCACGGCGGCCCCGGCAGCACGAAACTCACCGGCCGGTCGCCCGCGTGCAGTACGGCGAGGAAACTGTCGTCGAGGATCGCCTCGCCGCGTTCGTCACGGCCGGGGATGTCCCGCCCCGAGAGATACATGCCCAGGGTGGCGGCGGGCGCGTACCAGTCCCGTTCCGTCATCTCCGTGCCGCGCGCGGTGAACCACGCCAAGTCCCTTATGCCGTCCGCCGATCGGGCCCGCCCGGAGAAGAACGCCCGGCGGCGCAGCACCGGATGCCGGTGGCGCAGGTCGATCAGCCGGGCGGTGAGGTCGGTCAGCGCCCGCCAGCCCGGGTCGTCCCGCAGCTCCCAGTCCACCCAACTGATCTCGTTGTCCTGGCAGTAGGCGTTGTTGCTGCCCCGCTGCGTCCGCCCCAGCTCGTCACCCGCGACCAGCATCGGCACCCCCGTCGACAGCAGCAGCGTGGTGAGGAGGTTCCTCAACTGCCTTCGCCGCAACGCCTTCACGCGCTCGTCGTCGGTCTCGCCCTCGACCCCGCAGTTCCAGGACCGGTTGTCGTCCGTGCCGTCCCGATTGCCCTCTCCGTTGGCCTCGTTGTGCTTGCGCTCGTACGACACCAGGTCCCGCAGCGTGTAACCGTCGTGCGCCGTAATGAAGTTGACCGAGGCGTAGGGGCGCCGCCCGCCCCACGCGTACAGGTCGCTCGACCCCGACAGCCGGTACCCGAGGTCCCGTACGTCCGGCAGCGCGCCCCGCCAGAAGTCCCGGACGGCGTTGCGATAGCGGTCGTTCCACTCCGTCCACAGGGGCGGGAAGGCGCCGACCTGGTAGCCGCCGGAGCCGACGTCCCAGGGCTCGGCGATCAGCTTCACCCGTCGTAGCACCGGGTCCTGGGCGATGACCGCGAGGAACGGGGACAGCATGTCGACGTCGTGCATCGAGCGGGCCAGCGCCGCCGCGAGGTCGAAGCGGAAGCCGTCGACGCCCATCTCGGTGACCCAGTAGCGCAGGGAGTCGGTGATGAGCCTCAGCACGTGCGGCTGGACGACGTGCAGGGTGTTGCCGCAGCCGGTGTAGTCCGCGTAGCGGCGGGCGTCGCTCTGCAGGCGGTAGTAGCCGCGGTTGTCGATGCCCTTGAGGGACAGCATCGGCCCCAACTCGCCTGCTTCCGCCGTGTGGTTGTAGACCACGTCGAGGATGACCTCGATCCCGGCCTCGTGCAGCGCGCGCACCATCCGCTTGAACTCGCCGACCTGCTGACCCGCCGTACCGGTCGCCGCGTAGGCCGCGTGCGGGGCGAAGTAGCCGATGGAGTTGTAACCCCAGTAGTTCTTCAGGCCCTTGCGTAGCAGATGGTCCTCGTGCGCGAACTGGTGGACGGGGAGGAGTTCCACGGCCGTGACGCCCAGTTTCACCAAGTGCTCGATCGCCGCCGGGTGCGCCAACCCGGCGTAGGTGCCCCGGAGTTCCTCGGGTATCCCGGGGTGCAGCTTGGTGAAGCCGCCGACATGCAGCTCGTAGATCACCGAGTCCGCCCACGGGGTCTTCGGGCGGCGGTCGTCCATCCACTCGTCGTCGGTGGTGTCGTCGTGGACGACGACTCCCTTCGGGACGTACGGCGCCGAGTCCCGGTCGTCGCGCACGGTGTCGGCGACCTGCTGCTGCGGCCAGTCCCGGACATGCGCGTACACCTCGGGCGGCAGCCCGAACTCTCCGTCCACCGCGCGCGCGTACGGGTCGAGCAGCAGCTTCGCCGGGTTCCAGCGGGCGCCGGTCCACGGGTCCCAGCGGCCGTGCACCCGGAAGCCGTAGCGCTGTCCGGGCAGCACACCCGGCAGGAAGCCGTGCCAGATCTCGTGCGTCAGCTCGGTCAGCGGGGCGCGGGTCTCCACCCCCTGCTCGTCGAAGAGGCACAGCTCGACCGCCTCCGCGCCCCCCGCCCACAGCGCGAAGTTGGTGCCCGCCACCCCGTCCGGGCCGACCCGGAACCGGGCCCCCAACGGCATCGGCGTCCCCGGCCACACGGGCACGGCCGGCGCCTGGTGCGGGGCGCCGTTCAGCACGGGGGCGGCACGTGGTGCCGGTACGGCCTCCACGGCACGCTCCACCGGCACGCCGTCGCCGTCGACGCGCCCCTCCTGCACGGCGTCCTGCTCGGCTGCGCTCGACACCGTCCGGCCTCCTGCGGCTCATGGAACGACGAGGTGAAGGGCGCCCGACGTCCCGGTCGCGAGCCCCTGTCCTGTCATCCTCCCCACTGTTCTGCCCAGAGCTTGGGTCGCACTCACGTTTCCCTGAGGCAGGCCCGCTCGTTGAGCACCCCGTGAGGCATGCACAAGGGCGCGCGCGGCGCGCAGGGGTCGCACTGGCCGCCGTACTGACATGGGCAGGACTGCTGGCCGGAGCCACCGGCTGTACTTCCGACGGATCGGGCGGGGGCGGTATCGACGAGC
>Ga0307509_10008847_pt1 | contig 12715 bp, 12 predicted proteins | sample 10_EM_MG_FD_202245 | JGI IMG/M metagenome (GOLD analysis project Ga0307509, IMG submission 202245) | Populus trichocarpa ectomycorrhiza microbial communities from riparian zone in the Pacific Northwest, United States - 10_EM | ecosystem: Host-associated > Plants > Roots > Unclassified | place...
GGGGTTCCGGTGGTCCTCCTTGCCCACGAGAACATCAGGACCGGGAAGGCCAGCAGGGAGTCCAGCGAAAATCTTGCGCATTGGATGTGGCGATGGATAAATACTTGATGGGTGGATACTCGTACAAAAGTGAACGTCGATACGATGTAGGTCAGTCATGGTGCATGACGGGTGACCGCCCATGAAGGAGAGCCAGTGACAATCGGAAGGCCCATGCCATGCAAAACGTTTCTTGCGCGCTCGACGTTGGCCGATCTTGAATCGAAACCACGAGCTCATCCGCTCACCACACTCACCACAATCTACATCGACCCAGCACCAACATGGATTTTCGAAAATCCTTTTCAAAGCCGTTCAGGAAGCTGAAGGATAAGCTCCCAGGTAGTAGTCGCAAACGAGGTAGCAGATCTGGGAGTGAAGATAGCAGAAAAGGGAGAGAGGACAACATCAAAGGAGGTGGAGTTGGCCAGCGGAACTCATATCTGAACTTGGTGTTTGGCGTTGGGAGTACAATGAGTGGACCCAGTCAAGAGGGGAGTAATGCTGACAGGAAGAAAGCCGTTCCAGTTGATATCAACCCCCCCGCACCCCCGCCTTCGATCTCACACATCGGGGAACCCAATAGTATGTGAACGGTGCATTTTCAGTTCCACCCTCTGATAGGTCTCTCCAGATAATGTGGACAACTCCACTGTTCCCGATTGGATCCAAGATGCCCTCAGTCCCAACCAGAGCAAACTGAACACTACAGATAAGAACAAATTTGAGCAGTGGGGTTCCACTGCATCTGCCACAGCCAGATTACTGCTCCGTGGGGTGAAGGAATCTGCAGATGCCTTCCCCCCACTCAAATCTGTTGTGGGGGGTCTCTGTTTTATTCTGGACAATTGTGAGGTATGATACTCCTTCAGTGTACACTATCCACAACACTCACAGATGCCCACAGAAAACAAAGGCAAACAAGCAAGCAATAGGGTCATTGGCACCCAGAGTCAAGGTCCTCTCTGCTTCACTCTGTAAACCTGTTTCTGGAGGAGATGGCAAGGAAGGAAGGAGGAGGAAGGAGCTTGCACAGTAAGCTCTTACCTTCCAAGGTTGAGATTCAAGCCTAACAAGGAGGTACCATTAGGAAACTAGAAAATATTCTCCAGAAACTCAAGGCATTGACTGAGCAGGGGAATGTCGAGGGTTTCTTTAACAATCCCAAGAATGCAGATAAACTCAGTGGCCTGGTTGGGGAGATTCATGATGCTGTGATGACCTATCAGGTTTGTGATCAGGATAAACTGTTCACAGCTGTGCCTGACTTGTACACACCAGACTTCATTACAACAAGATGTGTATGACAAGAGTTGCCAACTCATTGTGAGTTTTTCCCCTTACTGTCTAATTATATGTAGTAACTTGAAAACAGGGAGATGTAAACCAGATCCTACTGAGCAGTTTGCATCACACTGCTGGGGTTGAGCATCGCTCTGGGAACAGGCAGGGGTGCTTGGGGGGAACCAGGGTGAATGTCCTCCAACAAATTGAAGAGTGGCTGGAGGATGAATACGACCAACATGTGTTCTGGCTCAATGGTCTTGCAGGGACTGGAAAGTCAACAATTGCCCAGAGCTTTGCTGAGATCACCTTTGCAGAAGGGAAGCTTGGTGCAAGTTTCTTCTGCTCACAAGATTTTGAAGACAGGAGCAACCTTCAGGCAATCCTCCCAACACTTGCATTCCAGCTTGCATATCGGTACCCCCTGTACCGAGAACAGCTGCTCCAAGTCTTGAGAGCCAACCCTGAAATTGGGCATGGGTCACTCTGTCCCCAGATGGAGACACTCATTGTTGGCCCATTCCAAGCAACACAGATTCCAACCCTCATCATCATTGATGCCCTTGATGAATGTCGAGATGAAGAACCAGCATCGGCACTTCTCTCTGTACTCTCCCGCTATGTAGATAAAATCCCACTTGTCAAGTTCTTTATCACTGGGAGACCTGAACCCCGGATCCGTTCTGGATTCCGTCTGGCATCACTTCACCCTCACACAGAAATACTCAGACTCCATGATATCAAACCTGATGTGGTGGACAGTGATATCAAGCTCTTCTTGAAGGCTCAGTTAACAAACATCACCAAAAATCGAAGCACCTGTGATTTTATGGAGGATTGGCCAAGCCCACAAGATATTGATGCTCTTTGCAAGAAGGCGGCTGGATTTTTCATTTATGCCTCAATGGTTGTCAAGTTTGTTGCATCCCAATACCACCCTCCAGATGAGAGGCTTGCTCTCATCATCTCACTTCCACAAGATACTTCTCATGAGGGGGTGGGAGGCATTGATCTCCTCTACACTCAAGTCCTAGGACAAGCTTTCCACAACATGGATGAAGACTATTGCTTGCATCTCAGATTGGTGGTGGGGGTTGTGCTACTCATCTTCAACCCACTCTCAATAAAAGCACTCTCAGGTCTCCTCAAGAACTGCAGTACACAATCTAAGATATACAATACTCTGCGTGCCCTCCATTCTGTCCTCCTTGTCCCAGACAATATAGAAGACCCAGTCAGGATCTTTCATAAATCATTTCCTGACTTCCTCATGGACCCAGGCCGATGCACAAATACCAGGTTCTTTGTAGACCCTCCAGTGTATCACAGAGAGATCCTCTTTCTGTGTTTAAATGTGATGAAGAGAGGCCTGAAGAAGAACATTTGTGATCTGGCCAATTCTACCCCACTCAGTGAGGTTGAAGATCTTCCCTCACGCAGGGTAGCCCACATTGGAGATGCATTGGGGTATGCATGTCACTTCTGGACAACTCACCTGGCAAGGACTGCTGGTAGTGGCCTTGGTGTTGAAGAAGTGCAGAATGAGATTGATGAGTTTTTCACAACCTGTTCACTGTTTTGGATTGAGGCCCTCAGCCTGATGGGAAAGCTTGATGTTGGTGTTTATGCTCTCAATGACATAGAACAATGGTATATGAAGGTGAGTTGTGTGGAGGGTCCACTTGGGAAACCTGTATTCATCCTAATTTAGGTGGGAGTCTCCTGCAAGTGGACAAATGACATCCAGCGTTTTCTCTTGGAACACTTTGACATAATCCATGACTCTCCACTCCACATCTACCATTCTGCCCTCCCATTCTGCCCTCCCTCATCTTGGCTCTGTGAGTACTACAGTGCAGAGCTCTCACATCAGGTCAGGGTGGTCAAGGGGGCCCTGACTGAATGGGGGGTATGTTCCCGCACAATTCCCTTTACCAGCAACCCATTATCCCTTACATACCAGAAAGGTGCTTTTGCAGTTGGTTTAGAGTCTGGTGGAATTCTTGTCCTTGATGCAATCACAGGCAGCCAGGTGGCACTTCTCCCTGGACACACTGATTCTGTGAGATCTCTCACCTTCTCATTGGATGGGATGTTCCTTGTGTCTGGAAGTGATAATGGTCAAGTCATACTCTGGGATGTCCAGACTGGTGGGGCTGTTAGGACTTTCTGGGGCCATATCAATTGTGTTCTCACTGTTTCAATTTCACCAGACTGTACCACAATTGCCTCAGGGTCTTCTGATATGACAATTCGTTTGTGGCATGTTCAGGCAGAGGACTGCTATTGTGTCATAGACGAGTCACATGATTGGGTCAACTCTGTCAGCTTTTCCCCCACAAACCCCCAATTCTTGATGTCTGCATCTCGTAACAATACTGTCCAGCAGTGGGACATCAATGGTTTCCAAATTGGCCCCACCTATGAAGGCTATGGTGTTGCTTTCTCCCAGGATGGGACTCATATTGTTTCATGGTGGAAACAAGTTGCCACAGTTCGAAACTCTAACTCCAGAGCAGTTACTGCTGAAATCCAGACTCCCAGTGGTTACTTTCAGTGCTGCTGTTTCTCCTCCAATGGCAAATTTGTGGCTGGTAGTGCTGGTTGCACTTCCTATATCTGGGACATCACAGGCTTAGACCCTCACCTCATCAAGACCCTCATTGGACACACTGGTGATATCACCTCCCTCATATTTCCCTCCTCCCTTATCACAGCATCTGAAGATAATACAATTAAGTTCTGGCAAACTAGTACACTATCAGACCCAGTTGCATCTGATACCAAATCTCCTCCACCCACACTGTCTTCAATTGAGTCTGTCAGTCTGCAAGTCAGGGATGGTATTGCTATTTCAAGTGATAATGCTGGAGTGGTGAAGACCTGGGACATCTTGACTGGCCTCTGCAAGGCATCCTTCCAAACCCCAGTTCCATCCAACTACTGGAGAGATGTACAGCTGATAGAAGGCAGGTTGATTGTTGTTTGGTATGATGGCCTAAAAATCTCCATCTGGGATACTGGGAAGGGTGAATTCCTCCAAAAGGTAGATGCACCTATGTCTGAAGTAAGGGGTTTCAGGATATCAGGGGATGGATCTCGAGTTTTTTGCCTTGGTGAGAATACCATCCAGGCATGGTCTATATGGACAGGAGAGCCTTTGGGTAAGGTAGAGTTAGAGGACAAGCCATATCTTGACCCACTCTATGCAGATGGTTCAAAAGTCTGGGTTTGTTTCAAGGACTCACAAATCCAGGGGTGGGACTTTGGGATCTCAGGTTCCTCCCCCATCCAGTTATCCAACACATTCCTGGATAAACCCCACCTTGATCTTATTGGTGGTACCAAGTGGAACACTGCTCCATGCATGATCAAGGATCCAGTCACTGGGAATGATGTTTTCCAACTGGTTGGGAGGTATGCAACACCATATGAAGTACAGTGGGATGGTCAGTATCTGGTTGTTGGTTATGAGTCTGGAGAGGTGTTAATTCTGGATTTCAAACATGTACTTCTTCAGTAAATATATGGAGTGTTCTACCATTCTGTAACTGCAACTGTTCATTGAGCTCTACCACTATCAGTAATAGTTAACCTGTTCTGTGCTTACAACCCTTCTACTGGCTGAATGGGGACTCTGCTCATCCACTGGATTATCTATGTATCACAAGGTGAGACCTTGCCCTTTGCTCTACAGAGCAATTGTGGTAAAGAATTACTGTTAGACAGAAAGGAGTTGTAATCTGATAAAAACTAATCACCCCTGGAGACTGGCCAGTGAGGACAAGACAGAGGAATGACTAGAGTGATACAGAGTAAGCATGGTCTATCACTCTCTGTATTTTTTCAAAGGATAAGCATACCCGTCACCTGCTCTTATCACACTCCTCTTTGGTCACTCTATAAAAAATACACCTTGAGGGATATGGGAGTACCACCCTGAGATGGTGCAGAGACTGTTGGATATGGGCTGACCATTGGGGCTTGGGTGGGTAAAAAATGGAACCACAATGGAAGTTGTTCCCTAACCTGGTGTCTTGGAATTGGATCTGTACCCTGGTTTCTACTACTCATCAAGGGAGGGTGCCCTCTCCCCTTGCTTTAAGCACAACAGGTTTGACAATCAAGGGAATGTATCTGAGTCTGAGTCTGGGTCTGGGTCCTACAGAGGAGTTTACATACCCAAGGGCAGAGGCATGAGTATCATTGTTGGTGGTGTGTGCAATAGTGGCACCGTAGAAATGAGATTGGTTGATTTTTGACCAACGGTTGGTCAAACCTTTCCCACTTGGTCAATTTTGATGTATTTGTCAACCCGGTGACGTGCCGCATTTGAACCTTACCATAGTTGGGTTTGGAAGCAAACCGAATGTGGAACTACTGATTGCCACGGACCCTGTGATGATGTTGAGCAAGTCCGCTGGATGAAGAGGGTGCGCGCAGGTCTTTGGCTAACCAGCGACCCACCAACACATCTGCCAAATGATTCTGTGTTTTTTTCTTTCTCAGCTCAGGAAAACTGACTGGTTTGTGGGGCGAGGTACCGACGTGGGTTAGACAGAGTCGGATGCCAGGTCAATCTAGGATGATGAGGATGTCTAAAGGTGTTGCGAAGGCATGGGAAGGGCACGACAGAATCCATGGTTGACTCTCCACTCAATCCTGAGCCAGTCCCTCCGGGGGGCTGGTGACCACAATCACTCGCTTTTGTAGTGCTCACTGTTGTATGTTGGATTGCTTGGCTGAATCCCTAACCATGTGGCTTTGTCCCAATGGATCTCATTGTCTAACTTCACTGTTCTCCTCAGTCACACAGAGGAATTCAATATCCATTGTGACGGTGACCTGTTCTCGTGCCATGACCCCACCTGTCCCACATCAGCATTTGGGGAGGTCAGTTCTGTTTAATTGGGGTACAGGCACATGCCAGAGCCTGTCCCTGAACCTTTGCTGCCCTCTGCAGCTGCTTCAACTTGTTGATACCAGCGCACAATGCCCACTGATTATTGATGATATCTCTAACTCCTTTGTACACACAATCTAATTGGGATTTGTATGCCTTCACTGTGGTTCAAACCTCAAGTGTTTCTTGTTGTGAACTTGCAACTTCCATGTGGAGTTCCCTTTGTTCTTGAGCTATTCACCAGATCATTTCAGTGAGTTCTGGGTCTAGTGTAACCTGAACACACTGCACCTCCTCTCAGGGTGCTGTGCCAACATTTTTACCAACTTCTTGTCTTTGGCTCAATCAAAGGAGCTTCTTGGCTTCCTTCAGGCTGAATCTCTTGGTGTTCCTCAGGGTGAACCTCTTGGTTCTCCTCAGAATGAGCCTCTTGGGTCTGCTCCAGTTCAGGGTTTGATGGTTCCCCATCAACTGTTGGAATTGGTTCCAGTTCCACCTACTTGGTGTAATCTGGTGGGTCAGCCTCTGGTATTCCCCCCCTTGCAGCAGTGGATGCTGAAGTTGGTACTTCCTGGGCATTTGGCCTAGCCTGAAGGTGAATGGTCATCTGTGGAGTTTGTTCCTCCAATATAGGTTCAGGAGGAAGCTCCCCTGAACAAAGTCCCAGATGGTGTGACGCCATCACTCAGATTAGGATGTGGCCACCTCTCTGAGGTGGTGGTTGCTGCTGATGGTTGTGTCCTGTTGTAGTCTGAGTAGAGTGTGATAGGGTGTGAGATTTGGGAGGGTTGTTTGAGTCTTTCAGCAACTTGTAGGAAGGTTTAAAAATGTAAGCCATGTTGGGCACAGTGTGAGCTTTAGGTCTCTTGAGTTAAACCAGAATCCTTTATGAATTGCTGAGTTAACAATAAAAGAGAAAACACTACCCTAGTTCTTACTTTAGCTGACACTAAATATGTTGTTGTGCTATACGTCCTTTCTCATGTTACTGAGCTTCAACTTGCATAGCTTACATCAAGTGTTGTCACAGGGAACCAGCTCTCTTGCATTCACAGCAAATAAAAAGATCTGGGCTCAACTCAACATATGCCAAAGGATATACCGGAGCTGAAAGCCAAGGAGCCAGAGAAGGAGGTGAACTGGGTAGAGGTTGATGTAACAGATGAGCAAGGCTACCCTGTTTACACCTCCAATTGAAAGAAGCTAAAGAAATGGATTCTGATGACCAATGGGGTGCTCCCAAATGGCCAGTCACAATCCCTCTACTTCCAGAAGGGCACCCACAGGCCAGCATCTTCAAGGGCATGGCTGTGATCCTCATGGAGCGGGTTTTTTAAGAAGGCAAACCTCAACACACAGTGCAAGGACTTTAAGTGTCTTGAGGATCAAATCAACTGCTCTGCCATCACTTCCTCTTCAATCAACCTGACTTCGCCACCATCAAAACCATGCTTGAGATCCACCACAAGGAGCATGACTTTCCCATCCTTTTCCTCCAAAGTTCCATCCCCACCCCACCCCAACCCACAGTGCTGGTGCCATGCGAACCCCATGCACCCTGTGTCAGGGCAGATGCAGGCGTCGTCAGCGATGCGACTAATGAGTCACGTGATGGACTGTGACCAAGCGACAGAACCCAAGGAACAAGCTAGTCACTCACTGTCTCTAAGAGCTTAACGGTTTGAAAGCACCGACAGGTAAGAGCACAGTGGCAGGAGTAGAGGAGAGTGACAGGGGGAACAATGGAGCTGAGAGGACAAGATCCTGTAGACACAGAGAATCCTGTGATATCAAATCTAAGGAGAAAACACACTATCCTACTGGGTATATATACTGGGTATCGGTGGATGATGTAATCGTCCTCATGATCAATGGGAATAGGGATGTACCGAAGGTCCGGGAGAGAGATAAACTATAAAGGGAAATAGATACTAAAGATGGAAGTGTGGCTGAAACACATAGATAAGGGTATCGGTCATAAGTGGGTCGTTATGAGTCATGAATGAATATAGATAGGAGAAAGAAGTGGGTCATGGGAAAGAATCTGTGGGTTAACAAAGGACCGGCTGTGGGTCATGAGAAAGAATGTGTCAGCACCAATAGAGACTCAGCGTTTGGTAAGAATGCCGGTGGGAGAGTTGTGGGTGAAAGATGGTCCAAGGACTCGGTTATAGCGAGGGACCGTTTGGCTGAGGGATTCCCCATCAACCCACCACACTTGACAGACATGCCAGCCTACTGTTCTTCTTCTTTCACCACTTCTGCCTCTATCAACAAGGGGAGGCTTCATCCTCATTCTTCTGGTCCTCCCTTCAACCATCATGGTCGTCTTTACCAAAGGGGTGCGGGTTTTGAGCCATACCCACAGGAGCAAGAAGTCTTCCTCTGTTCCAACACAGACATGTGCGACAATGAGTCCTGGCACAAGCTGGGGCTCAGCAACTTCGTCACCACGAACATTCAGATCGGTCGTCACCAGTTTAGCCGGTATTCTCATACGATGATGGAGTGTCAACGTGGGCTCTTCAATAGGGGTCTAGAGCCTTGGGATCCTGAAGAGCAGTATGACACTGCATTGGAGGCGTTGTTGGGGTATACGGCCTCAATGGGGATGATGCTCTATGAGGGGTATGAGCTGTTATGAGGGCGGGTATGTGTTTGGTATATTCTCATTGGAGCTCGAACTGATTGGTTTCCCAGGTTGATATGTTGACTGATATGTGTAGAGAGAGGGACAAGACGATGTTCGAGATGCAGTGGATGATCGATGATATGGATGTAGAGAGGTGTCGGTTATTGTCTGCTTTGAGAGACGTCGTTGGGGAAGTGAGGGATCTTCGTCATCGGCCACCTGTACAGGTGATTGATTTGACTGGGAATGACAAAGACATGGTGGTTGCGGTGGAGAATGAGGAACCGTTGATGGTTCGGACCGTGGTGAGGGTAGAGAGGGATGACATAATAGTCCCTGCAACTCCTCAACAGGGGTTGGTGGAGATTAGGGACGATGGTCAGTCTACACCACAGATTGTCACGGAGGTGGAGAGGCAATTCGAGAGGATGGAGAGGCATGGGTCGGTGGAGCAGAGGGCCTATGATGAAGAGGCCAATTATGTGGCTTGGGAGGGAGCAGCTCTGGAGTACTTAGATGCTCCTCCATATGAATTCCTTGACTTTTACCAATAGATGTTCTTCGTCTTGTCTCTTATGGTGCTAACTTTGAATATGAGAGAAGAATATGTTAAAGAATGATATGTCAAAGTGAAATTCATGTAGGGGGGGGATGATGGTAGTGAGCGTGGGAAGTTGGTCTTCATGAAGGAAAAAGTGTGAGCTTGATGGACTTAGCGTTAGAAAAGGGCATGAACTTGACACCCTGAGTTCCCACTCTCATTGAAGGTGTCAACAATGCACTTGTTTGTTATCAAGACCTTAGATTCTAGTTCCCTCAAGCACATCTGATTGTGAGTCCTATTCTTTCACCCACTGGCCACTCAAATACTAAGGAGGAGAACACTAACCCACTTCACCCTTTTGTGCAAAGGTTCCCACCCTACATACTGTTAGAAATTTCAGACAATTTATTGCTCAAGCTCACCCATCCCCATCCTGTTCAGTTAGACCACCAAATAAGCAACCTCTGGGATTAATTATAGAGAAGTTGTATAAAGGAGGAGGTTAGGATGTATTCCAGTCCTCTTGGTTCTGAAAATGTCCAGAGTGCAAATCAACCCTCCAGAGGGCATGAGGTATGTGAGAGATGTTATAATTATGCTGGTTCCTGCTCCTCATCATCCTGATCTTCAAATGCCCCTCAAACTAACTTTCCACTCCGATCAATGATTGCCCAGTTATTTCCCCCTGCTATCACGCAGCCAACCAGGCACTGGACCCAGGTTATGTCAATAACATCAAATGACTGCCTCTCCTTTGAAAAGAAGTGGATGTCAAGGCCAGCCAGGTGTGGTTCATCTTCTTTGAGAGTGCATCTGTGGATAAGTGCAAAGATGGAGTTAGCTGGTCTAGCAGGCTGGAGCTCATGGGATTCAGGAAAGGAAATGGTGATGATGTGCTCCAGTTTCCCATAGTGGGTCACTGTTTCTCCATCAGGGCCAGCTATCAAATAATGAGTGGTTATAAGCAAGAGACCAGAAACTGACACTAGGAAAAACACCCTAATATATGAGCTGTTTCTGGAATCTCCCCCACTGGAGTGGGCACTGGCACACATCAGGTCCCCAGCTTCAGAGTCAATCCTCTTGACTTTCCCCCACTCCTGGATGGTCACAGAGTCAAAGCACACTTGCATAACAGATGGTGAGAGTTGGAGCCTTGAGAACCAGTCCTTGAGAGCTATGACCACAGCTGGGTGGAATTTTGTACCATCTTGCACATAGAGAGACTGTGACAGCTTGGATGGTGCCACAAGCTCACAGGTCTCATTGATCTTGGATGTCAGTACCTGTATGGTGCTAGATCTGTGGTGATACCTACAGCCCTCAAGCCTGTAATGCTGTTTGTGAGATTTCCTGAGCTTGAGCTCATCCTGGATGTCATAGACATTTCCAATGTGCCAAGGGGTTGCCCAATCAGTAAGATACCAATCCAGGCTGCTATAGGGATGGTGTTTGCTGGATACCCCACAATGCTTCAAGTGACCACAGAACCGTTCCATAGGGAATGAACAGTAACACCAGACTGGACCCCAACCCTTGATGCAGTCTGCAATGTGGAGGAGGCTGTGGATTGGAAGGGTACAGACTGGGAGCCTTTTGGGGTCATCTTGGTAGTAGATCCTGATCATCATCAGTACTAAGTTTGCATTTGATCCAGAAGTCATTTACCTTTGGTATTCTTCAACCCATTTTTTGAAACCTGTCCGGATCTCCTCAATCTCCACAGCAGATATCTCAAACTGCATACAGATGCAGAGGAGATGGACAAGCTCAATGAAGTGGGTAAAGTACTTGGGCTTCTTGAAGCAGTTCCGCAGGAGGACTGGAGCAAGGTACAGTGTCCAGAATGACCACATGTCAGCTGAAAGGTATGAGCCCTTCTTTGACACATCTGGGATCCAAGGGGAGTATGTTGAGGGGATGGTTGGTCCAGAGGCCATTCCACTGGCTCCAATTGCCTTCCATGTACTGGCATCAATCCGATACCTCTCTTCACAAATACCCTTATAATCACCAGTCCAGAGCCTGATAAGTATCTTGATGAAATTCTCCCAGATAATGTGCATGAAGTCAAGGGGGAATGATTGAGGGAGTGCCACAGAATCAAGAGTGGATAGGATGGGGGTCCCCTTGATCCCAGTTTCCTTGGCTATCCTACCTGCAGCTGCAAGACTCTCTGCTTCATCAACTTGCTTTGCATCTGCCATCAGTTCCATGTGATTCTGACCAAGGTCAGTGAGATCAGTGGTAAGGGGGATGTAATGTGTGGAGTTGGTGTCACCAGGGATGGGAATGGCCTTGATTTTGCAATTCCTACAGGGTGAAAGCCCATTGACACCCTTCATCTTCATCAACATGGAAACAGCTGAAAAGTTGCCAAAGATAATGAGGAGGAATGCACAGAGGAGGAATAGACTTCTGGACCGGGTGTCATGGGTTTTGACACCCTCTGCAAGCTTGTTGAGCTCCTCATGTAAGGGGATCAAGAATGAATCCACATTGGAGGGTTTGTTGGGACCAGGGATGACGCCAAGTGCAAGGATATGCTCAACATGATTACAGAGCTTGGGGGGAAGGTTGTAAATGAAGATGATGAGGGGCCAAGCAGTTGCCTGACCACAAGTGAAGATTCCATAACCATCAGTGGAGAGTCCCAGTGCAATATCTCGGTCATCCTCAAAGTAGTTGGTAGGTGGGTGAACTGGCTTGTCATGAACAGTGATAGGTGTAGAGCGTAATTGTTGGTAGTGTTCACCATCAAAGATGTCAGTGAACACTCCAGGTGCATGGATATGTGTGCTCTGGTATTGCATCAACTTGGCCATGTGAGGACTCTGTAGGAAGGCACATAATCGTGGGATGAGTGGAATGTAGAGAAACTGTTGTTGAGGGCAGAGGTTGCCATGAGAGTCACGTCCACGAAAGTGTGGTTTGTTACACTCTGGGCATTTGTCCAAGTGTTTTTAATGCCCAGTGTAGCAAACATGGAAGTTTACACAACAGTCATATTGTATGGGCTCAATTCCCACAAGGGCATTTGCACAGGCATGGAGGAGGTAAGCTGAGGGGATGTTTCCACTGACAAAGCCAGAAAGTCCATCTGGGATTGCTGAGTACACCTCCTTTGATATGCCAGACCAAATGAGCCAGGAAAAGGCTTTGCAGATTTCAGGGTCATATTCATGGATATCCCCATCTGCAATAGACAGTGAGCACCCCAATTTAAGGTAGATTTAAGAGATGTGGCCAACCATATCTGATTTTTGCAAAATCCAAGAATTCCTCCTCCAAAGCCAAGTTCTCGAGGCCTTCA
>Ga0307509_10008848_pt1 | contig 12712 bp, 8 predicted proteins | sample 10_EM_MG_FD_202245 | JGI IMG/M metagenome (GOLD analysis project Ga0307509, IMG submission 202245) | Populus trichocarpa ectomycorrhiza microbial communities from riparian zone in the Pacific Northwest, United States - 10_EM | ecosystem: Host-associated > Plants > Roots > Unclassified | place...
AGGAGTTCGTGCTCCGGACGTTGGAGGAGCGCGACATCCGGTTCGTACGGCTGTGGTTCACGGACGTGCTGGGCTTCCTCAAGTCCGTCGCCGTGGCCCCCGCCGAGCTGGAACAGGCCTTCGACGAGGGCATCGGCTTCGACGGCTCCGCGATCGAGGGCTTCGCCCGCGTGTACGAGTCCGACATGATCGCCAAGCCGGACCCCTCCACCTTCCAGGTCCTGCCCTGGCGCGCCGAGGCCCCCGGCACGGCCCGCATGTTCTGCGACATCCTCATGCCGGACGGCTCCCCGTCCTTCGCGGACCCGCGCTACGTGCTCAAGCGCGCCCTCGCCAAGACCTCCGACCTCGGCTTCACCTTCTACACCCACCCCGAGATCGAGTTCTTCCTCCTGAAGGACCGCCCCCTCGACGGCTCCCGCCCCACCCCCGCCGACAACTCCGGCTACTTCGACCACACCCCGCAGAACGTGGGCATGGACTTCCGCCGCCAGGCGATCACCATGCTGGAGTCGATGGGCATCTCGGTCGAGTTCTCCCACCACGAGGGCGCGCCGGGCCAGCAGGAGATCGACCTGCGCTACGCCGACGCGCTCTCCACGGCGGACAACATCATGACCTTCCGCCTGGTCATGAAGCAGGTGGCGCTCGAGCAGGGCGTGCAGGCGACGTTCATGCCGAAGCCGTTCTCGGAACACCCGGGAAGCGGAATGCACACGCACCTGTCTTTGTTCGAAGGCGACCGCAACGCGTTCTACGAGTCCGGCTCGGAGTACCAGCTCTCCAAGGTCGGCCGCTCCTTCATCGCGGGCCTGCTGAAGCACGCGGCGGAGATCTCCGCGGTCACCAACCAGTGGGTCAACTCCTACAAGCGCATCTGGGGCGGCTCCGAGCGCACGGCCGGCGCCGGCGGCGAGGCCCCCTCGTACATCTGCTGGGGCCACAACAACCGCAGCGCCCTGGTCCGCGTCCCCATGTACAAGCCCGGGAAGACGGGTTCGGCACGGGTCGAGGTCCGCTCCCTCGACTCCGGCGCGAACCCGTACCTGGCCTACGCTCTCCTCCTCGCCGCCGGCCTCAAGGGCATCGAAGAGGGCTACGAACTTCCCCCGGGCGCCGAGGACGACGTCTGGGCCCTCTCCGACGCGGAACGCCGCGCGATGGGCATCGAGCCGCTGCCCCAGAACCTGGGCGAGGCCCTGACCCTGATGGAACGCAGCGACCTCGTCGCCGAGGCCCTCGGCGAGCACGTCTTCGACTTCTTCCTGCGCAACAAGCGCCAGGAGTGGGAGGAGTACCGGAGCGAGGTCACCGCGTTCGAGCTGCGGAAGAACCTGCCGGTGCTGTAAGGGCAGGTCGGAGCGGGTTTCCCGCTGATTCGGCGAGTGGGGCCGACGGTCATGGACCGTCGGCCCCACTCGTCTGTTCGCGGGCTTCTCGTCCTCCTCACGGATTACGTGAGCCCGCCGGACACGACCGCGTCTCCTGAATCGGCAGTAGCCGCGATTGCGTGCCGAGCGACGATGCCGGTGAGGTGGCGCTCCCCGAAGGATGGCCTCTTACAGCCGCCTCGTCGCAGGCGGTGAACCGCTGCACGTCGCCCATTGGCGAGAGCCAGACTGGAGAGCCTTCCTCGTGGCCACGTTTCTCTATCGACTGGGCCGAGTGTCGTTCCGCAAACGGCACTGGTTCCTGTTGCTCTGGGCGGCGATACTCGCCGTCGCCGTCTTCGGCGCGGCCAAAGCCCCGGCCGCGCCCGACGACTCCTTCAGCATTTCCGGTTCGGAGTCCCAGAAGGCCTTCGACCTCCTGGACCAGCGCTTCCCCGACAGCGGCAGCTCCAACGGGGCCACCGCCCGGCTCGTGTTCGTCGCCCCCGACGGGCAGAAGATCACCGCGGCCGGCAACAAGGCGGCGATCGAACACACGGTGCGCGAACTCGCCGACGGCAGCCAGGTGCAGAGCGCCCTCGATCCCTTCACGACCCATGCCGTGAGCAAGGACGGCACCACCGCCTACGCCACCATCACCTACGAGACGTCGAACAGCGACCTCACCGACGCCACGACCGCCGCGCTCAAGCAAGCCGCGCAGGACGCCCGTGACACCGGCCTGACCGTGGAGATCGGCGGCGACGCGCTGTCGTCGATGGAGATGTCCGCCGTCACCGAGCTGATCGGCGTCGCCGCCGCCGCGGTCGTCCTGCTGATCACCTTCGGGTCCCTCGTGGCGGCGGGCCTGCCGCTGATCACCGCGCTGCTCGGCATCGGTACGGCGGTGGCCGCCATCACGGCACTCGCCAGCACCATCGGCTTCTCGTCCACGACCACCGCACTGGCGCTGATGCTCGGACTCGCCGTCGGCATCGACTACGCCCTGTTCATCCTCTCCCGCTACCGGTCCGAACGGGCGGAGGGCCGGGACCCGGAGGAAGCCGTCGGGCGGGCCGTCGGCACGGCGGGTTCCGCGGTGGTGTTCGCCGGGCTCACCGTGATCATCGCCCTCGTCGGCCTGTCCGTCGTAGGCCTCTCGATCCTCACCAAGATGGGTCTGGCCGCGGCGTTCACGGTCCTGGTCGCGGTGCTGATCGCCCTGACGCTGCTGCCCGCGCTGATCGGCTTCGCCCCCAGGGCTGTGCTGTCCCGATCCATGCGCAAGAAGGTCAAGAAGGTCAAGAAGGCCAAGAGGGGCAAGCCGGTCGGGACTCCTGCGTACGAGGCCCATCCGCAGGAGACGCAGGAGAAGCCCGGCCTCGGCACCCGCTGGGCCCGCTTCGTGATCCGTCGGCCGCTGCTCGTGCTCCTGTTCGGGGTGGTGGCCCTGGGTACCTGCGCGGTGCCGGCGCTCGACCTCGAACTGGGCAATCCTGGCGACGAGTCGAAGTCCACGGCGACCACCGAACGCCGGGCCTACGACGCCCTGTCCGACGCCTTCGGTCCCGGCTTCAACGGTCCGCTGACCGTCGTAGTGGATGCGAAGGGATCCAGTGATCCCAAGGCCGCGACCACCACCGTCGTCGACGAGCTCAAGGCCACGCACGGCGTGGTCAGCGTGACGCAGCCCAGGTTCAACAAGGCGGGCGACACCGCCATGCTCACGCTCACCCCGTCGACCGCTCCCAGCAGCACCGCGACCAAGGAGCTCGTCCACACCATTCGCGGCGAGGCCGCCGGCATCAAGGCCGACACCGGCGCGGAGATGCTGGTCAGCGGCACCACCGCCGTCAACATCGACATGGCCGACAAGGTCACCGGCGCGATCCTGCCCTACCTCGCGGTGGTCGTCGGTCTGGCCTTCCTGCTTCTCATGCTGGTCTTCCGCTCGATCCTCGTACCGCTGAAGGCGGCGCTCGGCTTCCTGCTGTCGGTGTGCGCGGCGTTCGGCGTGATCGTGGCGGTCTTCCAGTGGGGCTGGCTGGCCGACCTGCTCGGCGTCCAGACGGTGGGGCCGATCTCCAGCATGCTGCCGGTCTTCCTGATCGGTGTGGTCTTCGGCCTGGCCATGGACTACGAGGTCTTCCTCGTCACCCGCATGCGCGAGGCCTACGTCCACGGAGAGCGGCCCGGACAGGCGATCGTCACCGGGTTCCGGCACAGCGGCAAGGTCGTCGTGGCCGCGGCCGTGATCATGATCTCGGTCTTCGCCGGGTTCATCGGGATGAGCGAGTCGATGATCAAGATGATGGGGCTCGGTCTCGCCTCCGCCGTCTTCTTCGACGCGTTCCTCGTCCGCATGGCCATCGTCCCGGCGCTGCTCGCGCTGCTCGGGGACAAGGCCTGGTGGCTGCCCCGCTGGTTGCAGAAGGTCCTGCCGAACGTGGATGTCGAGGGTGAGAAGCTGAACCGGATCCGCGAGCCCGCACCGGCCTCCGGCATCGACGAGGCCGAGCACGAACCGAGCCGCGTCTGACCGACCGCTCTCCAACGGAGCGGTGGGCCACCCCGGCCGGGGGCCCACCGCTCCGCTTGGGCTGACGAGCGGCATCGAGGATGCTGGATGCTGGTGAGACAGAGCGAAGCAAAAGGGACACGGCGGAGAGACCCCATCATGATCATCGACTTGCGGAACATCTCCCGCCGGTATCCCCGTGCCGTGGACTGTGCCCTGGCCCTGCTCACCTTCGCCATGGGGGTCATCGTCAGCACCGTTCCCCCGCAGAGCCCCGCGCCTCCCGGCGTGCCCGACATGTTCCTGGTGGCGATGAGCGCCGTAGGCTCGGCGTTCCTGTTCCTGCACCGCGAGCACCCGCGGCTGACAACGCTGATCACCACGATGTGCGCGCTGGCTCTGGCGCTCGTGGGTGTCCAGCTCAACCCGCTGCTCCAGGCGCCGTGCCTGGCGGCGCTCTTCCTCCTCGCACTGCGCACCGATCGGCGCACGGGCCGTATCGGAGCGTTCGCGGCCACCGCGACCCTGCTCGCGGCTTCGCTGGCCCACGACCTCATGGTCCCCTGGGGGGTCTTCACCATCGGGCTGATCTCCTGGACGCTGCTGCCCGGGGCCGTCGGAGACGCGGTGCGCAGCAACAGGGAGTACCTCGCCGCCGCCGAGGCCCGGGCCACCCTCGCCGAGCACACCCGGGAGGAGGAGGCCCTGCGCCGGGTCGGCGAGGAACGCATGCGGATGGCCCGTGAGCTACACGACGTGGTCGCCCATCACATCGCCCTCGCCGCCACCCAGGCCCGTACGGCCACGTACTTCATGCGCCACCACCCGGAGCGCGCGCCGGAGATGCTGGAGAACCTGTGCGACTCCACCGATGAAGCGCTGCGCGAACTCCGGGCGACCGTCGGCCTGTTGCGCCAGCACAGTGACACCGACTCCTCACGCGACCCGGCTCCCGGACTCGACCGGTTCCCGGACCTGCTGGCTTCCTTCGAACGGGCGGGCCTGACCGTGGAGGTCACCACGGAGGGGGAGAAGCAGCCGTTGTCGCCCGGCGTGGATCTGACGGCCTACCGGATCCTCCAGGAAGCGCTGACCAACGTCACCAAGCACGCGGGTACCCACAGCGCCGCGGTCCACCTGGCGTACACCCGGAGCTGGGTGACGATCACCGTCGCCGACGACGGCCGCCCCGACACCCCGGCCTCCCGCCCCGGTCGTGCGCCCGGCTACGGGCTGATCGGCATGCGGGAACGCGCGCAGTCCGTGGGCGGCCGGCTGCAGGCCGGGCCCGGGGCCGAGGGCGGCTTCACCGTCACGCTCGGACTCCCCGTGCACCGGGCGGCCCAGCATCCGACCCACCAGGAGGTACCGCACCCGTGACCATCCGCGTACTGCTCGCCGACGACCAGGCACTCATCGTCGGGACGTTCCGCATCCTGATCGACCTGAGCCAGGACTTCGACGTCGTGGGCGCCGCCGCCAACGGCAGAGAGGCCGTCGACCTGGCCCGCGCCACCCGCCCCGACGTCGTCGTGATGGACATCCGGATGCCGGTCCTCGACGGCATCGCGGCCACGGCCGAGATCACGGCGGACGAGACGCTGCGCGCCACGAAGGTGCTCGTGCTCACCACCTTCGAGACCGACGAGTACGTCGCCGAGGCCATCCGCGCGGGAGCCTCCGGGTTCCTCGGCAAAGGCATCGGACCCGAGGAACTCCTCGCCGGCATAAGGACGGTGGCCGACGGGGACGCACTCCTGTCGCCCACCGCCACCCGTGCGCTGATCTCCCGCTTCCTGGCCGCTCCCGAGGCCAGTGGACCCCCCGCCCGGAGCGCGACCGCGCTGCCCGAACTCACCGCGCGCGAGCGGGAGGTGGTCGCCGAGATCGCGGGCGGCCTGTCCAACGACGAGATCGCGGCGAAGCTCTACGTGAGCCCGCTGACCGTCCGCAGCCACGTCCAGCGCGCCTTCACGAAGCTCGAGGTGCGCGACCGGGCCCAACTCGTGGTGCGGGCCTACCAGTCCGGCCTGGTCCGGGCCCCGCGCGAGTAGAGCCGCTCCCCGGCCTACCTCACGAACGCCGGGGACACCGCCGCCGTACTGATCCGCCGGGCGCTGCCCGTGCCGTCCGCCGGTACCTCGTACAAGTCCGCCCCGTAGTCCCCCGGCAGCGCGTAGACGATCGTCCCGTCATCGCGCCACACCACCTGGTCGTCGACGCTCCGCGGCTCGGCCAACGGCGTCTCGCGCATCGTCCGCAGGTCCAGGACGTACAGATGCCAGGGGGCGTCCTTCGGAAGCCCCTTGACCCTCTTCTTGAAGGCGATCCTCGTCCCGTCCGGAGACAGGGACGGGCATTCGACATTCGTGTGGAGCGTGGTGACCGTCCGTGCCGACAGGTCGCCCCTGACCAGGTACGTCCTGCCCTTCGTCGCCAGCGTCGCGTAGAACGTGCGGTCGTCCGCCGCGAAGGTCACGCCCCAGAAGTTGACGTCGGCCGCGTGGTAGACGTGACCGTCCTTGAGGATGCGGAACGACTCCAGGGTCGGGATCAGCCGGCCCGTCCTGGTGTCGACGATCGCCGCCCGCGTCGAGAAGTTCGTGCCCGCGTACGAGTCGCCGCCCACGAATGCAGTCCAGGCCGCGAAGTGACCCGTAGGGGAGACGCGGGCCCGGGAGGGGATGCCGGGGACGTCGTAGTGGGCCTTCTCCTTGAGGTGGGCGTCGAGGATCAGGGCGCGGTAGGTGTCCGTGACCGTGCCGTGGACCGCCTGGAGGCATACTCCCGTGCCCGAACTGGCGTAGAAGCGGAGGCACTTGAGGCCGGAGGCGGTGCGTGGGCCGGAGGGGTCGGAGGCCGGGACCGTCGTGAGCTCGTCTCGGTGGGGGCCCCAGGCCATGTTGCGGAACACCATGGTGCCGGGAGACGTGAGGGTGACCCGGCCCGCGGTGACTTGTGGGCCGTCGGGTTGGACCTGGTCCCGCTGCCCGGCACGCGCCGACGCGTGGAGTACCGAGGCGACGGCGATCCCCGCCAGCAGGACGATCGCCGTGGTGAGCACGAGGATGCGATTGCGCAGGGTCATTGAGCAGGCTCCAGAACTGATCGGCCGGGGCGGAGTTTCAGCGCGAACCCCGCGCAGATCGCCAACGCCACCGCCGAGGCCATGAGCGCCGTACGGTCGCCCCACAGCGTCCACGCCGCGCCGAAGCCCAGCGAGCACACGAACCTCGCCGCCGCCTGGCCCGTCTGCACCAACGCGAGCCCCGATGAACGGAGTTGCTCCGGCACGCTGTCCGAGGCCGCTGCCATCAGTACGCCGTCGGTCGCCGCGTAGAAACCGCCGTGCAGGAGGAGGACGGCGTAGGGGAGGGCCGTGCCGTGCCAGGAGGTCAGCAGCAGGGTGTACGCCGTGAGTAGGGCTCCGTGGCCGCCCAGGAACACCGCCCAGCGGCCGACACGGTCCGCCAGGCGGCCCAGTGGCACGGCGAGCAGCAGGAAGGCCGCCGCCGTGCCCAGCGGGAGCAGGGCGAACCAGCGGTCGGGGACGCCGAGGCGGCGTTGCAGCAGCAGGTACACGAAGGAGTCGCTGACCGTTGCCAGGCCCAGGAGCAGTGCGCAGAGGGTGATGCGGCGCAGGTCGCGGCGGGCGAGGAGGGCGAAGGCGGCGCGGAGGGTGGGGCGCGGAGGTTCTACGGCCGTCCGTTCCCGCGTGCCGGTACCCGAGCCTGGCCCGTCCGGCCCTCTCCCGCCCGGCACGAACAGCACCAGCACCAGGACTCCGACCACCGCCACGCAGAAGCTCACCGTGAACACCGCGTCGTACCCGTCGACCGTCGCCCGCAGGATCAGGAACGCCGCCAGCGGGCCGAGCAGCGCGCCCGCCGTGTCCATCGCGCGGTGTACGCCGAAGGCACGACCCCGGTTCTCCGGGGTGGAGGACAGGGAGATCAGCGCGTCGCGCGGTGCCGTGCGCAGGCCCTTGCCCGTGCGGTCGGCGGCCAGGATCAGGCCGATGGGGGTGAGGGTGTGGGCCAGGAGGAGGAGCGGCTTGCAGGCGGCCGAGACGGCGTAGCCCACGCCCGCCACCCACTTGTGCCGGCCGCCGCCCCGGTCGGCGAGGTGGCCGCCGGCCAGCCGGACGAGTGCCGAGAAGCCGTTGTAGATGCCGTCCAGGAGACCGAAGCCCAGCGGTGACAGGCCGAGGCCCGTCACCAGGTACAGCGGCAGCACCGCGGTCACCATCTCGGACGACACGTCGGTGATCAGGCTGACCGCGCCGAGCGCCAGCACCGTGGGGGCGACGCCCGCGGACACCCGCGCCGCAGTACCCGTAGCACCCGTAGTACCCCTGGCACTCGGGGCAGCGTTGGCGCGGCTGTCCGCCACGTACATCTCAGGACGCCCAGATGCCGGTGATGTCCCCGGCCGAGGCCGCGTTGCCCGCGTGGGTGGTCAGGCCCTGGGAGTCCTCCAGGGTCCGCAGCAGGTTGTAGTGGTTGTACGTGGTCGAGGACGTCGAACCCGCCGTCACCTGCTGGCCGTAGAAGACCGTCGGGATGCGGTTGCCGCTGAGCAGGTTGTCCTCGTCGAAGGTGACGACGAGCAGGCTGTTGTGGGTCTTGGCCCAAGTGGCGTACGCGCCAAGGTTGTTCTTCAGCCAGGTGTCACCGGTCGCCACCGAGCAGTCGTGCATGTCGCTGCACAGGTTGGGCGTGACGAAGGAGATGTCGGGGAGTGTCGTGTAGTCCGTGGGGAACTGCGCGAAGGTCTTCGCCGTCGAGGTCGCGACGTTGGAGAAACCGAACCACGGGTTGTGCTTACGCGCGTAGTTGCCGCTGCTGCACGTCGTCGAACCCTGGCTGGGCAGCGTCTCGTTGTAGCTGGCCCAGGTGCCGCCCGCCGCCGTCACCTCGGAGGCGAGGTTCGCGGCCGAGGAGAAGCCCGCCGTGTAGCAGCTGTCGCTGGTGATGCCCTGGGTGGAGCCGGAGAACAGCGCGAAGTAGTTCGGCTGGCTCGGGTGGGTGATCCCGTACGACTGGGTGAGGGCGGCGCCGCCGGACGCGAGCGAGTTGATGTAGGGGGCACTGGAGGAGCCGATGACCTGGCTGTAGGCGTGGTTCTCCATCACCACGACGACGACGTGGTCCGGGGTCGGCACCACGGTCGCGGCATGCGCGGTCGAGGCGGTGCCGAAACCGGTCCAGACCCCGACGGCGGCTGCCGAGAAGGCGAGCGCGGACGCCACGACGGCGCGACCGCGGCGGTACACGGAACCAACGGAACCGCTGGAACTGCCGGAACTGCCGGAACTGCCGGAACTGCCAGAACTGCCGGACACTTCAACCTCCGGGTGGGGGGGGAGGACGGGGGTGACGGTGCGGACAGAGCATGCACACGCCAAAATGCCCGCATCCCACCACCTCCAACCCGATGGATGAAGAAGTGGTGAATTGATGTCGGTGGTGAACTACTGCTGCGGCCCCGCCAGTTGGGCCAGTACCTGGTGCAACGGCTCGGTCGCCCGCTTTCGGTACTCCTGGATCGCCCACCCGTTGCCGTCCGGGTCCTTGAAGTACATGAACGTCGCCCCGTCCTGCGGCGCGAACTGCACCGGCTCGCTGACCTCGAGCCCGCGCGCGGTCAGCTCGTCGTAGGCCGCCTTCGCGTCCTGCACACACAGCTGCATGCCGTGGTACGTCCCCGGCTGCGGTGTCCCGGTCGGCACCTGCAGGCCGTCGACCAGCGCGATCGAACACCCGGACCCCGGCGGCGTGAGCTGCACGATCCGCACGCCTTCCATCACCTCACCGTCGAGATCCACATGGAAACCGACCTTGTCCTGGTAGAACGCCTTGGCCCGGTCCACGTCGGAGACGGGGAGAAGGATCACTTCGAGGGTCATGTCCATGGCTTGACTCCTTTGTCAGGCACGTCTGTCAGGCGCGTCGCTCGAACCGCCACCGCGTCTGGCTGAACGGCTCCCCCTTACCGAAGCCGAAAACCGTGCGGGGCGCCACAGCGAACACGAAAGCGGGGATCGCCGACAAAGGTCGCGGGCCAGGATCCCCAGGTCAGACCGCCTCCGCCTCCGGGAACACGCGAGCCACCGCGGCGGTGCGGCTGGAGACGCCGAGCCGGTTGAAGGCGTTCTCCAGATGCTTGCGGACGGTGCTGGTCGAGACGACGAGCTGCTCGGCGATCTGCGGGGTGCTCATACCGCGGGCGACGCAGCGCAGGACGTCGAGTTCGCGACGGGTCAGCCGCACCGGGGAACGGCGTCGGAGAGCGGCCTCCTGGTAGATGGCGTACAGGTGCGGGGCCAGCAGACCGAGCGTGGTCATCTCGTGGTCGGTGAACGGCTTCGGGTCCTTGCGGAAGAACTGGTAGACACGGGTACGGCCCGGGGCGGTGGGCAGCGCGACGGCGGCGATGCACTTGACGCTTGTCGGGACCGCACTGGCGAGGCTGCGCAAGCAGTGCCTCGACGTCCAGTACGCCTCCCTGCCCGGCACCGGGCGCCCCGGCACGGTCTCCCGCGCCGTGATTCCGCTTGCCGGACACCCGGACTCCGCGGTGGTGCTGCCGTCGGAGGGCGGCCCCGGCGGGCCGGGCGACACGGTGCTGGTGGATCCGGCCCGCCCCGCCACCCTGGTGGTGGCCCGCTGAAACCCCTCTCCCGCCCCGGCGCTTCTGTCAGCGTCTCCGGTTAGGCTCGGCCAAACGACCTTGATCCGAGGGAGGCCGAGGATGACGGCGCCGGGACGCAGGAGCAGTACCTTCACGCGGCTGCTGCGGCACGGTTTCACCGATCCCTCGGCCGCCGAGCGGCTCCTGGAGAGCACGGAGCTGGCGCCGATAAGGAACGACCCGGTCCTGCTGGAGGCCCTCGGCGCCACCGCCGACCCCGACCTCGCCCTTCAGGGTCTCGTACGGCTCCTGGAGGCGCAGCCCGAACCCACCGCCCGGCGCGAGCTGACGGACACGCTGATCGCGGCGAAGCCCCTACGGGACCGGCTGCTCGGTGTGCTCGGCGCCTCCGCCGCCCTCGGTGACCATCTCGCCCGGCAGCCGCGCGACTGGCACGCCCTCGTCATGTACGAACCCCGCGACCTCCACCCCGGGGTGGAGGAGTTCGAACGCGGGCTGGCAGAAGCCACCGACCCCGTTGCCCTGCGCGTCTCCTACCGCCGCTGTCTGCTGTCCATCGCCGCCCGCGACGTGTGCGGTACCACCGACCTCGCGCAGACCGCCGCCGAACTCGCCGACCTCGCCACCGCCACCCTGCGCGCCGCCCTCGCCATCGCGCGCGCCGCCGCGCCCGACGACGCCGCGCTGTGCCGGCTCGCGGTGATCGCGATGGGCAAGTGCGGCGGCCACGAGCTGAACTACGTCTCGGACGTCGACGTCATCTTCGTCGGCGAGGCGGTCGACGGAGCCGACGAGGGCAAGGCGCTCCGCGCCGCCACCAAGCTCGCCGCGCACATGATGCGGATCTGCTCGGAGACCACCGTCGAGGGCTCGATCTGGCCCGTCGACGCCAACCTCCGCCCCGAGGGGCGCAACGGTCCGCTGGTCCGCACCCTCGCCAGCCACCTCGCCTACTACCAGCGCTGGGCCAAGACCTGGGAGTTCCAGGCACTGCTCAAAGCCCGTCCGGTGGCCGGCGACCTCGCCCTCGGCGCGGAGTACGTCACCGCCCTCGAACCCCTCGTGTGGAAGGCGGCCGAGCGCGAGAACTTCGTCACCGACGTGCAGAAGATGCGCCGCCGGGTCGTCGAGAACATCCCCGCCGCCGAGATCGACCGCGAACTGAAGCTCGCCCCCGGCGGTCTGCGGGACGTCGAATTCGCCGTCCAGCTCCTGCAGTTGGTGCACGGCCGCGCCGACATCTCGCTGCGCAGCGGCACCACACTCGTTGCGCTCCAGGCCCTCGCCGCCGGCGGCTACGTCGGCCGCGAGGACGCCGCCCGCCTCGACGACGCCTACCGCTTCCTGCGCACCATGGAACACCGCATCCAGCTCTACCGGTTGCGCCGCACCCACCTCGTCCCCGTCGAGGAGGCCGACCAGCGCCGTCTCGGCCGCTCCATGGGCCTGCGCACCGACCCGGTCGCCGAGCTGAACCGCGAGTGGAAGCGCCACGCGACTGTCGTGCGCCGCCTGCACGAGAAGCTCTTCTACCGTCCGCTGCTCGACGCGGTCGCCCAACTCGCCCCCGGCGAGGCCAGGTTGAGCGCCGAGGCGGCCCGCGTACGCCTGGTGGCCCTCGGCTACGTCGACCCGGCCGCGGCCCTGCGCCACATCGAGGCCCTCGCCTCCGGCGTCACCCGCAAGGCCGCCATCCAACGCACCCTGCTGCCCGTCCTGTTGGGCTGGTTCGCGGACTCCGCCGACCCGGACGCGGGCCTCCTCAACTTCCGCAAGGTCTCCGACGCGCTCGGCAGAACCCCTTGGTACCTACGGCTGTTGAGGGACGAGGGCGCCGCCGCCGAGAACCTCGCCCGCGTCCTGTCGGCCGGCCGGCTCGCCCCCGACCTCCTCATGCGCGCCCCCGAAGCGGTCGCCCTGCTCGGCGACGGCGACGGCGGCAGCGGCCTCGAACCCCGCGAACGCGCCCACCTGGACCAGGAGATACTGGCCGCGGTCGGCCGCGCCGACGACGTCGTCCAGGCGGTCACCTTCGCCCGCGGTGTCCGCCGCCGCGAACTCTTCCGTACGGCCGCCTCCGACATCGTCGGCTCCTACGGCACCGAGACCCAGCCCGCCGAGGCCGACCAGGGCGCCCTCGTCGACCGGGTCGGCGGCGCCGTCTCCGACC
>Ga0307509_10008849_pt1 | contig 12711 bp, 13 predicted proteins | sample 10_EM_MG_FD_202245 | JGI IMG/M metagenome (GOLD analysis project Ga0307509, IMG submission 202245) | Populus trichocarpa ectomycorrhiza microbial communities from riparian zone in the Pacific Northwest, United States - 10_EM | ecosystem: Host-associated > Plants > Roots > Unclassified | place...
AAGGGAAGATGCTTTTCCAGGGTATCAGCTGGATGAATTGGTGTATAGGCGGCGGTGGCATCGCGTCCAGCATACTTGAGAATGACTTGTGCACCGCCAGGATGATCCTGTCAAGGCAACGTTTAGCGACGGAAGATTCTATTGTTTTCAGGTATAATTACAAATAAGAATTCTGTAACATCGTAGACATGGTCCTCAATTATGACCCAACAAGATCTGGAGTGAACATTAGAATTGAGCCGGATTGTACGAGTGGTGAGAGATTTGTACTTCACAGAATTGTGCTGAGCCACTTCAGCTAACGTCAACATTGGAATGGACGAGCGTGCTTAAAAGTGAGATTCGGACCGGGTGCCGGTTATTTAACAAGCACGTGAGTGCGCGTTGTTTGTCTGTATTATGACTTGAACCGCACAGGAGAGCCGAACGCAATTGTATTGCGTAGACCACATCCTCTGAATCCATCGATCATGCCGCCTAGACACAGCAAAAAGTCGCTGGAAGGAATGAAGAGAGCAGATTTACAGAAGTTATGCAAGGTGAGTTTTTTTTGGGCCTATTTGATCCCATTTCTCATGTCAATTCAAGGAATACGGAGTCAAAGCGAACTTGAAGACAGAGGATTTGATTGATCTCTTATTGGATTCACAGTATGTATTTCCTTCCCTTTGACTACTTGCTAGTGACTTACGTTATCTTAAGAACTCCAGCCGCTCCGAGAGCCTCCGTTCCAAGGTCCATACCTCAACCCCTGTCTCAGTGAAGCAGCCAAGTCAAACGGAATCAAAACAGGCAAACTCGAGCCGAACTTCATCTATGGTTGTACACGACCTTGAGGAGGAGGAAGAGAACGAGCCACGATATCTGACGAGCCTCTGGTTCAAAAGCCTCCCACACCACCTTTAGTACCACCACCTCGCACTCATAAGGCCAAGGAATTGCAAACAAGACTTGGCAAGGGGAAACCTGTCATTGCAGGTGGAAGTGGCCCTCGTGCAGTGACCGCATCCTCAAGGAGTTCCAAGGGAAGGCACTCCAAGTCGAGCAAAGCAATGAAACCAAGGGAGCCCACAATTGAAGAGGGTGAGTAGGCCTATTGGTTAAATCTTCTACGGTTGACAGTTGACACGTTGACAGATTGTTCCAAGGTTTTGAAGTTAAAACTAAGCTCCTACAATATCCAGGAGCTAATTGAACTCATATGCTGGGAAGCAAAAACAAAGAAGGTGAAGGTAGTACTATTAGATATTTCTAATTACACCGTGTCAATTGAAACAAGTGAAGAGACCAGCCGAGTCAGGTATGATGGAGGGCATGCCGCATGAAAGGACAGAAAGAAAACGTCTCAGGAAATATAGATGATGGCCGATGCCAAGCTAAAAAGGATGAGGAATGTACTGCGACCATTTAGGTGTCAGGAATGCATGGTAGTCGTAAGGAGAGAACATGAAATAGGTAAGCACCACGATCAAACCCATCCGCCCAATTACAGAAACAAACAGGAATGCCCATCCAACATACTTGTTTAACACATAGTACCGAAAATTCTCCCCCCATTTTTTGCCCAAGACAATGCAAATGAGTGTTGCCAGCATTAGGTAGAATGAGAAGGCGGATCCTAGGAGGGCAAACGAAAACCAGATACGGCCGCGTGCATGAGCAAGCCCACCATTTAAGGAGGCGATTATGAGATGGGTTACGCCATATGGGAGTGTCACAATCGACAGGCGTGCCAGGGTGGTTATCTCGTGTGGCAAGACTCCATCGTATGCATATACCTCAGACTTGGAGATGGTAAGGCCAGACCCAACGTTGCCAAGGCCAGACTCGGCATTGACAGGTCTAAGGCCAGACTCGACGTTGTCAAGTCTAAGGCCAGACTGCAGCATTTCAGTGGCTAACTTGATGCAATTGGGTGAAGGGACAGGCTTGGGTTCGTCTGTAGGGTTGTCTGGGTTCGGTGAAGGGGTAGGCTGGGGGAAGGTTGGAAGAGGAATGGTGATGCCTTTGGGTTTACTCCACCAGAATAAATTTGTGATGGCACTGAGCCAAGCGAAAGTGAGTGTTACGATCTCAGCCTCTGTGGCATATAGAACCCGCGACTGGACGCGGTATATGGTGTTCATTGCGAACCACAAAGTCTGAACGAGCGCGAGAGCCTTCACCAAGGAATCCCCCTTGCTTTTGTCCGAGATCTCTTCATCCGTTGGCATTTTGATGCTGGCGCGATTGTAAGGCGAGAGAATGACTACCTCGCGGTTCTCGCCAAGCTCGCCTTGACATCCTCCCATCAAAGCGAAGAATGCCTGTTGCATCGTCCAATTTGAATTCGTCTTTTCCCCTGCGCCAAAGTTTTAGGGAGAGCAGAGACGAGGAAAATAGCGACGGGACACACCTTCCTGCTTCTTAGTCAAATCCTTGGCTGCGATATACTGTTTCGCGGCCCATAGAAGCAACAATTCCGGCATGATCAGGTCTACTATCCAGAGTTGCACCTTGTAATAATTCTTGGAAAACCAGCTCCGGCGAGAAGGAATATTTGGATGGATCGTTACCCACGTGCACGCAAATACGGTCAACCAGCAGGACCGAATGATGTCCCATAGAGTACGATATCCATAAGGTTGGAGTTCGTTCGTCCAGTCGACTTTGGTCCCATTGGAAAAAATGCGGTACGGTATCAGGATCAAGTCTTTGTTGATGTCCATGACAGTAAGTAGTGTTAATCAAAGAAAGCGTCAAGATTTGAAGCGTCCCGACGAACTAGTATATGGAGCGAAGACGAATGTGTTAGTGCTGGTCGCCTGGAGGATATACTCGTACGATACCTTTAATAAAGGCGAGACAAACGTGGTCTTCTTCCCTGCGTGTGAGTACCACCCGTGAACAAGATCTTTCATTTTTCATTTATTCGGATCCGGCTGTGACCAAACCTATTTTTTTGCATATGTAGCGTCCCCTGCTCAATGTGAATGGAGCTACACTGCTGACATGGATTTTGTACACTAAACCTCAAATTGCTTTCTGATAAGGAATCTTATCGATTTGGTAGTGTTAAATTCTGACCAAATTTCATCTCCGGACATAGGGATTCAAGGGGGGTTGTTGAATGAACTCACCGCAGGAGTGTATGTAGCGTTTTTCCGGTCGGATGATTGGAATTGGCGTGAACCAGGTTGTACTATCACAACGGACGGACCCCAATCATCAGATTTTAGCAATTACTAGGTCCTGGAGGGAACCGAAGAGTCGTTTATAAAGCGAAGCATGTTGATCCTATAGTGATATGGTGGTAAACCTTAATTTATGCGGACGGAAATGGCTTAGAAAAGGCCAGGTCGAATGAACAACGAGATTCGATGAAGGGCAGATGAGGAGGCTGATCAAGTTAAGAGATGTGTGGGTGGCTGAGGGCTCTTCGAGAGGGCAAGGAAAGTGTGGCTCTGTGAGAGATATGAAGGGGAGCTTAGCGTGTTGATATCAATGCGACGTTGGTTGGGAGAGTCGAAAGGGAAGGGCTTGTGTATCGTTGTGTGTGGAAGCTGAACGGGTTGCAGGCATGTCCGGCGGAGCCCATGCTCGGTCATCTTTTATAGTCATTTAATCAGGTATCCGTCTACTTCTTTTTCTTCCTTTACAATAGCATGGCGTTTTTCAAGACCAACCTGGAGCCATGATCCAAGTTGGAACTTGCCAACGCTTCGAATTTCAAACTTCAAACTGTCCGTCAAGATTGCGTTCAAGAATATGTCGCCAAATAACCCATCTTCCACCTTGAAATTTCCCGGCTCTGCGTGATAACCATTTTACCTCATGTCGATTAAAAGTGAAGAGGAATGCACAGTTAGGTAAAGTACAGAAAGAAAGTTGACCCATATCGGCAAATACGGTAAGACACAAACTGACCAGTGGTAGTGAATAAAACCAACCAAACAAAACATGTAAGTGAAAAAAGTTGGATAAATAAGATAGCAGAGGCTTTTCCAAGAGAACAATCAACAATAGGTAGAACGGAGATAGTGTTCGAGAGGGTGATGGATGAATATATCACAGCTAAAAAGGATGAAGAAAGACCTGCGACCAATGAGGTGTCAGGAATGCGCCGTAGCTTCTCGGAAAGTTGTCAGATGGTGTACAAAACTTGGCCAAATATAGTTCTCCCCCTGTCAAAATGTAGTAAGGAAAGGACGTGAGATAAAAAAGCGTCCCGATCAAACCGAGCCGCCCAACTGCAGAAACAATCAGAAGACCCCGTCCAACCGGACTACTCAATGCTTTGCGCAGGAGATCTGTGTCCTGCCCTAGTCCTTTCAAAACAAAGGAAAGGAGTGATACCAGCAGCATATAGAATGACAAAGCGGATCCCGCGGCGGCAAACCCAAACCAGATACGGCCGTGTGTAGTAGTAAGCCCGCCATTTAAGGAGCCAATTATGAGATGGAATACACCGCATAGAGATCCACAACAGGATGCCAAAAAGACTGCGGAAGTCATCTCCCACTTGTGTTCGGGTGATGACAAGCCCCCATCGTATGTATATAACCTCACTGGCTGAATATATCGACGCGGGATTGTGGAGTCATCCATCTCGGGCCACAGCATGGAAATGGCTAACTGCAAGCAATTCGGAGAGTCGTTCCGGTCGTTGGACCAGACTATGGAAATGAACCAGTTGCCTATGGACTTGACTATGGCAATGAACCAACATGTCTGATCGACCCTTTTATTGTCTGTCGATACCTGAAGGATAGATGCCGGAGGGGTAGATGCCGGAGAGGTAAGATTGAAAGGAACATCGACATCTTTGGGTTTCCGCCACCAGATGAGAGTTGTGATGACACTGAGCCCAGCGAATGTGACTGTTATGACCTCAGCCTCTGTGGCATATAGAATTGGCGATCGGATTCGGTAAAAGGTCTCCGCGAAGAACCACAAAGTCTGCAAGGCCGCGAGAAACTTAAGGAAATAAGACCGCTTGTTTTTGTCCCGGATTTCGTCACCCAGAGCATGGGCTTTTCGGGCATCGAGGCTGTTGCAGTAAGGCGAGAGGACGTGCTGGCCTTCGCTATCGTGCTGGCCTTCCGTGTCGTGCTGGCTTTCCATGTCGTGCTGGCCTTCCTTGTCGTGCTGGCCTTCCTTGCGGTGCTGACCTTCCTTATATCCCCCCATCAAGGCAAAGAATGCCTGCAGCAACGTCCATTCTCGGTCATCGTCAAGCGCTTTCTCTGCGCCAACACTTTAGGGAGAGCAGAGGAGAAAACAAAAACGGAACACACCTTCCCTCTTCCACAACCTACAGGCTGCAATACACTGTTTCGTGGCCCATAGAAGTAACAATTCCGGCAAGATCAAGTCTACTATCCAGAGGTGCACCTTATAACGCGTGGCAGTGGCAGGTTTCGCAGGAATGTTTGGATGGATTGTCACCCATGTGCACGCAATCATGGTCAGCACACAGGACCGAATGATTTGCCACATAGTACGATATCCATAAGGTTCAAGTTCCTTCGTCCAGTCGACTTTGGTCCCATTGCTAAGGATGTGGTACGGTATTAGGATCAAGTCTGTTGTGACGTTCATGATGACAGTAAGTGGTGCTAATCAAAGAAAGCGTCAGCAGATTCGGGATTGGAAGCATCCTGACGCACTGGTATATGGAGGGCGTAGATATGTGTTAGTGCTGCTCGCATGGAGACTCATAAAGCATTTATCGTATTGGCATGGTGTACTGTGAACAGTGAACACGACTTTTTGATTGAACGAATGGAATTGGCGTCACGCCGTGGTGTTGTTCGGCTTAGCGTCTATGACCTTAATCTGCGATGTGCTTGCGTGATGTGGTAAACAAACAAACCTTTGGCGTAGCTTGAATTTCCAACTTCAGCCGCCATCAAGCCGCCGTCGATGAATCTGTCAAAAAACGTTTACGCATGATTGGGTTCGGACGTGAGATTGATTAAAGACTGAGGACAACGAGAAAGAGGGGAGGCTTGGATCCGCCCATGGCTAGTCAAGGTCCTGTAAATGGCATCTTTCCCTCGTTCATCCGTGGCGGCAGGGTATATTGCTCTGGACATTGTACCGAGAAAGGATAACCTCAGACAAAATCAAATTTCACTGAAGCTATCGATACACCGTCGTTCAATCCTGGAAATGCAGTCACATACGACTGTATGCCGACACATGTGATTGACAAGTTCCAGATGACTGCCAGTTCAACCATGAGCCGAGTAAGAGGTTTTCATAATCTGCGGACAAGTGTCACTGACAATACGACCCTAAATGTCATCATGTTATTTCGTCGTGCAAGGTAGCATTGAATTGATCCTCTGGCCCACCCACAACCATGCTTCTTTTTGCTGTTGGCTGGCTCTGTTAAGCGGCCATTCATTACCGTCAAGGCTCGAGGTCAAACAAAAGGGAGCTGTTCCATTATGGTTTAATATTTGCCTTGCTGGTCGTTGTCTGTCATGGCTAATCTGGGGCCCGTGCCACGATAACAATTGTCTCAGTGGGCAGCCGAACAGCACTAAAATTTAAAATATATTCAATCCTGGTGCGGTCCAAAATTGGTCCAAAATATAGCTGATTTACGCGGACCAAAAGGACTTTTGCTCTATGTTCGATCCGGTACTGGGTTCTGACGTCGGATCTTGGTTGGAACCTTTGTGGGCCATCTGGCGTCCAAGCCAGCAGTTCAAAAGAAATTCTTTTCGTAGATCCATATGCATGATCTTCCATGGGCCGCTACTTGTCGAATTTGATTCGATATAGACTCTACAGGTCTGGCGTGTCCTTGCCAAAATTTGTAGTTTATCTGGACATGACAGAACCCTGACGCACGATGGTCGGTAGTGTAGACTATACATTGCTCTCCCTAAAGTCCCAATAGATTTCCCTGAATAACGCAGATGTAAAGTAGACAACTATTAGAGACAGTCAGTGACTACATCAGTAATACCTGACAATTACTATTATAATGCGACCTGTCAACGACTCATCAATCTACCTGCCATGCTGATCATCGGGTTCGTAAATCATGTGCACATCTGATAATCTATGCCTTACCAGCGTAGCAGTAGGGATGGCCCTGAAGGTAGATGCACATGTTGTGATGACAGTTCAGAGAACCAAGCCTTGAATAATACCCAACATGGCTACCCCAATGAAGGGAACAATGCTCAGTTCGAGCATGGCAGCACCATTAGCTGCAGTGCAGGTTATCGTCGCGACAGCGGAAATAATGGTGGGACTGGTCGAGGACGTTGGGTAGCTACTGATGGTATTGTCACTTGTGGTTTGGGATGTGAGGGTGTTGTAAGTTCTAGCCTGAGGCGTGAAGGTGGTGGCGGAAACTGGAGGATATTAGACCAGGGATTCTAAAATGGAGGGGTGTGGCTTACAAGGTTTGCACTCGGTCTCCGGTTCGACATTCCTACGCACACAGTCAGTCATGACGCTGGTGGTCGCCGAGGCTGGGTGACATTGTGCGCCAACGAAGAGGGTACACAGGAGGACGGTAACGAGAAGAAACCTGGAGGACATTGAAGTTACGGGCCAAATGTCTGCAGGCATCTAAATAGATCGACAGACCCGCTTTCGATATGCAGCGCTCAAACTCGAGGCCAAAATTAAACCGTGAGCAACCAAACTCAGTAAACATGAACCTCGATTTAATCAGAGATGTAGTAAAGTTTGACGTCGGACGGTCCGGTTTATTCGGCTAAGTGCTGCACATCGATTTGGTCTACCGCATCGATATCCATTTAGCTGTACATACGTTTGGCCTGTCTTATGAGAGCTGCGACCCATTTGGTAAGTTTTGTCATCGAACAACTGGTAAGCATAAAGTGCGCGACCGTTGAGCACTCAGACTCCTCGAGATGTTGTCCACTCGGGCCCTTCTGTTCCCCCTCCTTTTCGCCTTCCTCACAGCCGTCTTCCCGATCCTGGCACAGCAGGCCGATAACATGGGGCCGATTCGCAGCGTTGCTGCCATCAGCCATTGCGGTAAACCTCTGCAGGGGCACACACTGGCACCCCGGGCCTTGGTCGCCAATCGTACTGTGGTCAGCCTGATTGTGGAGGATAACCTCATGAACTACCTCGTGCGCGTGGGCGTTGGAAACCCGCCTAGGAACTGTGAGTTTTGCAAACTAGCTCTCCGGATATGTTCGACGCTGGATAATGCACTTGCTGCACTTCATTTGTAGACACATTATCCATAGACACCGGCAGCGCCAACGTCTTTGTCGGCGGCAAACTGGACTATGTTACAACAAATTTGAGCACAAATACTACACGACCTGTGGTGAGTCTTTTTCTGCTCCTCATTTCACTCCTAGAAATTTTACCCCTTCAGGGCGTGTCCTATAGTGGTTTTGGTTTCAGTGGTAAATGGAATCATTTTTTTTTCGCTCAGTCTCAGCATCTTGTCGAGCAGGTTTTGAGTTCTTCGACACCGTCACCCTCGGCGACTGTGTCACGTTAAACCAATCTATAGGCATTCCACACACTGTTGTTAAGTTGTTTCTCTCCCAGTTTTGAAAAAGTTTTTAACATCCTCGAATTATAGTCCCGTATGTTCAAGGTTGATAAGGTGGACGGCATTCTGGGGTATGGTATTTCGCTCCTCCTGACGTTGGGCTGACCAGCACTCCGTAGAATTGGTCCCACCCGGCTAACTAATGGCACCCTCATCGACAATGTGGGGCAATCCATCCCGACCATCACTGACAATCTTGCCCTGGACGTTATCCCCTCCAAAACATTAGCACTTTCATTCAAGCCCAGGAACGAATCGAACCCTTTGAATGGTGAGATTACATGGGGTGGGTTTCGTCATCTCGTCTCAGCCCGAATCATAACCACATTCATTTTACGCCTCAGGAGGTATCGATCCTTCGAAATTTATAGAGCCTCTCGTTTATGTGTGGGTTCCCTATTACTGCTAGTGACTGCAGGGATTTGAGCTTCTTCCAGGCCGATCACGAAGACGTGGCCTGCTAGCCGTTATATGGGCATCGATGCCTCAATTTTTTATGATAACAAACCTCTCCTCTCTAACGGTGTAGGCTTCATTGACTCCGGTTAGTCTACCCTGGTATCTGCCGCAACTTGCGTCTCATTCGTCAACAGGAGAATCGTTTCTGAAACTCGCAGATGATGTGCTCGATGCCTATACTAAGGCCGCTAATGTCAGGAAGGGCACTAAATACTTTTCCTCCATCTCCACGAAGGACTACGAAAAACTGAAACCACTCGTATTTGTCATTGGCAACGTGAGTCTTCCAAGTCCCGATTCCAGTCATATCACAAATAATTACAGAGTTCCTTTGCCCTCACACCCGATGGGCAACGCTTTCCCCCCTCTGTGGGCCAGAAATACTTGATGGCCGACCCCCTCACCCTGATTGTTCCCATTGGCTCCACTGGTAACATTTCCGGCAATGGCAAAGATTTTATCCTCGGTATGCCGTGGTTGCGGCGCTTCTACGTTGTCTATGATTCAGACAACGAACGGGTAGGCGTGGCCAACACTTCGTACACAAACGCAATTGTTAATTGATTAATATACTGTAATATGACATCGGTCTTTGAAAAAATCGCTTCTTCTTAAGCTTGCGTACATTGTACACTCCTTTTCAAAATGCATTGTTTTCACGGATAAATCCACTCGTACAGACAACAAAAACGACAACAAAAACAAACTGAGACCGGAGCAAATTCCTAATCAGACCCCAAAAAAAAAGTAAAATAGCTAACTAAGTTGTGGAGACTGGTCAGATGGCCCAAAACATCAGGATAACGATGTTCACGAGAGCAGTAGCAACAAAGCCACGGCCGACCTCGAGCATGGGGGACGCGGCAGTGACGGGGTCTGCAATCTGAGTGTGGTTGACACCGGCCGCCTGGCTGATTGGTGATGTTTGGGCACGGTCTGCGAGAACTGGAGGATAGATATGTCAAGAGAACAGTGTGGGATAACAGACTCAAGACGCACTCTCTCGGTAACACTTGGCGCGTTGTAGCTGAAGGGAGGCCTTCTGCTCGGTAAATGAGCACCTGGACTGCAGGCAGGCGACGACGTCCTGCTGGAATTTGGGATCTATACAGTCGCACGTACTTCTGGACTCAGACGTTTGGAAGATGATGGATGTAAATCTCGACTCACGTGCCGTCGCAGTGGTTAGCGTCGGCTGCGTCGCTTACGCAGGAACGCACGCACTGAGTGATGGTGCTGCCAACGAACGGAGTAGCGACAGGAGTCGCGACAGCGCCTGGAAGGACAGGGGTCGAGGATGTCTGCACGGCAGCGGAGACTCGGAGTGCGAGGGTAGCGAAGAAGAGGATGAAGACGGACCAGCAGACCATCGTAATGGAGTTTGGAAATGAGATCTAAGAATTGACCTACAAGGGCATTTATCTTGTAACTTGCAGGGCCATGAATTCGGGCTCGTGTTTCCTCTGTGTCAGAGCATCACCTTCATTAGATTGAATCGACCTACAAGGATTTATGTTTTCACCCGCAGGACCAGAATTCGTGTGTGTACCTCGATATGGAACATTAATGAAGTCAGACATTGATTGCACTTGTTTGACAGGTGTCGCTATTTCACTATTCGGCTCGCCACCCCATTTCTCCTTAGTTCCAATTGTATGAAGCTATGCTTGTGACACGCCGGCAAGACTCATGCAGGGTTCGAGGAGAACACCTTTCACACCAGGCAAGTTTGAGTCCTCAACGGAAACACTTGCGAATCATGGTTTTCGTGCTGCATCCTCGCTTCTGCCATTGACACATTGACGGGATCCCAAGTCCAAGTCAGTGTCTCCCATTCCTTCAGAGTATAGGACCTGCCCGTTTTTGTCCCCATTGGGTACACACTCAGGTGTCTTAGATAAACCATCGACACCTCTTCTTTCATTGCAACCTGAACCTGGGAATCGGCAAGTCACCTTTTTCAATGGCCCCACAATACGCCTTCTTTTTCACGGGTAAGTACGATGACCAACGAATGTGCTGACGACTCACCGAATACGTTTTAGTACTTATCCGTCAGTGGCGAACCTTTTAGTTCGTCCGCTACATTGTACTTACCATTTGGATACATCGACAGAAGCTGTCGTTGTGCTTCCAATGGCTGGCATCGCCTTTAAATTGGTAAATTATCTGCAGTTCCTCCTGCCGTTGGTGCAGCTCACATCAACTTGGAAAAAAAAGGTCAAGGACAATCTTGATATGCAAGACCCGCTGCAACAGTCGAAGTATAGAGTAAGCGCCACATCTTCAAGCGCCATAATCTAATACCGTTTCAGACACTCTCGTGTTACTTGGCACTCTTTATCGTCGCTCAGTGAGTGCCAGGAATGTCGTATTGACTGCGAGTTCTCACCAATTAATCAACAGAGTTCTCGAACTCTTCACTGCAGTTAAAACTCTTTGGCCGCTCAACATGCTTTATGTAGTAGTCACCCTTTGTGCGCTTGATATCCTATCTCTATTGGATATAAACTCAACCACCGACGAATAGTACACCATCTTGCCCTCACGGCTTTGGCCGCGGTTCATGTCAGCCAGATAAAACCGATCCTGGTATTTACAAGCCTGTCACCATGGCAGTGTTATACCTTTTTTGGGCCCGAGGTGTGCTTGTAATGTCTCTTTCTTTATCATTTCTTAGGTCCAGTTACATAGGCATGCGAGAGTTATCAAGCAGTCTGGACGCAGGTTGAACCATACTTGATAGCTGTGCCAAGTATTCTTTTCGCAGCATGGTTATTCATGCTTCTTTGGGCCTATTTAGAATTCCGGTGGGTCTGTCTATCTGGCTTTTATTATTGCAAATCCTCAGTCCTCTCCTGATCCAGTCGGAAACCCAAGGCCGCAGAATCTGGGATTGCAAAGGAAAGTGAGATTGCAACGGACACTGAGACAACGGGAACGGACAGTGAGCCATCTTATTACTCGCTGTTCATCGGCAAGTTGAGACCTTGGGATCCACGCAGACGTATATAAACAGACTGGTCGAGTTGCAGGTTGCATGCTGAAAATTTCCCCCTTCTGTTTCATCGGAGTACTGTCGCAGGTGGACTGCCTCCCATCATTTTTGTCTTGGCTCCTTCTCATTCGTCATTCTAGCTCCTAATTGCGAAGGTGCCCACAGATACTATAGATTTTGGCCTAGCTATTGCGGCTGTTCCCGTCGCTTTTATGATAATACTTATCTTCGCTCTGGAACGACGTGGGAAATGGTACTTCTATCTCCGTTTCAAGTTTTGCACCAGAGTCTGACAGCCAACTAGGTTAATAGCCGCGAGTCGGTTGTTATTGCTGGGTGCGATGGGCTATCGTATGTGGTTCCACCATGCCGTATTTCCAATTGTATTCACTGACAACCCTAGTTGGCAAGTCAAATGAGGATTGTTATTTTTATTCACTGCTGATGTACACACAGCATACGTGATTAGCCGTATCTTTAACCCCAACATACAAGCTTGGTACCTCGAGATAAGTCGGCTCAACGTCACATTTTTCAGTAAGTGTTTCGACTTTGTTTCAGCGATGGATCTGATGGGTACGGCGCTCCAAGTTGCGGTATCATTATTTGCCCTGCTGGTAACTTTCGGCACGAGTGTTCATCTCTTGGTGTTGACTTGGATAAGGGTGTTGTGGAAATCTGTGGTACATGCAGGAAACACTCGAGTCAC
>Ga0307509_10008850_pt1 | contig 12710 bp, 8 predicted proteins | sample 10_EM_MG_FD_202245 | JGI IMG/M metagenome (GOLD analysis project Ga0307509, IMG submission 202245) | Populus trichocarpa ectomycorrhiza microbial communities from riparian zone in the Pacific Northwest, United States - 10_EM | ecosystem: Host-associated > Plants > Roots > Unclassified | place...
AGGAAAAGGGGGGGGTACGGGAGCGTTTGGGAGAGGTTCAGAGGGAGGGGAGTATCATGGGAAGGAACTGGGCGCGTCTGGGAGGAGAGAATTCGCGGTCGAAAGGCTTCTGGGGGAGGTGGCAGGGGAACGGGTGCTTCCGGCGCTGCAGGGGGGAGGGGTTTTGCGCTGGGGGTATGGTTGCTAGGCAAACTGCGCCAGGGTGCACCCGGTGCGTCCGGACGGAAAAAGGTAGCGCCCGGAAGAAACCAGCCCGGGTGGAAGCACCCAGAACTGGAGTTTACGTTATAAGCGCCTGGAACGTCCGGGGGACGGGGCGAACAGGATGCAACAGGGCGCAGGGCAGTTTTTTTGCTGATGTTGGGCGCACACCCATCTGCGCCGGGAGGTCCCACGCCAGTGCAAGAGTGGCCCAAACATACTATTGAACTTGGGCGGGTTTTGCTAACACCCCCCTCTGGCCCCAGCGTTGGGACGGCGTGTCATAGGCAGACGGCTGTGTAGTTGCTCGTTTGCTAGTTAAAAGAGGTCATGGGAGCAGCTGCCTTAACACCGTATAAGTCGTCGCTCTCCGTCTGACTAAATGTCGTTCGCAGGATATATAAGGGGAGTATGGGTAACCGCCAAAATGGAGGTCGCCCATATATGGTCTCTCGGGTACCTAGGAGTCAATTCTTGCCTACGGGTAGTAGGGTAGTCTTCCTAGTGGTACTCAGGTAGTCTCAGAAGGCCAGGGTGCTTTCGAGACAAATACCTCAGTAACCAGCCCGTGCCTTCTCCCCTTGAATTGTATCATTACTATGGGTTGTTATTGGACTCTAGAGATATGAGTCTTATCACGGTAGAGTATGTCCCGAAAGGCTGGCTATGGGTAGCGCCCACTTAGCCAACCATCGGCTACATCTCACCGGGGGAGCTTGCATGTCAATTTATAACCTTGGATAGAGGTGTAGATTAAATGATCGACTGCATAGCTTGTATAGACGAAACTGCCACTGGGCCAGTGAGTCCACCACCTAGGTATTGACTCCGGTTGTAGTCATAACAGTTAGCCACTTGTATGACTTCGATAGGAAGAGTTTTTCCACCTGTGGTTGTATTGGAGATGCATTGCAGAAACTCATATCCTCTTGACAGAGTTAAGTGTACCCGAGTTGGTCCGACACTTCCAGCTGGATAATCCCTGATGGAGGGTAGACCTCGGACAAACCCTGAGCAGGACAGAGTGCTCGCTTAAGGGGAGAGTAGTGGTGAATGTCAAAGGCTTAAATCTGATATCTACTTAAGTTTAAGCGTTTCGCATTCTACTTCGATAACCAACTTTCCTCGAGAGAGCTTATTGAGTGAAGCTTTCAACTTAATGATATTAAGTTTAACCGTTTTGATTCTTTGAGAATTATTTACTCTATCTTTATCTTCTACGTTGAGGTTCGGTGTGGTCGCAACCTTATAGTTGCCCTCTCTATATGGTGCCCCCGTTGAATATCGTTACTCTTCTAAGACGCCTCATGATTCCATTTATTACTATTACTATTCAATTACTACACAAATAGTCAACCACCGTCACCCGAGTAGACCTCCAGCTAACGGTTATTTCCATGATTTGAGATCTCTCCAGACTATTCCTCAGAATGGAGCTCTGTTCTGCGAAAATATTGGATTACACTGTTTGCTATATGATATTCATCGGGGCTTTACAGATACATTTCGCCAAGTTGAAGTCCACACTCCTCAGGGCTGAGTTCAAAGTGTATTATCTCAGACTGGTGCGCGACAATCTGGAGATTCGTCGAGGCTTAAAGACAGGGGGCTGGCCAGGTTAGGGATCTGCGCACTGTCTGGCTCTTGTCCGAGTGTCAGCTCCTGTGAGATATCTAGCCTTGGTGGACTCGAGTCCAGCATCCGCAGGGCATGCCCAAATGTTGTCTGGCTGTAGTCAAACGACATATCCGTCGTCTCAGACATTTCCGGAATATTTGCCTGATATTTGAGCGGCGTGGTGCTATTGTTCACGGGCCGTTCTTGTTCGGTAGCTCGGCGGGGATTCCTTCTGCATAACTGAAGCTGAAGTTCGGCGTGAACTTCGTCATGATTGTCATCAAAAGCTTCTCTTCGTTCCTTCAAAACTTGATGTTCTTTCTGCACCTGTTCAGCAATCGTCTGACATATATTCGTCAGCATCAGTTCTTGTGTCGGCTTGTGCATAGCCCACCAGGTGTTCTTCTGTCTGCATCAAACATCTTTGATAAAAGATTAGCCTTAAGATCAAACAAAAGTACCAATTCTGAGTATCTTAGCTCCGATGGCATCGGGTTTGGAGTCTGGAGGGTCTGGACAAACCCCAACATGCCACGCTCGAAGTGTATGGCACAGTATTGCACATGTCATGCATACCATGGGACTATTGATGAGGTCGCCTAATTATGGAGCGTGTATTCAAAGCACTCTCTTGTCCTTGAAATACTTACCGTATATGGGGTCGGCAATCTGGGGTGCAAGGAATCTGCATTTTGTTCACTATGTTGAGTTCAAGGTCAGTTGTGCGAAGAAGATCTGGGATCGTATCGTCAGTCAGATGTAAACCTGATATCCGGACGGGGGGCACATGAACCTATCATCTTTGAGGCCGAAGTCGACCATACCAGCCATAGCCCTCGGGTCATCCGGTAGTTTGGATAGATCTCTAATTTTGTTTTCAATATGATATACATATTGAGCGCGCAGGCCGGTGTGTTTTGGACATATCTGAGGTAGTTAGTATGACATTGTATATTTGGTGATAGCTGACCACACTTACGATGTGTATACTCTTCTCAGATGGTTAAATATTTCCAGCATCCGCAATCTCATCTTTAGCCCTATTCCAAACTCTATAGAGCTCCGACGTCAAAGCTATTGGGTTTGGAAGAGGGTCAACAATAAGAGTGTAACAGAAGATTAGACTCTTCGCAACGCTTAGTATTTCCCCTTCAATACCTGTTACAGTGTTTGTCGTGAATTAATTGCATGGCACACAGTGGGGCGTCCAGAAGAGCTTCGTTCTGAGAGTGGACTCCAACTTCTGAACACAGCCTCAGTTAGAGGATCAGGGTAACCAAGTGCGAAAGAATACATGATTAAACTTAAGGTGAGGAAGGTTTGGGATTGGATGGGTATACCGGGAGTTATTATCACTTCAGACCCTGTAGTCCTCACGGCAATTGCTACATCCAGTGATCCAGAGCATGTCGAAATTCTCACTGTGTTTGTTCCATTGTTTCCTGAGCCATGGCTCTGTGGTTGGACTGGATATCATTCTGCAGACACTGCGAGACAATCAAGGTCTCCTTGATCGATTTCGGTGTCATGCTCGGTTTCCCAGTGCAGGAGTGCAACATGGGACTGGTGACTGCTACCCTCACAGAGGTGAACAGGTTCACCATGTCCGTCAGCATCAGTGTCCGGTTCAATATATACTGGGGTCTGATGCATTGTCCGTTTTGGGCGCTTTGATTTTGGTCCTGAATGATGTCCAGCGTTTGGTGGGGATGCATTAACAGCTGCTAACAGGGTGCTGTAGGAGGTGCTAGATTCTGTCTGCGGAGTCCTAGAAGGGGTATTCTGATGTACTTGTGTTTTTGTGAGTCTAGGATGCTTCTTTTTGCCTCCTCGGTTAGTTTTCTGACTCCGGGCTATGTTACCTGATACAACCTCTCGCCAATGCTGGCTGTGATTCACAGCTTTCATTGTTGACTAGTGTTGAAACCTACTACGGCTGGCCTAGTGTTTCGCACTCTCACATGGAACCACCTGGTGTTTGGAAGTTTTCTTTTATACGTTTGACTTATATAGTAGAAACACTGGAGGATTGGAGATGGAACACTCTAGCACTAGCTACCTACTATGACACTCTTTCTGTATCCATAGTGTTCAAGATATGAGAGAGTGGAGGATTTCCTACGTTTCATCTGGTTCTTTCCTTTTCTGTCTCTACGATTTTTGGCCGACTTTGTCTTTATAAAAGACCCTATTGTTCGTGTTTCTTTTCACAATAACTCTGATTCATATCGTCTACTTCTTTGTTCACTCTTTAGATACAAAATCTATTGTGTCTCTCCCGCTCGCACAGTTGCTCCTGTTCGGAGGTGAATACAACGGCAGTCGCCTATTTGCCCCAAAAAGCTTCACAGGTTATGTGCCCGGGTTTAGCGCTCTAAACCCGACCAGCAGCTCACGAACAACGAACTTCACCTCTCGCAAACTCATTCTCCGGTACCAGTACCACGATGGCCGAAACCACAACAACCGGAACGAAATCGATTGGAATCCCGCAGATTGATAAACTGCGTGGAACAGCAAACTTCCATACCTGGCGATCGATGTCTATCACCTTCCTCGATATCATGGGAGTGTGGGATATCGTAAGTGGTAAAACAACCAAACCCGCTGACCCTGGTAGTAGTCAAACTACCTGGATGCAGTCCTCTCAAAGGGCGAAGGGCTTTCTCCTCCTAAATGTTGATAAAGGATTAATGCCACTAATCTCTTCCGCCGCTGATGCAAAAACAGCCTGGAACCGGCTGGAAGAAAAATTCGATCGCAAAACAACAACTACACTTCACTCGCTCATGAAGACCATTCTCACTCTTCGCTGTTCCAACAAACGAGAAATTGCCTCTCACATTGAGCAGTTCGATGAACTCTGGGACCGTCTTCTTCAAAGAACCAGCGAAACCTCCTCTGCTACTACTTCAACTTCCTCCTCATCTTCTACCAGTACATCCAGATCAAGCTCAACCGAAACTTTAGAGACCCTTCTCCTTCCACTCGCATCCTCTCCAATCGCCAAAGGTGCATTCTTCATCACCTCACTTCCAACTTCCTTGGATAATGTGATCGACAACCTTACAACGAAGGACACAGTCACCTACACTGATATCTGCAACAAGCTTCTTGACCTCTACCCCACTGCCTCACAAGCCTCAGCTGACAACGCCGCCTTCTTCTCTGCGAGTAATAAGAAAGACTCCCGGAAAGTGAGAAATGATCAAAACAAGGACGGTAAACTCTGCGGCTACTGCAAATCAAAAGGGTTTAAAGGAATTGGCCACCTAGAATCGGAGTGCAGAACGAAGAAGCGTGAGAGGGGAGGAACTGCGGCGACAGCCCATGGACCGAACACCGAGCTAAAAACATACCAGCGATATGCATTCCCTACCACAGACTCAAGATTCCCTCCTGGAGCCTGGATACTCGACAGTGGTGCCAGCGTTCATATGACGGACAATCTGAGCGAGTTAGAAGATGTTCGGCCAATTGATTCTTCAGTAACAATTGGAAATGGTGATGAGGTTCATGCAACCGCTATCGGAACTGCGACAATAAACGCACAACTCACCGATGGATCTTTGAATCAAATCACTCTCTGCGATACCTTATACATACCGGAGCTGCAATTCTCTCTCCTGTCATGGAGAAAAATGGCCGAAGCCGGAGCTGAGAAGGTAGGAGATGTTAGGGGGACCAAGATCTACAAGAACGGAAATCTTGCTTTGGAAACAGTTCCCCATGGAGGACTAGAAATTGTAAGAGCTAAAAAGGAGACAGCAGCGATCACAGCCATGCAACTACATAGACAGCTTGCACACCTACCCCCTTCGGCATTCTCAACTCTTAAAGGCAGCATGGATGGTATTCCTGAGGGGGGTATTCCTAAGGTAGAGACCGACTTCTCTTGTGACGCATGCCTAAAAGCGAAATTCATACGGACAATTCCAAAAGTTCGAACTACGAAAGCTCTGTCTATCTTTGAGACAGTACACACGGATATATGCGGGCCATTCAGCCACGAAACCCCTACCAGGAGCCGCTATTTCATCTCCTTCATTGATGAGTTTAGCCACTACAGTCTAGTGAGGTTTATTCGTACTAGAGATGAGGCTCCGAAAGCCTTAATGGAGATGGTGCAACTAGTTGAGCGTCAGTATGACGTCAAAGTTAAGAAAATCCAGTGCGACAATGCAGGAGAATTCTCCTCGACCAAGTTCAAAGAACAATTACGATCGCTAGGCATACATCAGATATTTAGCATAGCCTATATACACGAAACCAACGGTACCGCGGAACGATTCAACAGAACCATATGTGGGACAGCAAGGGCACTACTCTACGACTCTCAACTTCCCTGGACTCTGTGGGCAGAAGCAGTTTCGCATGCTACATTTACCAAGAATCATATTCCACATGCCTCACTTGATGGTGCAACACCCTTTACCATTACCGTAAGAACTCGAATAGAAGAGAAATGTGCTAGGACGTTGGAGTTGCCTCTCCTAGTAAGGCGCCTCGTATATTCCTTTTGTTTTGTCTCAACCGTGGGCTGAGTTTGCGGTGTTTTCCCCTCGCGTAGCTGAGAAGGGAAATTCCAACGTCCTAGCACATTTCTCTTCTATTTGAGTTCTTACGGTATCTCCAAGCGCACTCCATCCCTCTTCGCCCTCCATGCCTTTGGTACCGCAGTGTACCTCTACATCCCAAAAGAACGCCGTCATATACCAGGAAAGCTACTTCCACGCTCCGAAGCCGCCTTCCTAGTAGGATATGGAGAGGAACGAAACCAATTTCGCTTCTGGGTACTGGAGGAGAGAAAGATCCGGATTGCTCGGGATTTTAAACCACGCTCAATCACTTCCTCCCAAGTACACTCTGATACTGTTATTAACCTTGAAGGCCAGGAATATGAGATATATAACACGCCTCCCTCTGCCCCAACGTCTATCGCTCCTCCGGCAGATATTAGCGATGTATCTCCTTCGGTCAGCAATCCCATTCCGCTTTCCAGCGAGGATCCTGAGCCATTCCGGCCTCTCAGCCGGGCTGAACTAAGAATACTCTATCCTACCCTATTTCCCGAGTCAGGAGAATCCTCCAACCAAGATCCAACTCCACCTATAATCGGAGAGTTCCCTACCGAGCAACTTCCTCCGTCACCTGTACTACCTAGTACAAGTACTCAAGTACCGACACACAAGACTACAGTATGCAGCTCTACCTCCGACGCCGAGACCTCAGAGGCAGAAGCAGACATTCTGGAACCTGCCTCAAACGAACCAATTGTCACTTGTTCAGGAAGAACTATCAAATCTCCTAAGCGGTATGGGCTAACAGCAGAATACGCACTTCTTATGTGTACAGCCCACGAAAACCCTGACGAGCCTACACTGCAGAAAGCTATGAATGGACCAGAGAAAAGCGAATGGGATAAGGCACTACTAAAAGAGGTGGAAGCGATTGAGGGATACAGAACGTGGGAGGAGGCAACCCCCCCAGTAGGTGCACGGTTTATTGGTACCAAGTGGGTACTACGGAAAAAGCGAGATGAGAACGGCAAGCTAGTTAAGTATAAGGCGAGACTAACAGCAAAGGGCTTTGCTCAAATACCAGGACTGGATTTCGATGAGACCTTTTCAGCAGTCATACGAACCGATACTATTCGCCTACTTTTAGCACATTGCGTACAGTTCCAACTTAACGCACTCCAATTCGATATCGAATCAGCCTACCTTAATGCCCCTTTAGATGAAGAAATATACCTCACCCCTCCACCTATGGTTAGTGTTAGTCCTGGTAAGGTTCTTCGCCTTCGGAAGAGCCTGTATGGCCTCAAGCAGGCTGCTCGATGCTGGGCAGAAACCTTGGCTAAAGTTCTGGCAACTCGAGGATTCAGTCGCTCCCAAGCAGATCCAGCGCTTTTTACTAATGGTTCTGAGTTTCTGGGAGTGCATGTTGATGACCTGCTTTACATCACGAAAGGGGAGAATGACTTCGAGACATGGCTTAACTCACACTTCAAGATCAAGGCTATGGGACTTCCTCGATACCTCCTGTCTATCGAACTCGATTGGAACTCTACCCGCACCCAAGTACGGCTCAGTCAGAAACAATATATCACCCAGCTTATCCACAACTGGCTGCCCTCTGGATCCCGCAATATACAAACTCCGCTATCTCCCTCCGAGCAACTCCTTCACAGAGAAGATTGTGAAGCAGAAGCGGATAAAACAGCCTACCAATCCCTGATTGGAAGTCTCCTCTATGCTGCAATCATCACACGACCCGATATTCTCTATCCTGTCTGCCACCTAAGTCAATTCCTTAGCAACCCTTCTGAGACGCATCTCAGAGTCGCTAAATCAGTTGTCCGATACCTTGCACACTCAATTGACATCTCTCTACATTACCAACAAGACAAGAATTGGAATCTCACTCACCCACTCCGAATATATAGTGATTCGTCCTATGCCAATTCACTCTCAGACAGGCGCAGCTTTTCAGGATCGATTGCATACTACTACAACTGCCCTATTGCTTGGACAAGTACGAAGCAACCTATTGTGGCCCTGTCAACTACGGAGGCAGAGTATATTGCTCTGACGAATGCATGCCAGAATCTCCTCTGGCTCAAACAACTACTACGCGACATAGGGGTCAAGAGCAAAGATTCTCATAGCAAACCGGTACTGCTAGGTGATAACCTAAGCTCACACTTTCTTACTCGGAATCCATCTTTACACCAGCGTTCCAAACACATCGATGTCCGCTATCACTACATTCGTGAACATCACTCAAGCAGCCACTTCGACTTACACTTCGTTAACGGGAAAGACAACCCTGCCGACCTACTTACCAAGGCACTCAGTCCCCAGAGTCTTCGTCATCTTATTTCTCTTGTCTTCCAATAATGATGCTGGAACTCCATTGCTCGATTGGGGAGTGTGTTAAAACCTACTATGGCTGGCCTAGTGTTTCGCACTCTCACATGGAACCACCTGGTGTTTGGAAGTTTTCTTTTATACGTTTGACTTATATAGTAGAAACACTGGAGGATTGGAGATGGAACACTCTAGCACTAGCTACCTACTATGACACTCTTTCTGTATCCATAGTGTTCAAGATATGAGAGAGTGGAGGATTTCCTACGTTTCATCTGGTTCTTGCCTTTTCTGTCTCTACAATTTTTGGCCGACTTTGTCTTTATAAAAGACCCTATTCTTCGTGTTTCTTTTCCCAATAACTCTCATTCATATCGTCTACTTCTTTGTTCACTCTTTAGATACAAAATCTATTCTGTCTCTCCCGCTCGCACAGTTGCTCCTGTTCGGAAGTGAATACAACGGCAGTCGCCTATTTGCCCTAAAAAACTTCACAACTAGATCAATGGCACGGTGTCAGTGCCTGTTTCGGCCAGACGCGCCTTGTTTTTCAATGGAATTGGGTTTGGCTGGCTCGATGCTAGGATGTTGGTTCAAATTTCTCTTGTGAGTCAGTTCTGATTGTCTACAGATGGCAGGCTGACAGTTAGTTTTAGAATCCTGGCAGTATATAGGAGATTTCATTAAGGTAAAGTCTGATTGTTTTTGTTTGTGTGTTGTGGGGGTGACAAGTTTGATCGTGTTGATTTGGTAGGTTAGTTCTTAGATGTCGACACTAGTATAAGTTGGGGTAGACTCACAGTCTGTCACTCAGTGTGCGGGTGGAAGATTTACTAATCCTATGTAGCAGATCTAACATGCCGTTTCCCGACCTGGCATAATAGGAGGGCTGGTTATTTATTCTGCTGGATCATCAAAGCAGATCCTCACATTTTGTAGATTTGTGAAGCTATTGTACCTTTGAATCGCCGTATTGATGGTGGGTGCAGTTACAAGATTCGGAAGAACAGGAAGGTGCAGAGCTCATCCGTCTAGCCGATATATAAGGGTTTTTATTATGGTCAAAATATTTGTTGTGAAGTAGGTTTCGACACAAGAAAACTAATAATAGATGAAATGAATCCGGCGCTGATGTGGGAGCCCGGGCGAGTCCAAGCCTTAAGCAGCCTTAGTTAGCAATGACGGCTCTTGGTGTGACAGTGGCCAAGCTAAAATAGTGTTAGAAGATTATTCACATCTGCGAACAGCAAATCAGCAGTGGGCAAAGTGTTCGTATCGGTATGCAAGGAATACAACCTTGCATGACGTAAGCAGACGGTGCATATCGCGGTGAATGCCAGATAAGTTGACTGGATTTAGGCGTACACAAACTGTCAATCGCAATCTATCTGGAGATTTGTCAAGCGATGGAGTATTCAGTTTTCGTGATCTCTCAGTGTGCGGGGTGGTGAATGACATCTCAGGGGGCATTGGATGTACATTTGGGAGTACAGTTAAACAGCAGATGGAAGGAGCTGCGCGAACTGATTTACTGACGAAAAGTGTTGTTGTTGAGTTTGAACAATCTTGCAGTATGGCTTGGATCCTAGATGATGGATAATCTTCAGTCTTGACATGTCAAAGTAAGAAGTCTGGGGAAATGTGCCAAGAGAGAGTGGAACAAATTGCCCTATTTGGGTGAAGTCTAGCTGGAAGAAGTATCGGTTAGAGAGGGGGATTCTGCAAGAGACACTGACGAAGCCGAAAGGCCTTTGGAAGCGTCTAGTGAATCCAGCATAGTCACTCAAACAGGTTGTGGATGGAAAGCCTGATTACAATCACCAGTGTAATTTGGACTATCAAGTAAGCCCAATGCAAGGGGATACCAGGATTGATTGATTAATATGATACATATCACAAGAAGACATGAGAATGTAACAAATGCTAGACGCTTAAGAAATGTGGGTAGAATCTATGAAAATTTTTTTTAAGTGTAAGTGTGATGGAAAAAAAAAGTTGACAGTTTTTTCCCGTAATGCCCATGACGAGCTTTCCGATGTCAGGGAGTTGTGCCTCCTGTTGAATCCATCTCGTTGGGCTGTGAGGGGCTGGGCCCCTTAGCCTGTTCGTTTCTAGTTTGGCCAGGAGGATTTGCATCAGGGACAGGGGTCTCGAGATCCACTGAGTGCTATTGGCTTGGGGGTGGCAGGTTTGGTAATATCAGAATGCACAGTAGGCGAATTCAGAGGATGAGTAATAATGGTGGACAGAGGGGGGGTTGTAGGATTTTGAGGAGTAACAGCTGGTGGTGAATCTGTGATGTGAGGGGCTTCAGGGGATGTGGCACGATGAATATGAATATCACATTCTGCTGAAGGATCAGTATCGTCAGCTGTAGTGTGATCAGTGCCCTGGTTCCCACTTTAGAACCGGGGGCACTCCCGGGCTTCTAGGCTCTGGGTCTGTAGGTCGAGCTTTGGACGCAACAGTGGCGAGAGCAGGATTCTTTAGGTACTGAGACATCCAGGGTTGCTTTTCGAGAAGTGCCCTCACTGTGGCAACTGTGTCTTCCTCAGTTTCCACTGAAGGGCCAGCTGCTTTTTATACATCTCCTGAATGGCGAGTCGGTCTGGGGGGTAGGTGGAGCTCTGCCGCTTGATTACTCTCACCGTCAGGCCCTGTTGAAGATCCGTGCATGTCAATATAGTTTTCCTACGTCTTGCATTAGCATTGGTGATTATATATTATGATGATGAATCTAACAGGTCTCGGATTAAATGAATAAAATCTAAAAAAATAAATCATACTTTATCATGCTCTTCCCCACTGTGGGCGTTAGGCACACGTGAGAGAGCTCACGCCACCTCGTCCTCAACAGTGATAGTATCATAGAAATCGCCATCGTTGTAGTCATCGCTATCGTCGGTGGCATTTCCTTCAGTGTCAATATTGTCATTCACATTCTCAGCGGACCCAATTCTATGCCTCACATTGGGATCGAAAAATTCATAGTGACTGGAAACAGGCGCCTGGGTCTCGGCCTGGCCCTCATCGGTCCCTTGACGTGTTTCAAGAACTAGGAGCTTGAGAGGATCTTTGCCTGAGTTAGCTAGCAGCCACGCACGGATATCTCGATCTTTATACAAGAAGATCAGCTCGGACAGCGGTAGTGCTTGGGATGGAGGTCGAAGTAACATTCTCTTATGGTGGCCTGTCGCCCCGATGCGATATCATGGAGACTTAATCTGTTACTTGACGTGTTGGCTTTGTAGGACAAAGACAAGCGTGCTTAGAGTCGGTGTTGATAGAACACCACATGCAATGCCTCTGTCCAGAGAGGTTGCGTACCCGGGATGTTCCAAAAAAGGATATTCACCTGCTGGAGCCCCAGTGCGACCAAGAAGGTGAATTCCTATCGGCCCAGAATCTTACAGGGATGCCCAATCATGACGCGCTAATTAAAAACAACTTATTATTACAGTCACGCAAACGGAACCAAGTGAAGTTGATACTCCAACTTACTCATGACGTCGGAGGCCATTTCGGCAGTTGTATCATCTGGGCATTCAGCTCAATCGTACGGGCGCTCCGAGTGAAGATGGTTATTCGTCACCTGAAGTTTGTTCGCAGTGTCCTTGACCAAAACTCTGATTTGTCGTAAAACTGCTTCCACATCTTCACCGCAGTGGTCGAATTTTTTCTTTGTTACTTGACGTTTACTGGAGGGGAGAGAACGGGCAAAGTTCTGGACACAGTCCAGTTGTTCGCCTGTTAGGCACGATGGGCTCCATGCGAGGGCCGTTATGTATGCTTTGACCTGATCTCACCATGTCTTGTATGTTCCTGTAGACTCCCATTGGTTCATCAAGGCAGACCAGCTTTTTGCGTATGTTATTTCCCCTAAACGGCCCCTGCTTCATCAGCAAAAAATTACCCTGCGTCAGATACGGCGCCGTTGCGTCCTGACGCACGCGACGTTGAATCTGCGTCCCCTGCGTCCTGTGCGCCCTGAATTGCGTCCTCTGCGTCCCCTGCGCCCTG
>Ga0307509_10008851_pt1 | contig 12710 bp, 13 predicted proteins | sample 10_EM_MG_FD_202245 | JGI IMG/M metagenome (GOLD analysis project Ga0307509, IMG submission 202245) | Populus trichocarpa ectomycorrhiza microbial communities from riparian zone in the Pacific Northwest, United States - 10_EM | ecosystem: Host-associated > Plants > Roots > Unclassified | place...
CTACTATTCGCCAAGTTTTTCCCAGTGATCAACATGGCGGAAGTGAAGAGCATTGTTAAAGCCACCTCTGAAAAGAAACATTAATATGGATAGCAATAAACATTTTATTTGTGGAGTGTACGACGATGAGGATGTGCTCGTCAGTGCTGTAGAAAAAGTGCGTGACAAAGGTGTTCGCATTCAGGAAGTGTATTCTCCATTCCCGGTTCACGGACTAGATGAAGCATTGGGCTATCGCAGAACGAGGTTGCCGATTGCTGCCTTCATGTTTGGTATCACAGGAACCATTCTCGCCTTGTTTACTCAAACTTGGATGTTGGGTTACGACTGGCCGATGGATATTGGAGGAAAAAACTATGCATCATTGCCGCCATTTATTCCAGTTACATTTGAGTTCACCGTTTTGTTATCTGCCTTTGGTATGGTGGGAACATTTTTCATCGTCAGCAACATGAAGCCTTATGGCTGGCCACGTCAATTTGATATTAGAAGCACAGACGATAAGCACATTATGGCCATTGACCTTGCTGATAATAAATTGAGCAAAGATGAGTTGGGCAGAATCTTAAAGGATAGTGGTGCATCGGAAGTAAATGAAAAGAATTTTTAATTCGTATATATGCGATTGACGAATTTATTACTGGGTGTCTCTTCAGCGGTGTTGCTAGCCGGTTGCAAAGCCGGTGGCGAATATCAGGGACTGGAGTATGCCCCTAACATGTACCACTCAGTAGCCTATGAGCCGCTGACTCAGATCACCGACAAAGATGCGGGCTGGTACTTTAATTCTTTAGATGCCAGAACAGGGGAGTTTTATAACTCTAATCAGTACAACCCTTATGCGATGAACTTGCGTTTGCCTGCTCCTCACACAGTAAGGAGAAGTGCTCAAGGATGGCTTCCTTATCGTGGAGTCAATGATGCTGATGGTCTAGCCAATGCAGACAAGTTGGTTAATCCAATTAAGGATACAACAGCTGTAGTTTTAGAACAAGGCAAAGTATTATTCGAAACCTATTGCAAACATTGTCATGGTGCCAAAGGTGGTGGCGACGGAAAAGTTGCGCAAGGTGTGAAAATTGATGGCGTTGACCACAGCATGTATCCTGGCGTTGCTAACCTGAAAGGTGATGCTTATAAAAGCATCACGGAAGGACACATCTTCCACGTGATCACTTATGGCAAAGGACTGATGGGTGCTCATGGTTCACAGGTGAGCGAAGAAGACCGTTGGAAGATCGCCAGGTACGTAAAACAATTACAGAAGAATTGATTTAACTTTTCTACTCAATGATAGCCGAAGAAAAATACGAATTTAAACCAGCGACGAAATCCAAAATTCTTATCCTTGGTGTTGTAGGACTTTTGCTTTTTGGAATTGGTGTATTTATGGCCATGCGTTCAGGCGAAGGCCATGAAGGCGGCCATGAAAAACACGCGTCAACCGAAATTACAAAAGAGCTCACGGCAAGTGTTGCACCTCTTGTTCAGGAAGAGCATGGAGGTCATGAAGCGAAAGGAGAAGAACATCATGGAAGCCCGGTATGGCTTAAAAGGATTTACACTTCACTTTGGCAGAACAACGTATTCTTTACCGGCATCGGTATCATCGGATTATTCTTCATTGCTATTCAGTATGCAGCGCAAGCAGGGTGGTCAGCACCAATCAAACGAATTCCGTTAGCCATTGGAAGTTGGATTCCTGTTGCAGGTGTTCTCACTTTAGTTTTATGGTTTGTTGTAAAAGAGGATTTATTTCATTGGACACACAGTAACCTGTATGCTGAAGGCGAACATTTTGACAAAGCATTAAAGGGTAAATCAGGATTCTTCTACTGGCCATTGGCTGCCGGAAGTTTCCCATTGTTTTTCATCTTAAGAATGGTGGTGTTCTTTGGACTGTGGTATCTCTTCTTCACTTTGATAAGAAAAGAAATGTTGGCCGAAGACTTGGATGGCTCAACCGAACATTGGTATACTGCACGTAAACTTTCTGCCATCTTCTTGATAATTTTTGCGGTATCTTCATCAGTTTCTGCCTGGGATTGGGTGATGAGTATTGACACCCATTGGTTCAGCACCATGTTTGGTTGGTATATTTTCGCAAGCTGGTGGGTTACTGGCTTGGCTGTAATTACTTTAATTATTGCTTATTTAAAAGATGCAGGGTATCTGAAAATGGTTACATCTAATCACCTTCATGACTTAGGCAAATTCATCTTCGCGTTCAGTATTTTCTGGACCTACATCTGGTTTAGCCAATTTCTGTTGATTTATTACGCCAATATCCCCGAAGAAACCGTGTATTTTGTGTCCCGGTTAAAAAACCCTCCTTATAATTGGATATTTTATGCCAATTTATTCTTAAACTTTGTATTACCGTTCCTCTTGTTTATGACAAGAGATGCGAAACGTCATATATCCATGTTGAAGTTGGTTTGCCCGATTGTTATTGTTGGTCACTGGTTTGATTTTTATAACATGGTGACTCCAGGAGTAATGCAACACAATGGAGGGTTAGGCTTTTTAGAAATCGGACTGGGCTTGGTTTTCACCGCAGCATTTTTGTATGTCGTACTCAACGCACTTTCCAAATTGCAATTGGTGGCAAAACACCATCCGTTTATGGAAGAGAGTTTGAACCATCACATTTAATAGATTTTAAAGGACTGCACTATGAATATGATCATTGGCTTGGGTGTTGTATTAGTGATTGGCATCCTCTATATGATTTTCCGTATTGGAAATCTGGTGGAGGTTGTAAGAGGAAAAAAAGAGGAGGGAGATAATTGGAATAATTTCAATGCCCTTCTTTTCATTGTATTTATGGTGGGTGGACTTGCGCTGTTTTTCTGGTATTCGGTGAAGCATTGGGGTACCTATGAGCCACCCATTGCATCAGTTCACGGTCAGATCACGGATGATTTATTCTGGATCACTATGTGGGTTTGTATTGTTGCGTTCGTGATCATCTTCATTGCGATGTTCTGGTTTACCTATACCTATCGTTACGATAAAAACAGGAAAGCAGTTTTCTTTGCCGATAACCATTACCTTGAAATAACATGGACAGTAATTCCGGCAATCGTTTTAGCGCTCCTTATTTTTAAAGGACTTCGCGTTTGGAACGACATAACATCACCCGCCTCGAAGGAGGCAGTAGTTATCGAAGTGATCGGTCAGCAATTCGCCTGGACAGCTCGCTATCCTGGAGTTAAGGATAAAGAATTAGGACATCATAATTATAAATTGATTGATGCTTCGAATGAATTCGGATTGGACCTTACCGACAAAAATTCATTTGATGATTTTAAATCGTTGACACTACATATTCCCAAAGGCAAAGAAGTATTGTTGAGTATTAGAGCGAAAGACGTTATCCACAGCGTGTTCCTTCCTCATTTCCGTTTGAAAATGGATGCTGTGCCTGGTGTGGTCACTCATTTTAAATTTACAGCGACTAAGACGACGCAGGAAATGCGCGATGAAACAGGCAACCCTAATTTTAATTACGAAATGGCTTGTACTGAAGTATGCGGTAAAGGTCATTTCTCTATGCGTTTTCCTGTAGTTGTGGATGAACCCGAAGACTATGATAAATGGATGGCTACACAAGAGTCATGGCTCAAGCAAAACCCCGACTACTTGAAGTATGTACCGGACAACCTCAAGGAAGCCGCGATGATCAAGGCAGGTCTGCCATTGAGTGCAACAATTCAAACTCCTAATTCGGTAACTCTGAAATAAGAAATAGTATGGCAACAATTGATACTCATTCTCACACGTCAGTAGCACACCACGATGAACATGGTCATGACCATGCCCACCATGGAAACTTCTGGACTAATTACGTTTTTAGCGAAGACCATAAGGTAATTGCCAAACAATTTTTGATTACGGGGATGGCATGGGCACTTCTTGGCGGAGCTATGTCTGTTATCTTTCGCCTGCAACTTGGTTTTCCTGATGCAAACTTGTCGTGGTTGAAACCTATCCTTGGAGGATGGCTTACGCCTGATGGAAAAATTGATCCTGAGTTTTATCTCGCTTTGGTTACTATGCACGGCACGATCATGGTGTTCTTTGTACTTACAGCAGGATTGAGCGGCACGTTTAGTAATTTTCTTATTCCTCTTCAGGTAGGTGCTCGCGATATGGCATCCGGCTTCATGAACATGCTTTCGTACTGGTTCTTTTTCCTGTCGAGCTGCATCATGTTCACTTCTTTATTCATTTCAACAGGACCAGCAGCAGGTGGATGGGTGATTTATCCGCCTCTAAGTGCTTTGCCTCAAGCTATTTCTGGCTCAGGACTTGGAATGACATTATGGTTAGTATCGATGGCGTTGTTTATTGTGAGTTCCTTATTGGGTAGCATCAACTACATAACCACGGTAATTAACATGCGCACCTTAGGCATGTCATTCACTAAATTACCGTTAACAATCTGGGCATTTTTCTTAACAGCAGTAATTGGTATTCTTTCATTCCCGGTTCTTTTTGCAGCCGCATTGCTTTTGATTTTTGACCGCAGCTTCGGCACAAGTTTTTATTTGTCTGACATTTATATTGGTGGTGAGGCATTACCCAACCAAGGTGGTAGCCCAATTTTGTTCCAGCACTTGTTCTGGTTCTTAGGTCACCCTGAAGTTTACATCGTGTTGTTGCCCGCCTTGGGGATCACATCTGAAATTATTGCTACAAACTCACGCAAGCCAATCTTCGGTTACAAGGCAATGGTGGGATCAATGCTGTTCATTGCTATCCTGTCGTTTGTAGTTTGGGCCCATCACATGTTTGTAACGGGCATGAATCCATTCTTGGGATCTATCTTTACGTTGCTGACACTGATCATTGCCGTTCCTTCGGCTGTTAAGATTTTTAACTATGTAACTACCTTATGGAAGGGTAACATTCATTTTACTCCAGCGATGTTATTCTCCATTGGCTTGGTTTCTTTCTTCCTTACAGGTGGGATTACTGGAATTGTTTTGGGTAACTCCGCGCTCGACATTCAATTGCATGACACTTACTTCATCGTTGCTCACTTCCACTTGGTGATGGGTAGCGCATCATTCTTTGGCATGGTGGCTGGTGTTTATCATTGGTTCCCGAAAATGTTTGGACGCATGATGAATGCTAAATTGGGGTATCTCCATTTCTGGTTCACCTTCGTTGGTGTTTATATGGTTTTCTTCCCTATGCACTATATTGGTATTGCCGGCTTCCCTCGCAGGTACTATTCATGGACCAACTTTGAAACGTTTAGCGGATTTGCTGACCTTAATTTTATGATTTCCGTAGCAGCCATCCTCACACTAGCTGCGCAGTTTATTTTCTTGTTCAATTTTATCTACAGCATCTTCCGTGGAAGATTAGCTCCGGCGAACCCATGGAATTCCAATACACTAGAATGGACCACACCTCGCCATCCTCAACATGGAAACTGGCCTGGAGAAATTCCGACGGTGTATCGTTGGCCTTATGATTACAGTAAGCCAGGAGCGAAAGAAGATTTTATTCCTCAACACATTCCTTTCTCAGAAACACCGGAGTCTAACCTGCCTCATGAGAATGAGGAAATCAAATTGGAAGGAATGGGTGCTGCTATTATTGTTGAAGAGAAGCACTAATAAGTTTACGATAAGAAATTGACCTCACCAGCGATCAGGGGATTTTACAGGCTTTGCCTGAGTACCCTGATCGCTGTTTATTTTTTGATCTTGGTAGGAGGGATCGTACGGAGCACAGGCTCGGGCATGGGTTGCCCCGATTGGCCTAGATGTTTTGGTTCCTGGACACCACCCACTTCGGTTGATCAGCTTCCTTCCAATTACAAAGAGAACTACTCCGCTTACCGTGATAAAAAAAATCAAAAATTCGCCCGATACCTTCACTTGATCGGGATGAATTCAACGGCTGATCAACTTCTTTCGGATAAATCCATTTTGGAAGAAGCTGATTTCAATCCTGTAAAGACGTGGATTGAATATATCAATCGTCTTGTTGGTGTGGCTATTGGTTTATTTATAATCACTCTTTTCTATAAATCAATTTCATTTAAGAAAAGTCAGCCTCTATTATTTTGGTTATCGCTGACTACATTGATTTTAGTAATAGTTCAAGGCTGGTTTGGTTCGATTGTAGTTTCCACAAATCTGACGAGATGGACCATCACCGTCCATCTATTCCTGGCTTTGTTAATGGTGGCTTTTCTTATTTATCTCTTACATAAGAGCAATGAAATTGAAAATCAAGGTGCCCGATCAACGAGCCGCTGGTTATTGGTTGCCTGCATGGTTACACTATTAGTTCAGGTCTTTTTTGGAACAGAAGTAAGAGGATCTATTGATAGCTTGGCTGCCTCGATGCCACGTGAAAGCTGGATCAGTCAATTAGGTACAGATTTCATTGTTCACCGTTCTTTTTCCTGGATTGTTCTCCTATTAAACACGATATTCTTTCTTCAAATCCGCAAAACAATTGCCCTTAAAACTTTATCGCTTGCCCTGTTCCTGTTAATTTTGTGCTCTTTGGCAACGGGGATAGCGATGGCTTATTTTAATATTCCAGCAACTATTCAGCCAATACATTTATTAATAGCGACATTAGCTTTTGGACTCCAATTGCTATTGTTTTTTAGGATGAATAAACAGGTTGTAAATAATTAATGGAATGATCTCAGGTCAAATTCAAAGTGTTTCAATCTCCTCTTTTGCTGGAGCGAAGGCAAAAGCTTACTTGGAACTTTTGAAAGTGAGGCTATCGATGTTAGTAGCGTTTTCATGTGCCTTTGGGTATGGGCTTGCCACACAGGGAAATGTAAATTGGACTACCCTTATTATGCTCACGCTTGGAGGCTTTTTACTTTCCGGAGCATCGGGTTGTATCAATCAAATTATTGAGCGTGACTTTGATAAGCTGATGTCTCGCACAATGAAAAGACCTTTGCCGACGGGCAGAGTTTCCGTGAATGAAGCGATTGTCTTTTCAATAGTTTGTTTGTTGGTAAGCTTCGCAATCCTTACTGTTTTCACAAATACATTAACCGTTGTTCTCTCCGTTGTTTCAATGGTGTTGTACAGTTTCGTTTACACACCTTTGAAAAGAGTTGGACCGGTTGCCGTTTTTGTTGGGGCAATTCCAGGTGCGCTTCCACCGCTGTTGGGTTGGATTGCTGCCACTGGCTCTATCTCGCACGAAGCGATGATCATATTTGGCATTCAATTCATCTGGCAGTTTCCACACTTCTGGGCCATTGCTTGGGTGGCTGATGACGATTACAAAAAAGCCGGCTTCAAATTATTGCCATCGGGTGGGGGAAAGGATTTGAATACTGCTATTCAAATTATGGTCTATACGATGTTCCTGATTCCGTTGGGTTTGTTGCCCGCGAAGTTTGGAGTTACTGGATTGAACTCAGCCATAATAGCTACCGTTTGTGGTGTAGCATTCTTTGCTCAAACATTTTCATTGCTTAGAACGGGTGATCGCAAATCCGCTTTGCGAATTATGTTTGGTTCATTTTTGTATTTACCTATTGTGCAGATTGCTTACTTGTTGGATAAAGTTTAAATATGGAAAAGACTGTTGACTTTCGATTAGTTGAAGAGCCTAAGAAGCCTCTAGCCATGAATCCGAAGAAGTTCGGGATGTGGTTGTTTATGGCAAGCGTGATGATGTTATTCATGTCGCTAACCTCTGCATACATTGTACGTCATGCAGAAGGCAATTGGGTATTCTTTGAGTTGCCTTCCTTGTTCTATATTACTTCGGTAATCATTGTGCTAAGTAGCATTACGATGCAGGCCAGTTATGCTTGGGCTAAGAGAGACAATGCCTCAATGGCAAAAACAATGCTACTAATTACTTCAGTTTTTGGCGTTGCTTTTCTTGTAGGCCAATTTTTTGGTTGGAAGCAATTGGTTGGGAATAGTATCTATTTGGTAGGTAATCCTTCGGGGTCATTTCTCTATATTTTAACTGGCCTACATGGCCTTCACATAATAAGCGCAATCGTCTTCCTTTTAATTATGTTGAATGCTTCTTTTACCGGAAAAGTGCATTCAGGGAACATGACAAAAATGGAAATGTGTACAACTTATTGGCATTTTTTAGGAGGTCTTTGGCTATATTTGTTCGTCTTCTTATTATTGTACAGGTAAACTAATCAACATGTCACAATCTACTGCAACAACAATTTCGGGAAGAAGCGTTTGGGATGGCGGGGTATCACCGATGGGCGTCAGCTACGGCAAGCTCATGATGTGGTTTTTTCTGCTTTCAGATGCGTTCACATTTTCGGGATTACTAATTACCTACGGATTAATTCGCTCATCACACCCGGCTTTCGCAGGTGCGCATGACGCGTTTGTTTTTTCTCATGCCTACTGGCCCGTTCCAGAAAAAGTTTTTGAAGCGGTTCCTTTTTTACATGGCGTTTCACTTCCATTGGTGTTTGTTGGGTTGATGACGTTCATTTTGATTATGTCAAGTGTTACGATGGTGTTGGCCGTTGAGGCTGGTCATCGTATGGATCGCAAAGCCGTGGAGAAATGGATGCTTTGGACCATTGTCGGGGGGGCTACGTTTTTAAGTTGCCAGGCCTGGGAGTGGACACATTTTATTGTTGGAACTGAAGCTGGAACAACCATTAAAGAATTTGTAAACGGTGAGTGGATAAGCCGAACAATTTATGGAGCTAATCTTCATGAGAATCAATATGGCCCGCAGGATTTTGCTGACTTCTTCTTCTTCATCACTGGCTTTCACGGCTTCCACGTATTTAGTGGAGTGCTTCTTAACTTCTTAATTTATTATAGAACGGTTACCGGCATGTACGAGCGGAGAGGCAGCTATGAGATGGTGGAGAAAGTTGGTTTGTACTGGCACTTTGTGGATCTAGTTTGGGTATTTGTATTCACGTTTTATTACCTCGTTTAAATTATAAAAATCATGGCGCATCATTCACATGAACCCCAGGTTGTAGTTCTTCCGCCCAACAAGGAAAAAATTCGTCACTTGTGGAAGGTTGCAGGTATCCTGCTGTTGATTACAATTTTTGAATTTATCATTGCCTTTAGCATGCCGCATGGTTCTGCAAAGACGGCAATTTTCGTCATCATGACTATTGTTAAAGCGGGCTATATCGTTGGTGAGTTTATGCACTTGCGCTATGAGGCAAAAGTTTTGTTCTGGTCCGTTTTGATCCCTACGCTTTTTATAATCTGGATGTTAGTGGCATTCGTCTATGAAGGCATAAAACTTTCTGATATTAACTTCTTGGGATATTAATCCTGTAATTTTTAAAAGAGAAGGCTAAGGTTTTTAAACTTTAGCCTTCTTTCATTTTCGCCTTTCCAATGAATAAGAAGATCACGTATTTGTTAGTAGCGCTGGCCTTACCAGGTCTGATCTTTATCTTTCTTAAGATTTTTGGAAAGAACCATTTTGATATACCACTCTATTATAAAGATGGTGTTGCTGATTCTCTTAAAGAATGTTCTGGAGCGCACCAGGGGCAATACGTGATACCTGACACCGTCTTAACTATTTTTAGTTATAGAAAAGATGAAGCGAGTTTGTTTGTGGATCCTTCAGAAATAAACAACAAGGAACTAAAGCAGTTAAAACAATCATTTAAAAATCAACTTCAAATTATTTCACTAGATGGTATTGAGCTTTCTCGTTTGAATCGAATAAAGAAATGTAATTTGTTTCTGAAGGAACCATGGAAGGCAGTACTTGTAGACAAACAGAAACGAATTCGTGGGTATTATGCTTTTACGAGCCTGGAAGAAGCGGACCGGTTAAATGTGGAAGTAGAAATTTTATTAACCAATAATTAATATGAAGGGAAACCCTGAAAAGCATAAAAATCTAATTATCATTCTATCGGTTGTTATTCCAATAGCTGTTGCTGCCCTGTTTGGTATCAAGATTCGAGGATACGATCTTTCGTTTCTTCCTCCCATCTATGCATCGATCAATGGCCTAACGGCTATATTATTGATTACATCATTTATTTCCATTAAGAATGGCAACCGCACCAGACACGAATTTCTGAACAAGACTTGCCTTGTTTTGTCAGGGCTGTTTTTAGTGATGTACATCCTTTACCACATTACCAGTGAGGCAACTCCTTTTGGTGGTGAAGGCGTTATAAAGTACGTTTATTACTTTATTCTGATCACGCACATTATCTTATCGGTAATCGTGATTCCATTCGTTCTATTTACGTTTTCACGTGCTTTGGCCGGTAACTTTGAAAGGCACAAGCGATTGGCTAAATTTACTTTCCCGTTGTGGTTGTATGTAGCCATTACGGGTGTAATTGTTTATTTGATGATCAGCCCCTATTATAAATAGTTATGAAGTATTTGATAGCATTTGGGATGGTATTGATTGGCACAATCTCTGCGTCAGCTCAATGTGCTATGTGTAAGGCTACACTAGAAAACAATATCAGCAACGGTCATATCGGTATTGCTGCAGGCATCAACTTTGGAATCTTGTATTTGTTTGTATCACCCTATCTCTTTATTGTTATCCTGGCTTACTTTTGGTATCGAACTAGCAGAAAAAATGCAGCGAAATCTATTGACAGCAATTGGGCAGGGTAGATGCCCTCGCTGTCGTGAGGGGTTCATGTTCAAGTATCCGCTTTCTCAATTCAGAAAGTTTAGTGATATGAATGCCACTTGCTCGTCATGCGAGGCAAGCTTTGAGCCAGAACCCGGGTTTTATTTTGGAGCGCTATATGTTAGCTACGGATTCACAGTAACCCTCTTTTTTTTAGTTTGGGCGATCTTACACTTTTTTTTGAATCCGCCCGAATGGGTTTACTACGTCTCCTTCATAGCCTCTGCAGCGCTTTTCATCCCAATTAGTTTTCGCTATTCGAGAATCTTATTTCTTTACTGGTTTGGGGGCTTAGGGAGAAAAGAGCCCTGATTTTTCATGCTAGTTAAAACGACATGCTAAGAAAGTTAATTCCATTCTTTGCTGCTACATTATTTTTAGCGATAGCAATTACATGGGACTATTCCAACCGAAAATCCTTCAATGATCAATCACTTGCAATTCAAGTAAGTAGAAATGTCCACCAAGAACTTACTTCTTTAGAAACAGAAGCAGTGAAGCTTGATCAGGATACATCGCACTTTAACTGGTCTTCACTTCAGCATTCATTTTATTTACTGGAGAACGGTGAAATAACTGCCTGGAGCAAAAACGATTTTTCCATCGGGATTTCCGATTTAACTGGCGATTACAAATTGAAACTGCTACGAACTCCACGAATGGATTTGTTGCTGTATCGATTTCCCAAAGGATCAAAATCATTGGTGGGAGTAATTTCGCTGCGAGTCGGCTATGAAATTGTGAACCGCTACCTCACAACAACCTGGAACAAAAAAATATTTCCTATTCAAGGGATGAGAATATCCTCGGTCAACGACAGCGCAGGTGTAGCAGTTTGCCTAGCAAATCACGTATGCTTATTTAAGATAAAAGCCCCTCAAGAGACCTTTGTCGCAAATAAGGTTTCATTAGGAAGCGTGATAATATCAATTTTATCAACGCTTATTGGTATTTTTTTTATTGTCCGTGACCTGCATAGGAGTAAAAAATACTTTATAACCTTCATCATCTTATTTGGGTCAATGGCAACAATTCGCATTGCCATGGTTCAATTTTTATTTCCAGGGCGTTGGATTTATTCTGAATTCTTTGACCCGAAATATTTTGCTTCTTCGTCATTTAATGCATCCGTTGGAGATTTTTTCTTGAATGCACTTATTGTTGTTGTTAGTTGCGCTTATTTATTCAAGGTTTATCCAAGATTACATTTCATTAAAAGCAGTTCTAGAAGGAGTACTCTGGTGAAATGGTTAATTTCCATCCTTTTGTTGGCAGCCTCTTTTTTTGCGTTCCTGTTCCCTCATCTTTTTGTTGAATCCATTTTTCATGACTCAGCAATTTCCATTGACATCACTTCGGGTGTTGCTTTTGATGGTTTGCGTATCATTGCCTTTGGGGCATTAGCATTGGGCTGCCTGAGCTCCTTCTTCTTTGTTCACATTTTAGTGAGATGGGCAAAGCTGTTGATTAAACCGAAGTGGCAGTTTGGTTTTTCAATCTTGGTGGCAGCTCTTCTTTTCACCAGTTACTTTTTATTTTCAGATTTGAACTACTGGGTTACTCTTTTTACAGGTACAACTTATTTTTCGATACTCTATTACTCCAACTATTTTCAATCGCTTTCGCACATAGGCTCTCGCATTTTTTCTTTTTTACTATTAGCCACAATAGCATTTGGAACTCAAGGTTCATTGGGAATTTGGCGTTTTGCAGAAGAAAAAGAAGTTCGCTCCATGTTCAGGTCAACCAGTAATCTAATTAGCCGGGATGTGTTAGGAGAATATTTGCTCAATGAGACAGTGAAAAAAATTGCTAACGATAAATTTATTGTATCGAATATGGCGAGCCCCTTACTAGCCAAAGATGCCGTGAGGCAAAAAGTAAGGCAAGTGCATTTGAATAGCTATTTTGACCGCTATGAGGTAAAAGTGAAATTGTACTTTACGGATGGAAGCCCTGCCGACAATGGTTTAGATGATTTTGCTACTTCCATTAGAGCTTTTCAAAACGAAGCTAATAAGACCATGTATGAAGGTATTTACTTTATACATAGTGAGGCGCCAGAGACC
>Ga0307509_10008852_pt1 | contig 12707 bp, 7 predicted proteins | sample 10_EM_MG_FD_202245 | JGI IMG/M metagenome (GOLD analysis project Ga0307509, IMG submission 202245) | Populus trichocarpa ectomycorrhiza microbial communities from riparian zone in the Pacific Northwest, United States - 10_EM | ecosystem: Host-associated > Plants > Roots > Unclassified | place...
TTCCTACAAAGTATAAACATGAAAAAAACAACATGAATATAAACCATATATATTAGTGATAAATCTAATTTTAAAAAATTAATATCATTGTTAATGAAAATAGTAATAATAATTTTCCATAATATTATTAATATCATTGTTATTGAAAATAGTAATGAAAAAGAGCCTTTTATAATTGGGTGATTTAATTAATTAAATTGAATAAGGTTCAATTTAATTCAATGACTTTTCAAAAGCGGAACGGAACATGTGGAATGAAACCAGAACGTTCCGAGCGGAATTTAGCCGAAAAATTCAGAACGGACCAAGATTTAAAATGAGATGAAATTTGTTCCGTTTTGTTCCCTTTTTTGAATTGATATGAAATATTTCGATCATTTTAGATGAAATAAAATGAAATTAACAACCTTACTCCTAATTAATGTCCTCTCTTCTTTCTGTTTTTCGTTTTATGGCTTGGTAGTCTTTTTAAAAAAATCATCACTAATCGAGATCGAGTCTCTCTTGCTTGCCGAACTAGTCAAAAAGAGCAAACGGGTGGAGTAGAGAATTCATGAGAATGGCCTTGCTTAAGCCCCGTTTGGAGTTTGGGATTGCGTTCTTCAATATTTTTTTTTTGGCTTAAAACAGCTCCGAGCAATGATGAAATTTATATCATTCGTTAGCTTTATTAATGAGAATTGAGAACACGCTCAATGCCTCAAATAGCAAAGGCAACCTCAGCTATGAAGTTTGGATTGGTTTGGTGGATTAATTTGGGATGTGATTGATTTGATAGCTGGATCGGTGTAGATAAAATAAAAAATCAGAATGAGTAAAAACTAGAAAAAACTTGACTGACCTGTGACCCGGGCTACCTGACAAAACCCGGTTGAGACTCTGTTTTTTTTTTTCAAATGTATTTTTTCTCCTAGTCAAAGACCCATTTTTATATATATATTTTTTCGTTAGTTATTAACTATTTTCAAAATTCACTATATAAATACTAGAATACTATTTTATTTTTTCAATGTGAGATTTGAAGCCCTTTAGTATATATACTCTATGTTCACAAGAAAAAAAAAATTTCAATATGGGATTTGAAACCTTTTAGTATACATACTCTATGTTCACAAGAAAAAAATTATATTTTTTCAACGTGAGATAAATTTTTTTTGGTTTAAATACTTTAACTTAAAAGGATATCATACTAATATAGTATCTTTTTAATATGAGATAGAAAATTTTTTGAAATAATTTTTTAAACTTCATTATTTATAACATGTTTAATCTATATTTACAAGGATTATTTTTTAATTTTTTGATATGATTAATTCATTTAACTTGAAATCCAATTTTTTAATTAAGTCATTTTCAGGTCGAGTCTATAACTATATTACTGTGTAGACATGTTTGATGGCTTCATTTCAGGAATTGAGATCCAAGAGTCTAGAACCCCACCATCATCATCCAAATGCTGCAACACTCTTATGATGTACTGACTGGGATTTGTCCGACCCTTAAATTATTACGGCCATCTTTTGCATCGGAGCATTGGCTGATGGCGGCTTAGGTAAAACAAACCAATCAAGGAAGCTTGTCCCTTGAGCAAATGGGCCCGAAACCAGAAAAAGGTATGTCGGGAGGTGGTTAGGGTTAAGCCATCAAATTAGTTATCAGTGAGAGTCAAAGCTTGTTTTTCAAGTCTCAGCTTTATTCGTCGCAGCTGGAGCCTAGCATGCAGCAGCAATTGGACTCTGGTGGTGGTGGGATTTTGTTTTATTCATTTGGGGACTTGTGCAGGCGGAGATATGCCTGCTCTTTCTCTTTGCGCGTGAGCCTACTAATTTCTACTGTTCATCATCTGCTAATAACTTGTAAAACAAGTCTATGAACACGAACCAATGAGGAGATTATTTTTTCTTATAACACTAACGTGGAATTTAAAAAACACATTTCAATCGTTTTTTTCTTGAATATGATAAAAACGACTTTAGAATAATGTGTCATGCTGTTCTGGCGTTGGAGCTCCTATCACTGTTTAACAGTAAATTATAGTGTTCATTTGCCGCGCAATGCTAGTTATAGTCATATTATTCTTATTTAACATTGTAATGGCAGGTTTTTTTTAAAAAAATTTTATATATATATAAGTTATAATAAAATTCAATATTTATATGGACTTAATATTTTGATGTATCTCCAAATAAAAAATACTTTAAAAAATAATTGTTACCACACTCATAAACATTTTTTTTAAAAAAAAAAGAATATTTTTTTCAATTGCTCCAAATTCGATTAACATGAGGTGAAGATGGGGTAGGCATAACCTATTTCATTGCCAATATCTATGTTGTGGAGGGGAACAACAAATATTCTTAATAAGATGGTGGAAAAAATCTGATAAAAAATTTTTTTTTTTTTTTTTTATGATGAAGAGGACTGCAATTATAGTGAAATTAAGGTTCTTATATAAAGAAAGACTTATAAAAGAAAAGAAAGTAACTTTAAATAATAGGGATGCTTTAGTACCTAAGCTAGCATGATAGTGAAGGGAAAGAGTCTTATTAACAAACACTAAAAGGTGTTACCTTTTTCCTTGTAAGACACACACTCAGTGCAATGTGAACTTACTATGCATTGAGTGTTTTTTATTTTTATTATTTTTTTAATTTCATTATTTCAAGACTAAATTTAAGATCAATTTAAGTTAAATTGTCAAGTAAAGATAAAATTAAAAGATAAAGAACTGGAGTGAAAAAGAGAGTAAAATAGATGGTGATTTCAAAGTTTGTATAAAAAAGTTCACTTTTGTCCTTTTAGTTTTTCAATGATACATTTTCAATCTTTATAAAATGAAATTTTGATACAAAACTTCATTTCACATAGTTTTTTAGTCACTGGTTAGAGAATTAAGAAAAAAAAAAAGTCGGATACCGATAATAGAGAAAGAAAGTTCTTGTTGGCACCAATTATGACCATGAAAAAAATCTATTTTAGTGTCATCGGGTTCCATTACACGAGGGGAATTTAGCTTGGTGTTATTTCACCTTGAAATTACTTAAAAAATAAATTTGACATTGAGAAATTTTTGGGTTCCAGGTTAGTTTATTTATTTATTTTTGGATCGATATTTTGGTTGTTTTAAGGCATTAGAGGGGTTATGTGGGTTTCTAGATTGTTTTGTAGGTGTTTTTAGATCAAAAGAGGATCGAAAATAAATGGTTATGGTTGGAAAACCCTAGCCCTGATTTCTTAGTGATCTAAAAGTCGCTGAAAACTCAAAATGCAGATAACAAATCATATGGATAATTTCTATATATAAAAAAATTGGTTGGGCGGACGACGTGTATATGAATTTTTTTTTACTTCATTTAAATGAAATCAAAATAAAATTTGTTTCTTTTAAAAAATCATATATCAATATTTTTTTGTTATAGCAGGATAAATACTTTTTTTTGCTTAGCATTTTTTTTAAAGTATTTTTTTCTATGAAATTATCTCGGTTTCGTGACCAGGTTGTGGATTTAACGAGTTAACTTGGGTTGGTTAATTTTTTTTCTTTGCTTTTTAAATATTTTTTTCAATATCATTCTTTTACAATGAGCTGGTTAAGATCTTACATTTGAAATTTTTTTTATTTTTTTTCTATGGAGGAATCTCATTTTCATAATTCTAGTCGCGAGTTTGGTCTTTTTCCTAAGTCTACTCTAGTTGTTTTTTTTTGTCCTTTTCAAATTGAATATTTTTTCATTTTTATCCTTCAGTATTTAATTGATTGAAATTGACCTTTCTAATTTGTTTTCATTTATGTTTTATAGGGTTATTACGGTCTCATAACTCGAGTCACGGGTTGGTCCAAATCGATTCAATATGACACTGAATTAATTTTTTTAAAATATATCATTTGGTATGTCAGAATCCTAATATTTTAAAAATATATCTTCTAGTATGCATCATATTTTAGACTTCTTAGCATCTAAATATTTTTTGGGTTAGAAAGAAATGATTTGACTCACGGTGTAACGCAGGTCAAATAGCTAGTTGGGATGTATTATGTGTGTTTATATAGTAAATAGTTAACAAAATAAGGCGGAAAAGCCAGAGAAAAAGAGAGATTAAGAAGAGAGTTTACCTTAGGATTCAAAGCTTTTCATACAACCTTTTGAGCTCACATAGGTTAATTGTGGGACAAGCACAAAATAGACAATTTGCATGATATATGCAGTTTTGAACTGATTAGAAGATAATATTTTAGAAGATAAATGAGACTACTATAAATCTCATCCTTAAGGTATGAGTTTTTCCTTCTATAAGACGCAACCATATGATCAATTTAGAGAATTTTATGTGTTCTAAACACGTGATGATATTAACAATATGCATTATTAGTTGGTGAAATAAGTACATATATGATCGATATTTATTGTCCATCTAAAAGGGGTGCTACACGTCCATTTATGTATAGTGATGCTTTTAAATAGTTGCAATTCATGTATAAGAGTATAACATTTAATGAAGGATGCATGGTCAGTCCATTAAGGAGAGATGTATGGCTAGTTCTATGAAAGGAGAAGTCCAAACGATTAATGAGAAATGATATATGACTAGTTTATTAGGGGAGACATGTGGCCACTCTGTTAAAAAAGGGACACAAGGACAATTCATCAAAGGAGGGACACTTGACTAGTCTAGGAGAATGTATGGCCAATCTATCAATGAGGAACACGAGGTCAATCCATCAAGGTGAGGGCATACAATTAGTCTAAAGGGAATGCACGACCAATCCACTAAATAGGGATATATGGTCAATCAATCAACGAAATACACAAGGTCAGTCCATTAAAAAAGGGCACACAACTTCTTTAAAGGGGATGCACAACCAGTTTATTGAGAGGACATGCAAGGTCAGTCCATTGAGGTAGGGATATATAACTAGTTTAGAGAGGACTTACGACTAGTCCAAGGGACATGTGATCAATTCAACATGGAAGGATATAAGGTTAGTCCATCGAGGTGAGAATACACGATCAATATAGAAAAGATGTATGGTCAATCCATGAAGAGGGATATAGAAAAGATCTATTGAGAAGGGGTGAGTGACCAATCTAAGACTACAAGAGGCTAGTCAATTTAGAAAGAATGTGTGGCTAATCATGAAGAGGAATTGATTTTGAAAAGTATTTGATTGTACAAAGAGGATGCATGTTGAGCATGAAGTGCCATATAAGTTTTGATAGGAAGTTTCATGTCTCATTAATTCTAATACAAAATTGGTTTTTTAAATTTCAAAAACTTGGACCTCAATTTTTCGGTCACCTTTGGGAATAAAAAAAATATAACAGTACCTATTGCTCACTTAAAAAAATAAGAGTTGATGACATCTTCCGTTCCCGAGGAAAAAAATACCAGGCACATGCCTGAACTTTGTTATGAAGGTTATACATGTGGGCTTGACCTATAAACACCTAATTTTTTTTAATCCATTTCCAATAATTTATTTTATTGAATTGGATTTGTGTTTTAAAATAGTGATTCATTTTTTATGTTTTTTTTAGTTGCATGATAGTTTAAAGAGACTTGTTTGATTTGTCTTGAATTTTTTCCTTTTATATTTTATTCGAATTAGCTGTATTTGTATAATTGATTTTTTATAAAAATAGAAATAATTTTTTTTATTTGGAACAACAATTAACAACTATGATAAAATGAATGAAAATAATGAAAATAAAAAAGATAGTCAACATAAAATATTTGAATGTGTATATATCTCTTTATTTCTACTATGAAAATTTGCTTACCACTTTAATATTTTAGTGCTGACAACTTTTTTTGTTTATCAATTCCTATATTTTTTAATTTATTTTACAAAGCATAAATAACATTGTTTCATTTCTCATTTTTTAAAAAGTATGTTAAGAATTAAGTTTCATAATTTATTTCAATTTGTTTTCTATAAGGTTATCGCAGTCTCATACAAATGTTCTAGAATTGGGTTGGAGGTCGATATTTTGAGTGTCTATTTTTTATTATATAATTAAATAAAAAATAGTCTAACAAAAAAAAACAAAGTTTTTAAGCCAAATGGAGTCTATGACCCAATTCGCGGATTTGACGGGTTGATCTGAGTCAATCCAATATATTGTCGTTTCAATGTTTTTTTTTTTAAATATCATCTTAAAATTATATTTAAAAGTCAAATCATATTTATAAAGGTTGTTTAGGTTATTTTTGGACCCATCAAGTTGAGTCGATCACGTTGTGGCAACCCTTAGATGGTTTGATTTGAAGTTCAAGCTAGACAATGAGTAGGGTCTAGATGTTTCAAAGTTGAGCCGCTAGGCTGGTTATCAAAGAGTTTCTTGTGGTATGTATATTCTTTTTTATGTTTAAAAAAGTTATGGTCCAACCTGTAACGTAGCATGAGCTATGTATACAATAAATTGAGATGATCAAAGTTTTATACTTAGAAGGTGCATTTTGTAAAATAAAATTGAGGGCATGAGATCAAATAACAAATATACTAAAAGGCATGAGAGATTTATTGTAGGCCTCATCATATTTTCCTATTCACTACTATAGTATGGTGATTATTGTCTTTCCCATAAACAAATAAATATATTTGGATTATAAGTATTTTGATATTTTTACAGGGTTTATAAGTCATTATTAATTTGTTTGGAAGTATTTTTGCTCATTCAATGTTTTTATAAACAGTAAAATAACCTAAATACCTCCAAGGAAAAAAAAAATTAAATGGTGTCGGGTAGAGGTATTTATGTATTTTTTTTTATACATAGTAGAATGACATAATGTACCATTGAATGCAAGACAAAGTCTAGCAACCCCGTAAGCCCACAAGCTTGTATAGGAGCCCAAACACAACACTGGGCTCTAAAGAAAACCCGTCAGGTTAGGGTTTTAGAGAAACAACAACCTACAATTCCTATTCGCTGTTTTGCAAACCACCGCTAGCTTGCTCGCTCGCACGCACTCCTCTGTCGTGAAACTTGTACCATGGGTTCGAAAAAGAAGAGCAAGAGCAAAAACGAGATGATCGATGATCCACGGTTTGCATCCGTACACACAGACCCGAGGTTTCAGAGAGTACCGAAGAGAGAGTCGAAAGTGACAATTGACTCTCGGTTCAATCGTATGTTCACTGATAAGAATTTTGGTACATCGTCTGCTCCGGTAGATAAACGAGGCAGACCTAAGAGGCAAAAAACTGACAGTAGTCTTCGTCATTACTACCGAATCGAAGAAGAAGATACGAAAGATGCAAAGAAGAAGAGAAAAGATGAGGTTTTGAGCAGCGAAGAAGAAGAAGAAGAAGGTTTGAAGAAGAGGAAAAGAAAAGAAGAGGTTTTGAGTAGTGAAGAGGAGGATGAGGAGGAAGAGAGTGGGAGTGATGAATTAGAGGATTTGGAGACGGAGAGTGATGATGATGTGGATGGAAGTGAAGAGGAGGAGACGAGTAGTAGTAGTAGTAGTGATGAGGAGGAGGAGGACATGGAGAATGTGGAGGTATGATTTCTTCTTCTTTTTGCTGAGGTTGGTTTTGATTTTTTTGTTTTGTCGGGGTTAATTGTTATTATTGTTTTGGTTTTTGAGAGAACTGAGGGATAATTAGAATGAAAATTGAGTTTAAGGAGTTTGAATCTTTAACTATAGTAGGTTTCTAGACAATGATGCTGTTTAGTAGTTGAGAAAATGGAGGGAAATAGAATGGAAATGTGTGTTAAAGGGTTTCTTTTGTTGGTACTCCTTTTTGTGCTGATATTTGCTTGTTTTTAAATTAATAGTGAACTCATAACCATTAGCATTGTTCTTTTGTTAAGAGAATAGAGGGAAGTTGTGGTAAAGGCTTATTTGTTATTGCTCTTTTTTTTATGTTAATCTTTATAGGTGTTTGTTAATTGGTAGCAAACCCCCAACCAGTGGTATTGCTTAGTTGTTGATAGGATGGAGGAAAGTAGAATCGAACATTGTATGAAATGGTCAATTTTTTTACGCTTTTTAGTGCTGATGTTTCCTGGTTTTTAGTCAATGAAGAACTTCAAAGTATGGTATGTGCGGTGGTTGTAGGGATGAATGTAGGAGTCTGGAGTAGAAATTGTATCAACGGTTTAATTTTTGTACTTTTGATCCCAAATTGTTAATTAGCAGTAGTTTTTTTAATGTACAGAATTGCATGTGATGTTATCTTATTTTTAAATTTTTTGACATTAATTGTTATTGTTATTGTTTGGCTGTTGAGAAATGGAGGGGAATCAAGGTTGTGTTTACTTTTAGAAAATAGTTTTTTGGTTTATTCTAAAGAGAACATGTTCATTAAATACAAAATTTTCAAAATAGAGAATAAGGGTCATGTTTGGCTTAAATTGAAAATATTTAAAGGAATGACCGTAAAACATTAGGTGAACCAAACAATACCTGTATTTTTATATTAAAGAATTTAGAAAACATCCACCTTGGTGTCTTCCAATTTTCTGGAAAAGTGGAGAATTAGAAAAACTTGTTTTCAAGAAAACAATTTTCATTCTTAATTTGTAAACGTGTTTTCTTTAATTTTCTATTTCTAAGTTTTTCTGGAAATCTGCAGATTTTCCACAGGTAAACACAATCCAAATGATTCTAGGTTTTGTTTGTCCTCATACTTTTTGATACCTAATGAAGTATCAAAGATACAGAAGAGTAAATGTGCCCAATTATTGCTTTGATTTCCTGTTATACAATGAACTTAATGGCTGTATTTTATGTATTGGATTGCTGGATGCAACAGGTGGAAAATGTACCAGTAATTGAAGAAGGAACGCGGAGGCTTGCTGTTGTTAATATGGATTGGAGGCATGTCAGGGTAATGCTATCAAATTTCTAGAATTTAGTGCATCTGGAAGTTTACTACAACATGGAAGGGTGTATGTGTACAACATCATTCATTTTTTCCCCCTTCTGTTTGTCAGGAACTAAATTGAGTACTCAAGAAAATTTGTTCATCCTTGAATTATCATGAGCTAGGATAATTTCTCAATAGGGTATTCAGTCACTTTGCTGTTGAGAGGTCTGGGGCTGAGTTTTGCTCACACCTGTTCAAAGGACTTTAATATGGAGAACTTAAAATTGGAAATAGCCATTATGTTTGTCATTGAAAGCAATTATGCGTGTTTGAGCTCTATACAGTATACACCTATAATTCTTACATATTAGGCAATACGTGAAAGGTTTTTCATATCTCTTGTTCTTTCATGAGCTGTAATAAATATCCTGCTCATGGCAGCTAGCCTTCCCCATCTTTCCTTTTCAATTATGCAAGAGAATATTTAAAAGGCGAAATGAAATTGTGACTGAGGGCTTGCAAGAATAAGTATGTTATTAGTAACGAGGGCCTTGTCTTATTGTAATGAATGAGCTCTATGCATAAGTTTCGGTTTATATCCTTCCATGGTTTACTTTGTTGTCGTCTAGGTATTTGTATGGTATACCCTTGAACTGACTTTTTTCTTTGAAAATCTAGGCGGTTGACTTATTCGTTGTATTACGCTCATTTCTTCCAAAAGGAGGACAAATTTTGTCTGTCAGTGTCTACCCATCTGAATTTGGACTTCAGCGTATGAAAGAGGAAGAAGTCCGTGGCCCTGTTGGCTTATTCGATGATGAAAATGAGAAAAGCGATGAAGATGATGATGACAATGATGAGATTGACTATGACAAGCTGCGTGCTTATGAGAAAAGTAGGCTAAGGTAATCGTGTGTCTTTTTCTACACATTTCTTCCTGCTAAAAGTTTTCAAGAACATCATTGAGCCTAATCCTTCTCCAACCTGGGTCTTTTAAAGGAAGACAGCTAAGCATAAAAATAACCAATTAATCACTGGCTTGTACATTTTATTCCACAAGTGACCTCATGTTTAACTGTTCAGATAAGGTGGACAGAAATTTCTACTGAAGCATGCTGCTTACAAGGCTAATTTAATCAGGTCTATTGAAGGAAAAGACCCTGGACCTTCCTTTCTGCCAAGTTTGTTATGTATTTTATTAGAATGAAGCACATTATGCTTCTTTGGCTGCCACTCTTGCTATAACAGAACTTTTTTACTGCTTAGGCAGTTTTATATGTCCTGCCAGTCATGTATTCTATTGGGAATGATATTGTGACATTGTATTTCTCTTAAACATCATTTTTTATGGGTGGCTCTGATTTTATTAGAGGTTTGACAAAGGTGAGACTTGAATCTGAGACCTAACCCATCTTGCTTATGTAAGAGCACCACCAAGCTGCAAGTTAATTGGTCTTAAATGTCATTTGTAGGGATCTTGTGTGCTAATGGTGACTTTTTAGTATATCATGTTTGTAATTGTTTCTCTTTTGAAATATAAATTGGACTGATCTGTACTTTCCCAATATATATGCAATGATGTCTTTGGCTAATCTGTACTTGCCCAATCTAGATGCAAAATTGTGGTTGCTGCCTCCATTAACACGCAGTGCGCTGACTGTTCAGTACGTTCGACTGCCACCCCTGTTTTTCCTTCTTTGATTATGGATTTATTGTGTGTGCCATTCTCCTCAGGTACTACTATGCTGTGGTGGAATGTGATTCAGTTGCAACAGCAGATTATCTTTACAAATCTTGTGATGGAGTTGAGTTTGAAAGATCTTCCAATGTGCTTGATCTCAGATTTATTCCTGACTCTATGGATTTTAAACACCCACCTCGTGATGTTGCCACAGAGGTATATGTGTTTCGATTCTCTATTGATGATGGGTTTCTGTATTCATGATAATTGCATGTACATTGACAGAGTCGTACATGGCCAAATATGCATCCAAGGCCAGGAAATTTGTTTCTATAGGGACCATTCTGTGCAAAAATTAAAAGTACATTTTGCAGAAGCAAAAAGATTTTTTTCTCTCTCCTGCATTTGAAATTTTGTATTCTAAATAATTTAGCAATAAAAAAGGAGGCTGAAACTACTGGTGCTTATGATCTTCACTTTTTGCTCAGGCGCCTTTGGGCTATGAGGGGCTGGATTTCCATACTAAAGCACTGCAGCACAGTAACATTCCTGTTTCTTGGGATGAAGATGAACCACAGCGTGTGAAGACCTTGAAACAAAAATTTAATGCTGACCAGGTAGGTAGCTTGATCCGAGTCTACCTCTTCACTTGTGCTGGATACTCCCTGTGAATTTTTATAATCATATATTTGACTGGAATGAGTGATAGAAAGTGCATTCTTTCGCTGTCTGACATGAGATGCTACTTGATTTTTATTTTCTTTAATGAATATACTCGATTAAAATTAAAAATTGTAAGGAAAAATGTAAAGGAATGCCAATTTCCTGCCTGTACTCTGGATCTACTGGTTTGCAAATATATATTCCTTATAATTTACCATTTTCTGAAAGTCATGTGGTTCTTGGTTTATGTTCAACCATCTTCTGAAATCATATATTTGCATTTATAACTCAGCATTGATGAAAGCCCTTGTCATAAGATATGTGAAAGAAGCAACAATTAGTAAATCAAAGACAAATTTGCATACCAGAAACAGTGGGAATCAATATAATGCTCTGTTCAACTTGATAGAAAAGCTTTTGAGTTGTTAAATTGGTATGTTCTTTTTGCTTCTATAGTGACACGGTGTCTTTTTTCATATAGCTAGCTGAATTGGAGTTGAAGGAGTTTCTAGCTTCTGATGAGAGTGAGACTGACAATGATGAAGCTGATAATGACATGGAAGATGAATCAGATAAAAAGCATAAGAAACGAGACAAGTACCGTGCTTTAATCCAGTCTGGTGATGGTTCAGATGAAGACCAAGAGGAGGGTCAGGATATGGAGGTTACTTTCAATACTGGCTTAGAGGATTTAAGCAAGCGTATCCTAGAAAAGAAGGATAAAAAATCAGAAACTGTTTGGGAGGCATATCTCAGGAAAAGGCGTGAGAAAAAGAAGGCTCGAAAAAATCAATCCAAGTATTCTTCAGAAGAGGACAGTAGTGATACTGATGAAGAAGGAATGGAAGGGATAGAACAACCAGATGACTTCTTTATTGAAGAGCCATCAGTCAAAAAAGTCAACAAGGACTACCAAGGTAAGAAAAACAAAGAAGAAACGCAACTTCAGGATACAGATAGGGAGGCAGAGGCAAGCAAAGCAGAGCTCGAGTTACTACTTGCTGATGATAAGGGGGGCAAAAAAGGTCTGAAGGGATATAATTTAAAACCTAAAAAGGCAAAAGGGAAAAAGGGAAAAGAAGTTCCTGATGAGGACAAAATACCCCCTTCTAATTTGGATGACCCTCGGTTTTCTGCTCTTTTCACTTCACCTCTCTTTGCATTGGATCCCACAGATCCACAGTTCAAAAGGTACTTCCTCTGTACTACTTGATTTCTTCAAGCTACTGGACATGGTATCATGATGTGTGTTGATCAAACTGCTTGCTTGTGCCCAAGTATGCTAATGATTATTCCAATGTTATTGATTGCAAACTGGTTGTCCTCCACTACTGATTTGGAAGGTTTTAATAGCCTGCCTCTTGTACTGTAACTAAAATCTGTTTTTGGTGTTGCAGGAGTGCAGTCTATGCAAGGCAGCTGGCACTGAAACCACAGAAGAGTGGTGAGCAACAATTGGTGGAAGGAGAGAATGAGAAACAGGCTGAAAAAGCTCAGTTGCTATCTGATGATCCTGCAATGGACAGAAATGAGTATATGATATCC
>Ga0307509_10008853_pt1 | contig 12706 bp, 5 predicted proteins | sample 10_EM_MG_FD_202245 | JGI IMG/M metagenome (GOLD analysis project Ga0307509, IMG submission 202245) | Populus trichocarpa ectomycorrhiza microbial communities from riparian zone in the Pacific Northwest, United States - 10_EM | ecosystem: Host-associated > Plants > Roots > Unclassified | place...
AATATATATATATATATATATATATATATATATATATATTTGCTTTAAAATATTTACATGTATAATAAAAAAGGAAAAAGGGAAAATGAAAGAATTTCATAATTTTTATTTTCTTACGAAGATAAAAGAATGTCAATGTATATTAAGATTGATTTATTTAAACCTGTCTTAATCATCACCCACTAATTTTATTATTCTTGTTACATCCTCCAAAGAAAGAAATTTTATGAGTCATGCACACACTATCACAGTACAACATATCTATAATTAAATCATGACCACATATAATTTAAATGTCACGTGTCAAACTAGAACCATCCACCGCGGATTGTTTCGCCATCCTATCCTTTCACATGTAAACCTTTGAATTTATCTCGCGTGTATGATAAATCATACATAAATTAGTTTTATATGATCTGGTCAATTTGACAAATTTAAATACAAACTAGATGATTAATAAAAATATAGTTTAATTTAATAAATTTTAAGATATTTTTTTAAAAATATATTAAAACGAAAACATCTTAAATCAACTTAGACCAACCAAATCTATAATCTAGATCATAAGACCGTGATAACCATATATAAAATAAATCAAAACAAATTATAAAACTCAATTTTATCAATCCAATGTCTAGTGATGACATTGAAAAACAAAATCAACTAAAACAGGAAAAAAAATATCCCGAGTCAACCCGATTAACTTGCTAAACTAGTGATGATATGATTAAGACTACACCAAAAGATCCATTGCAAATTTCAACCACACTAATTGCAAGATCATGGACAAAAAAACTCAAAGATGCAATCAATAAGTTATTCATAGAATTTGGGCCAAAGTAAATTTCAAGGAGGTTACAACTTTAACAAGTAATGATCATATCTTGATCAATCTAATCTACGTATAAAGAGGCCTAATCTATCTCCTTAATGAACTAAGTAATTTCAACAGTTAAAAATTTATTTTTTCTAATATATATTTTTAGCTTGTATTGAAGTTTTTTTTAGACAGACTTTGATTTCAACAAATTATTATTAGTATGTGTGAGACTTTGCTTATATATTTTTGTTCTTCATTAAACTACTCTAACTTATTGAAGAATTAACCAAATTTTATGATGTCTTTCATACTTCTCATTTGCGTCTCTTTATAGGCGTTGGGTGGCGGTTTGGTTATCTATTGTCTTGGCACCTCGGTATAGGTTATCGTTGTATCAAACTCAATTTCAAACTCGATCTTAACTTTCTTAGAAAGAGTCGATTTGACTATGGATTTTTAGGTCTTTATATCCACGAGGTTCGTATCAATTGGTATTAAAGAAAAACTTTAAATCAGGTTAAATTCCTTTGATCTTCAAGTTTTTTGTGTATTTCATTGTTGCTAAGTTTTTATTTTATCTAAAAACTACTTATCACATCAAGTAAAAAAAAAAAAAAAACAAAGAGAGGGAAATTAGATGCCACGACCTTGTCCATGCCCAACCCTGGATGCTCCGAACATGGTCCCTACCTAATCTTGAGCACGTTGATCTTAGATTAACACCCATGTGCCTTTAGCATAAAAAATGTGGTCCTCATTGAATTTTGACATGACTCTTCCATCATAGACTACTCATGTAAAAAAAGCAATATTAAAAACTTCAAAAAAAGAAAAAAAATTCTTGAATAAAAAAGTTTTGAAATTTTGTTTTAAATTTATTGTAAACAAAAAGTAAGTTTTCATATCTCGTTTGAAAAAATGATATTATAAACCTCTTATATTGACGTTGCAACAAAAACACAGAGTCTATCATTTGCTATGTTATCACTCTGTGCACCCTTCCTAGTGCCACCCTTTGTTCTGTACTATATGTTTATTATTTGAAAACTTGAAAGTTAAATTAGTAACAAAATATAATTTCTTTTAGCCCATTTTCCTTATTAATTCAATATCTAAGTCTAAAAGCTTAATAACTTTTGTTTTTCCCATCTACATCCAACATGGAAACTAATATTTCTAAGTTTTCTTGTGTCGTAAGAATCCGAGATTTATGAAAAAAAATTAATTTTCTGAGCTATGAAATTGCATCATAATTGTATGAATTAAATGTAGAGTTGTGGAAAAGGGATTGTATAACAAGTTTAAAATTTGTTAGGAGTATTCTAACAAAAATAGTACTGGAAGACACAATGGGTAGTGGCAACGCGTGGAACAATGTCAAAATTAGCAGCGTTGATAGGATTGACAACATCGATAGAATCAACAGCAGAGACTGACAATAAGTTTAGACGATGGATAGTCTAAGGCTTGATGAAAAAACACTACTGACATGAATGACAACATGCATAGGCGATGACAATGTGCATGGACATTGGCATATTCGATAACAGTGTACATTTGACGATATGCAAGGAGATGAGTTGATGTTTAACATGAATTCTTACATGGAAAGCGAACAGTCCAAAACATGCTGAGACATAGTAGGACCGATGATAGTTGGGCAGTTGGTTTATGGGAGGCAAGCCAAGAGAGTTAAAAAAGTTTGGGACAATTAGTTGCAGTTACAATAGTTTCTTAATGGCCAGGACATGTGGATAAATGTCTTAATCCATGTAGGAACTTAAGAACTATTTTCTTGGTAACTTCCATTATGTTGTAATATATGTAGGCTATAAATATTACAATGTGGCATGCAAGGAAGAGATTATGCATAACACACACCAAAAGACTTTTGTATTTCCTTTGTTATTGGTTTTAATAAAGGTTGGGTGTTGTTCCTGTAATTACTTGTGCTTGGCTTTCTACATCTTGTGTCCTTTCTACTTATACGTTCTGCTTGTCTTATAATAGGGGAAAGTGTGGTGAAAACCTTATAGTGAGGGGGAAACACTTAGTTGGAAGGCAAATGTGAGTGAATTAATAGAGGGTAAGACTGAGTCTGACAGGGCCAGGCTATCGCATAAGGCTAAAACTTGGACGAGGTTTTAACCACGTGACAATTGGTATCAGAGCATGGGATGTTCCGGAAACATCAAGGATAATTTTGTAGAAAAGATGAAAGATTTTGCTGTGAAGCTACTATGAGTTAGTTTGTGAAACTTGTGGCTTAACTTCATATGCTAAAAGCTATGAAAGTAATTTGGGAAAGGATGATGCGTCTTGAGGACTTAATGGGTTTGATTCCTGAACATGAAGATCATTCAGTTAATGAAAGGCTGGAGTTAGCTATAAAAATTACCGAGAAGGTTGCTAGATAATATGTTGAACTCATTATTGAATCAAAACGCAAGTGACAGGTTGTAGAGGAAAAGATGTCTATCTTGAGGAAGGCAGTCGTAGACACTACTAAGGGTAGTGGCACTTTCAAGCTTAAAGTTCCAGAACCTAAACCATTAAGGGATGCAAGAAGTTATAAAGAGTTGAAGAATTTCTTGTGAGATATGAAACATTTCTTCAGTGTGGCCAAAATTAAACTGGATGGTTAAGTGGACATCACAATGATGTATTTATTGGGCAACACAAAATTATGATGGTAGAAAAGGTCCAAGGAGGACTTGAATGCTGGGTGACCCAAAGTGGATACACGAGAGAGTCTGAAATATAAATTGAATGAACAATTTCTACCCCACAACAAGTCCTGGATTGTGAGGGAAGAATTGAAAAAGTTGAGGCATGAAGGTCTAAAAGGGATTATGTAAAGACATTTATTTTCTTGATTCTGGATATTAACAATATGTTAGAGGAAGTCAGGCTGTATAAATATTTATGTAGTGACTAGTTAGGGGAATGCTAGGGCTTCTGGATATTTTTCAAAGCCTAAGTATAGGGATGAGATGAAAAAGAAGAAGAGATTCGATGAGAAAGAACCTAGGTAGGCTACTGACAAGGGAAAGTCAGAATTGAAGGCCATAGATAACAGTTTAAGACCAAATTTATGCTGTTTTATTTGTGATGATAATTATTTTGCTAGGGATTTCCCAAAAAGAAAAAAACTGAATGCTATCTCAGTGTAGGAAGGTGTTTGAGGATTCTATATACGTTAATCCCATGTGTGTGCTAGACGATTGAGTTGAAAATTCAATTGTGATGGGCCAGCCTAGTGGTGGAGGAAGTGACTTGACCATTCTGCTTTGGGTGTGGTAAAGTTAGGGTTGTTTTGTGCAATTTGATGAAGAGATAAATTAAGGGTAATATAAGTATGCAAAGATTAAAAAAGTCTTTGGGAGTCCCAAGGATCTTGTTATACAGATCTAAAGTTGTTTAGGATTATGCAAAGATTACTTGAAGATCTAATTTTTTTTTTTTGCTTTGAATATATGCTTCAAGGCTAGGTTATCGCAAACCACAACCCATCCAATTTTCTAGTCTCTAACGGTGATCCACATGAACTACCAGTGACAAATCTCCTAGACCCTTTTAGGAGAGAGAGATTTCTATATCTTAAAGTGCTAGCTCTTTTTTTTTGTGCTTAGTTGGTTTTGTATTGTACTCTTCTCATCTTAAGAACTCTTTTTACCTTAAGAACCTTTAGGAAATAAGATGCATAACATTCTATTTTTAGGGAAACCTAAAAACTCTATAAATGAAAAAATATCAATTTGCCCCTTAAATAACATCACATATATTATTTTAGTCTAATTTTAGAAATTTATTCAATCAATTCCCTACTTGATTTTTCTACGTCTAGCATTTTATATCCTTGTATAATTTACACTCTAGTTCTCAATTTCTAAAACTTATTACAATCAAGTCATATTTGATTAATCATTCTATTTTAATTTATGACTAATGGTTCTTATGTGTGTGACCCGTTAGGTTCCTTAATAAGTTGACCCAAATATAAATCATAATCCTAAATAAAATATAATTAAATAAATTAAATAAATTAATTTATTATGAATTCAATAATTGATTAATTTATATTTAAAAATCGAGATTAATGGGATTGGTCTCGATGCTTTGAGTTTGACTCAAAGATGTTTTGATCCTGTTGGAAACAAGTAGGACCCTATAGAAGACTTAGTCACAACTTGGTTCGAAAACAGGTTGACGATGGAAATATCAATTTTATTGGCATTATAGGATAAATGAATAGTGTTCTGGATGTGAATAAGAGCAAAGCCGAGAGGTTATGTGTGTGGGACACAAATTTGTGATAGTGGACAAACTTAGTGCATGGGTATTTCATGTCTGACTGAAGAGGAAGTCAGGTTCTTCTAGTATGGGAGGTTTGTAATGGGATTAAAATTCATCAATGGCACGCTAACAAAAATAGTATCAGAACGACATATTTGGCAATGGCAACCTGTGGGACAATGTTAAAATCAGCAGCGTCAATGAAATTGACAACGTCGATAGAATTGACAGTTGGGGTTGATTATGAATCTGGATGATGGATTGTCCAATGTTTGATGAAAAAACTACTGGCACGAATGGCAGCATACATAGGCAATGAAAACATGCATGGTTAGTGGTAGATTCAACAGGAGTGCATCTCTAACGATTCTACACGAAATGATTTGATGTTTAACATAAATTTTGACTTGGACAATGAACAATCCAAGGCATGCCAAGACACAATAGGACTGATAGATGGGTGTTGATAGTTGTAACATTGGTTTGTGGGAGGCAAGCCATGGGAGCTACAATAGTTTGAGATAGTTAATGATGGTTTTTGCCTGTTTCTTGTTATTAATATTAATAAAAATTAAGGGCTTGTCCTATAATTACTTGAGCTTGACTTATACATCTTGTATCTTTTGCGTTACGTTTATTTTACAATAAAGACAAGAATGGGGAATACCTTCCAATGAGGGAGGAATATTTAGTTGTCGGATAAAATCGAGTGGATGAACGACTAAGTTAAGGCTGGGTTGCTACATGGAGCTGAAACTTGGATGAGATTTTAACCCTGTGACAGATAGCGTGGTATCTTTTCCATATCTGTTGCGTGACGGAGACGATCCAAAATAGCATATATATTCGATTGTTTTGCGGGAGCGTATGCATCGACCCTATTGAATAATTAAGCGGTCGAATCCGACCACGAAAGGGAGAGTTTGTGTCTTATTAGCAGAAGACAAACCTAAGGGGAAGTTGAAAAGAGCTTTTCATAGGCCCTCTTTTAAATACCAGCAAAGCAAAGCAAAACAGTGTCAAAACACCGAAACCAAAACAAAACAAAATAAACAAATACCTTGTGACTCTTCCCATATTCATTGCATGGGTCCCCTCTTTATAATGCCTTTATCTCACTCTTCTCCTGGCCCCTCCCTTCATTTTTAGAGAGATGTGGGAGAGGGAATTACTGGTGGGGTTGTGATTAAAAGCACAGTCCGAAAGAAATGGCTCGAGAGGACAAGCACTTCCCATCTTTCTCAACCACCCATTTTGGTCATCTTCCTTCTATGACCAAAATACTCTTTTCAAGCGGAGGCATCTCACAGACAATACTTTGTAGATCAAGGGTCATTTTAGAGCATATGCATTCCCTTTATGAAAGGGTTGATGAACACTACTCCAATGTAAACCCTCTCTTCCTCTCTCTGTGCAACAACAACATTCCTTCATAGAATAGAAAAAAAGGCAGACAAGATGGAGCCAGGCAATTGCAGCTGTAGTTCTGTACTTAATTTCAGTTTCTCTCAGGTGTTAGTACTTCCTTTCTGGTATAGTATCTTGTAACTCTGGGAGAGACTGGCAATAAGAAAGTATATAGGAGCAAGCAAGAAGTGTCATCCATCATCGACCTTCAATCAAGCTTTATATATATTTATTCATGGATCACAGAGCTAGCATGCATATATGTGAGGATTCTGAATATCATGTATGTACGTGAATTAATTGTGGCTTTAATTTCGATTCTTTTCTATTATTATGTTAAATGGATCTTGACGATGATGATTCATGTTTTTCCCATCATTTTTCAATAGATTGACATGTTAAAAAAAAAACTTTACTCTATATAACAGATCTCTCTCTCTCACTTTCCAAATTTGTATACTTGATCATTACTATCGATTAATACAGTTATCGGTTAATTCTTTTGTGATTCATCATGAGATTGCACTTTGGCTTTTAGTTACTCTGTGCGCAATTAATTGGCTATGTGGAATTTGCTCCTTCCAACCTTTCAAATTAAAATTATTTCTACTAAAACCAAAACTTTAATTTTTTTTGTTTTTTTTGGTATATACATAGCGAGTCACGAACACGAGACCTTAGGAGTGGTAGGATATATATGTCCATTGGCAAGCTTCGTGAAGTTTTCACTATCATGTAAACTATGATAGATTTTTTTTTCCTTGCTATTTGTTCTTTTTTTAAAGTGTTTGAAAATATAGTAATGGTTGTTTTTTAAAATATTTTTTGCTCAGAAATGTATCAAAATAATATATTTTTTATTTTTTAAAAATCCTTTTTGACATTAACATGTTAAAATGACAAAACAAAAAAATTCAATATTTTTAAAAATACCATTTGAAACAGAATTCCAAACAACCTCTTCCTTGCCCAACAAGTTTTGGAGTATTAATGAAGGTTATATATTTGTGTTAATACTTCATGGAGTATTAACGGTTGAAAACTTTGGTAAATTGCAACTCTTGATTAGATTATATGTCACAACCATTTTGTGTTTGTCATGGCTTTTCTTGTAGTCGCCATCTATCTTGCCAGCAATTCCTCGTACAAAGATTAATGTTAAAGTAGCTAGATTAAGCAACATAAATTGGTTTAATTTTCAAAAAGAAACGATGGTAGGGACACTAGACCTGAGATATTATTTACGCGCCTATATGATCATAAACGATGAAAGGTAACCCAAATCATTGAGATATTAGGCTCTAACTTATGTTTTTGGTTTAATTTATTTGAACTTCTAGTTAAGGTTTCTTAATTAAACTTTATTTGTTGGGCTTGATTTAAGTATTGTTAGGTATTCTATTTATTGGGCTATAAACCCAGTTGATTGATCTAGTTAAGGTTTTAGTATTTATATCATATTTTTCTAAATGTTAGATAGTTTTTGATGAATTGAATAAAAATCGCAAACTTTATTTGGCTTCTTCTATTAGCCTTTTTTTTTCTTCTCATTAAACTTTAAATCTTCTTTTTTCTCACATCAACTTTGGTATTGGAATATTGTTTTTTTTTATTGTTCTTACAATTAAACAATCCATGAGCTTGTTCACATTCTAAAAAATTCAAGAAAAAAACCCTAGATTTATGAGACTTCTTATCATCAACATGTGATCTAACAAAAAAGAAAGTTTCTTCTGCCTTTCTGTTAAAAAAAGAAAAAAGAACCCAATAAATTTTCAGCCTCCACCTAAAAATCCCTAAACCTAAAAAACCAAATTGCTAGGAAGATCAAATTTTTTGAAAGCCTACCAAAGAACTCACCAATTGGTTTTGTCTCATAGCGTCAAGTTTGTTGCTTGGCTCGCTCACCATTCTTTCTCCCTTAACCTCCTCGAAGATTCTGCTAAATCCGTATACGTATTATTTCCTGTCACTTTGAAACCTCTACCAATTCATTTTCCAGGGAGTTATAACGAAATATTTTAAGGAAGAGACGTGAAAAAGAATGGAATTGAACAGGGAAAGTTTTTTTTGCCAATTGTGATTTTATTTCTAATTGTCTTCTGTATTGATAAAATAAAGAAAACAAGAGTGAAAAAAAATAGAAAGTAAAAAAAAGAACAGTGAAAAAAGAGAGAGAAAAAGTGACAGTAGCAAAAGAAAGATCAACTAGTGCAATACCATGTCAGCGATACTATCTTCATCAAAGATAGCTTGCATGATTCAAATACGTCCATCGATTTGAATCTTGATCGGTAAATGACTCTACCTTTTGAGTTGTTGAATTTTACTTTTTCTGGTTTGCATTTGTCATTTAAGGTTGTAATTAATATTGCTTTTGTGCCTAGACAATTAAAAAAATAAATAAATCTCCCCTTGAATTTCTATATATTATTTTTGCTTATCAGTCTCTTTCATTATTGATAATCTAGCATCTAGTCTTTTTCATTAATTATGAGTTCTTGATTGTGACATTGTGTTTGATTAATCATTCACACTTAAAAGTCTAGTATTGCATGTTTAAACATTTCCTAGTGTTTTCTATTCTTGATCAATCTTTACATTATTAATTTTTGTATTGTGATTTCATTTAAAGGAATAATATTTGATCTCAATTTCATTTTTAAGTTAGTGTTGCATGCATGTGTGAATAGTCATTTAGTTTCTAACTTTAAGTTTACAACTATCATGGAGTCAACCATGAGTGATATCTTTAAAATCAATCATGAACAAAACACCGTATATCAGTTTGAGACAACTAGGTTGGGTGTAGTTAGATATGCCTTGACACAACCCGAGGGAACTAAAGATTGGAGAATGACTGTTATCTTTCACACCTATATCAAGTGTGGGGATAAGGGTTACAAGATTGTCATTGATAATGGAAGTTGTATCAATGGAATGATTATCATTGATAATGAAAATTGTATCAATACAATATCTTCAAATATTATAGATCACTTAGGCCTAAAAATTGTTCCCCATCTTAAGCCATATAATGTGTCATGGGTTAATAATAACTCCATAGTAGTCAATGAGAAATGTTTGTTCCATATGAAATTGCTAGACTATCATGATGAAATTTGGTGTGATGTGATTCCAATGGATATAGAACATGTTATTTTTAGGAGGCCATGGATATATGATTTAGATGTCATCATTTTTTATCGATGAAATTCATGTTCTTTCTCTTTTAAAGGTAGAAAACCAAACTTATTAGATTACCACCAACACCTAGTAATAAGAACAAGAAAAAAAGGAGAATATAAACAAAAAAGGAAAACAATGAGTCCAAATGAGTTTGTAGATGATGTTAAGGAATAACCTATTGTGTCTAGTTTAGTTGTAAAATAAATTTCAGGAAACTCTCTAATGGAACTACCTAAAGTGGTAAATATGGCTAACATATAAGTTTAAAAGAGTTTGAAAAAGAGGATTATGAAGAGTTAGTTGTGTATTTTTTAGTTGTAGAAGTTTCTATAGACTCTAGTAGAGCTGCCTAAAGAGCTAAGTGCAATGTCGAGAGAGTTTCAGTATAGTTTTCATTCTAAGTTCCTTTTGAGTAGCCTTCCGAGCTTTTTGACTTTTCATGCCTTATGCTTGACATTCAGCATGTCATAGATTTTGAACAATCTCTTAAGCTCTCTAATGATTTGTCCTCTATGCTTGACATCCAGCATGTCATAAATCTTGAGTAGTTTGTTAAGCTCCTTGAATCCTTACCTTTTATTCATGATATGAAGGATAAGGATGACCCCAATTCATTAGGTTATATCCATCCAGGATTTAAAAAATATGTGTTCCATTCCACACTCTTAGTTATATAAGGTCCATGGTCGCAAACCTAGGATGCTAGTAGATCTTCCTCTTTGGTCTCCTCACTCTAAAATGTATGAATCAGCTGACTTTTTTGCATGAAGAGTTCATCATTTGTATTTCGAGATTATAAAACATATTCAAGCAAATAATAAACAATTATTTCATGATACAAATTAGACTTGAAGAATGTCCTTTGGAAATTAGTCATAAATTACAAGTGATTAGTGCTAGATCATTCAAAGAGTTGCAAATAATTGAATCAAATAGTTATATCCATCCAGGATTTAAAAAATATGTGTTCCATTCCACACTCTTAGTTATATAAGGTCCATGGTCGCAAACCTAGGATGCTAGTAGATCTTCCTCTTTGGTCTCCTTACTCTAAAATGTATGAATCAGCTGAGTCTTTTGCATGAAGAGTTCATCATTTGTATTTCGAGATTATAAAACATATTCAAGCAAATAATAAACAATATAAACTTTGAGCTGATTTCCTTAAATATCATGATACATTTAATGTTAGAGATTATTTCATGATACAAATTAGACTTGAAGAATGTCCTTTGGAAATTAGTTATAAATTACAAATGATTAGTGCTAGATCATTCAAAGAGTTGCAAATAATTGAATCAAATAGTTATGTCATTAAACTGTCATTAAACTTCAATATTAGCTCTACTTTTTACATGAAGGACCTCATTATATATAAAATACAACAATCTATCTGTGATGATCATATTGAAACCATTGCCCCATTATCCTTATCTTTGGCACAAAAGGAACATACTAATGCTACTTTGGATGCACTAGTTGTTTTTACCAAGGATGATGAACTTCAGCGAATCCCACTAGCTAAATGACCAAATTCAAATTATACTTAGATTATTAAAGAGACATCACAACAAATTGATCATGATCTTTGGTAGCATTATTAAAGCCGCCTTGAACTACACTCGACGGGGTCAAGTTTCTCTAACTCCAAAAGAGTTGGTAGGGATACCAGAATCAAGACATTGTTTACGCACTGGTATGATCATAGACGGTAGAGGATAGCCTAAACTATTGAGAGATTGGGCTTTGACTTATGTTTTTTGTTTATATTATTTCAACTTCTAGTTAAGGTTTCATAATTAGGCTTTATTTTGTTGGGCTTGATTTATGTATTGCTAGGTATTCTATTTATTGGGCTATAAGCTCAATTGCTTATTCTAGTTAGAGTTTTAGTATTTATATCTTATTTTTCTAAATGCTATACAATTTTTGATGAATTGAATAAAAATTGCAAACTTTCTTTGGCTTCTTCTTTTTCTTTCTTATTAGGTTTTAAATATTTTTTTTTATCCTGCATCACAATCTAGCCCAAGTATTGTTAACTCAACCAAATTTAAAATTGTTGGAGAAATAATCAAGGCAGATAAGCTTCTTGTACAACAAAGTTTACTCTCGTGAGGAAAACCTGTGCAATCATGATGATTTATTATTATTATTATTATGCACATAAGTGTATAAAACTATCATGGTTGATATATAGATGCATTAAACTTATTTAAAGAAGAAATATATGCCATACTGATTTTGTAAGGCATATTTCTTCTTTGTGTCAGTATTTGTGGTAGTAGGGTTGAGAATTCATTTTGTTTAAGTGTAAGAAGTTACGCACCCTTCTTTAATTGGGTAGAAGCAATTCTCTTTCTTGTTAAGGACCCATTTTGGTTCCAATTATGGGGTTTTTTCTTTCAAAAGGGAAAATAAAAATTTCATTTGTATTAAATAAAGTAGAAATAAATTACAATCTTTACAAAACAAAAGGCATTCCATCCAATAATATATGTGCTCTGAATCTTGTTAGGACAAAGTAAAAGATAATATTAATTAAAGTTAATAAAATCTAAGTATATCTTTTTAATACCAATATGCTATTTTATATAACATAAATAAATAACAGATCTCTTGGTAATGCAAATCTCATGATCATGCAACCCATAATGAGATTAAAAACCAACTCAAGAAACCTAAATATCAAGTTTGAAACCCCAACCCAGAGGTAACCCTATACCTAAGGACTAAAGGTATTGGTAAAAGAACTTGGACCCAAAGATAACCATGTACTTAAGAACATGAAGTATGTGAATGATGTCATGAACTCAGTAATCTTCAATAAGTCGATGTATGATCTTTCTCCTTGCAAAAAAGGTTGTTTGCAACACCCATAACAAAGAAAAATCTTATTTATTCAAATCATCATAGCTCTAAAACTTGTGGCCCTAAAAGCATTATAGTCTTCTCTAAATAACCCTAATGGACCTTTTATGGGTTGTAAGTCAA
>Ga0307509_10008854_pt1 | contig 12705 bp, 10 predicted proteins | sample 10_EM_MG_FD_202245 | JGI IMG/M metagenome (GOLD analysis project Ga0307509, IMG submission 202245) | Populus trichocarpa ectomycorrhiza microbial communities from riparian zone in the Pacific Northwest, United States - 10_EM | ecosystem: Host-associated > Plants > Roots > Unclassified | place...
GTGTAGAGGAGGTATGACTCCACCCCCTAGAGCAAGCTCATGGCGGGGGGTGGAGAAAAGAAAAGTGGTGATAATCTCGTGGTGTTGAGATTTCAATCGCCGGGTGTGTAGAGGAGACGGAGGATGGGGTTCTTGTACTTTAACAACGAATACATGATATAAAGAAAAAAATAAAAAAGGAATAAAAATATAAAATAAAAAAGGTCCCAGTAGTTACAGTGTTAGGACCGTCCTTCCTGATTTTTCTTTTCCTGATGATGGTTTTCCCCTCTTTCTTGTTGGTGATTTCAACATCCACCATCCCTTAGCTGATCCACTGAGGGGCTACTCTCGTAGGGACCTGGCAGCTTCCTTTCCTTATTTTTCCAGGGCGGCTGACCTGGGCTTTGAACTTCTCAACCTGCCTGGGGTGTTTACTCACTTCCCTTGGGACAGTGCTACCCGCCCCTCTGTGATTGATCTTCCGTTTGCTTCACCACTTTTGTTTCCTTTCTTTCGCTCTTGGGATACTTCCCTTCCTTCCACCGGCTCAGACCACATTCCTATTACTCTTACTTTTGCTCACCCGATTTCTTCCCCTGCCCCTCCGGTTCCCAATTGGTCCCTCACCAACTGGGATACTCTCTCCCCTGCCCTAAGTGAACTGCTCATTCCTCCTCCTCCTTCTCTCCTGACAAAAGCCTCCTTAGAAGCCTGGTTCGATACGCAACTTGCCCGTGTCACTACCCTTCTTTCCTCGCACACACCACTCAAGAGACCCTCCCATAGATCTAAGCCATGGTGGTCCCCCATCCTCTCGGTCCTTCGGCGTGAGTTTCACTCTGCCTTCCGCCGCTCTCATTCCTCCGCCTCCCCCTCTGACAAGGCTGCTGCCCGCCTCTCCAAGCAGGGCTACTTCAAAGCCATTAAAGCGGCAAAGAAGGCCCACTGGAAGTCCCTCCTCGCCTCAGCTACCCACCGCTCGATCTGGGCTGTGAAAAGGATTGCAGCCGGCTCTCCCGCCCCCCGCTTCCCCAATCTTCCGGGTGCTTTGTCTCCCAAGGAGATGAACCAGGCCCTCCTCGACCACTGTTTTCCACCCCGCCCTGCGCTCCCCTCCCTTCGATCCTCCTCCCCTTCGGTGACTGTCCTGAGCTCACTGAAGAGGATTTGTCCCTGTCCCTCCTCAAGTGTTCGCCCTCCTCGGCCCCTGGACCTGATAGTGTCCCCTATTTGGTTTGGAAATCAGTTCATCGCGTCTCCACTGGCGTTCTGGTATCCCTCCTTGCTCCCCTCCTACATTTCGGCCACCACCCCTCCTCCCTCAAGAAAGCGAATGGTGTTGTCCTCGACAAACCTGGCAAGCAGTCCTACAACTCTCCCGCTTCCTTCAGGATTATTGTCCTTCTCCAGACTGTCTCCAAGATCTTGGAAAGGGTAGTCGCCGCCCGCCTCGTCCCCATCGCCAGATACACCGGCCTACTTCACCGCAACCAATGCGGGTCACTCCCCTCTCTATCCTCGTTCAACGCCTGTTCGGCTCTCCCTGTTACGGTAGGTACCCTCCAACGCCCGGGCCGCAAAGTCTCCTCGCTCTTCCTTGATATTAAAGGCAGTTTCGACAATGTCGACGCCAAGATCCTCTGCTCCGATCTCCGACGCAAAGGGGTCAACCACTACCTGGTTGCCTGGGTCAGGTCTTTCCTGTCCGATCACTCCTGCCGTTTGCTTTTCCAGGGTTCACCCCGTGTTTTTTCCCGTCTCGGTTGGTCCCCCTCAGGGCTCTCCAGTCTCTCCCCTGCTGTTCGTTATCTACGTCTCACCCCTCCACATCCCGGTTCCAAAAGGTCTAGTCCTCTCCTACGTGGATGACCTCTCTGTCACTACATCCTCCCGCTCATATCGCTCTAGCTCCAGGACCCTACAGGGCGTTCTTGGACGATTAAGGGCAATTGCCCACCCAAGGCGTGTTGACTTCTCGGTTCCCAAAACGGAGCTGATACACTGGCGAACCCCCGTGCAGAGGGACCCCCCCTCCACCAGCTGGCCTCCTCCGGTGGCCCATGATGGCCAACTCTTCCACCCCTCCCGTAGGCTCAGATGGCTCGGTTACTGGTCTGTCCCCAACCTCGCCTCTTCCGCCCACTTTTCCCGCAGACTCGCCCTTTCCCAGGCAGCCTTCGCTGCGGTTAGACGCCTCTCCTCCTATGGATCGGGGGTTTCCCCCCACCTCTGTCACCGCCTCGCTTTGTCCCTCCTCTTTCCGATCCTCACCTATGGTGCGGACCTTTTCGTTCCCTCCAAAGGCCTCCTCTCCAAGATGGAGGTCCACTGGAAACAGGTCCAGTGCTGGGTTTCTAACTGCTTCCTGGCCACGCCCACCCCGATGCTTTCCGCCGAGGCATGCCTGCCTCCCCTGTCTGTCCTGCTTCCCCACAAGAGACGAATGGCCGCTCTTCCGCTAGTGTGCTCCCCCCCTCAGATCAACCATGCATCCGCCCGCCTGTGCAGGTCTTTTCCCTCCCTTCTCAAGTTTCGTGCTCCTGACTCCCATCGCTCCCTTTGTACAAGTTTGGACCCCAATGTTATGCCACTAAACTGGAAAACCTCGCGCCCCTCTCCGCCAACAAGGACCCTCCTCCCTGTGGATGCCATGGCTCATTTCACCCTGCCCCTCCTCGGGAACCTCACGGTCGCCCCTCTTATAAACTCCTGACTCCTCCCGGACCTCCCTCCTCTCCCTCCCGACAAAGTCATGAAAGCCGCTTACTCCTCGCTTAAGGCAACGGCCCGTCTACTCATGCTCGAGGCCTGGCGCCTAGAACATCCTCCTCCGCCGTGTTATTCTTTCCAACTCTCGCTCGCTCCTCCCCCATTTATTGGGCTAGCGAAGTTCATGTCTGGCCGCATCCATCAGATAAGGGCCCAGAAGAGTGACCTTGCCGCCCACCCGTCCTGGTCGTCCCCTGACGCCTCCAGCCTCTGTCCTCTCTGTGGCGAAGAACAAGAAACTTTCAGCCACGCGGTACTTCGCTGCCCGGCGAAAGCGGGCGCCAGGTCGCGCCCCCTCCAACGCCTGACGTCAGTCGGTCCTGACGCTCCTCTTTGGTCCTCAGGCTCCCTCCTCTCCTCCCTGGCGGCCTACATCAGGGCTACTGCCACGAACTACCCGCCGGATATGTTTCCTTCTCTCCCACCTTCACCGGCCTCGATGGTCTTCCCCTACCCTCCGACCTCCCCCCTCCCAGGAGGCCTCCTCTCCTCTTCCCCGCCTCACCCCGTTTAGGTTTTCCCACTGTGGTGGTCGTTAGGTTGCTTTCCTTCAGTAGCCTGTTAGTTGTTTAGCTAGTATCGTGTTTTTACTTTCCTTTGTTAACCGTGTGATGGTGCCGCGTCGAATACTTGACGCTCTTGGAGAGGATGGTGTGGTTTTTCCATTGTTACAAGTTTTTGGGATTAAGGTTTTGTATACGCCATAGCTAGCGCTGCATGCGAGTTCTTGTACCTTTTTTTTTTTTCTTTTTTTTTTAAATCATGTGATTATTGATTTAGGTACAAAATCCTGCATGCACCTCACGCTATGGCATATAAAAAACCTTAATTCCAAAACTAACAAAGGAAATAACAAAATTCAAACAACACATGCGCAAACTCTGCAAGCGGGATCATCAGAAGCCTGTCGCATCACCATCAATGACTAACAAAAGAAAAGTAAAGTAAAGCCCTCCTTATAACTCATCATGAAAAGCACATTCATAATTATTAAACGCCTCCCCGTCCTGCGGGCCTACTGCCGCAGTCAAACAAAAACCAAGAAAACTCATAAATCGTAACGAAAATACCCTGAAGAGAAACCCAAGCAGGGGAGTTTGAAGTAGCAATACCTAGAAAGCCGGAGCCAAGCTAGCGAGATAAGTGTTAAGGACTTTCTGAGCTGGAACCCGGCTCAGGAGTCACAGTACTGGCTCGAATGCGCAACATGGCTGGAGGAAAGCCCGTGCAAGTAGCGTAGAGATACTCAGCTAGCCCTCTGAGGAGGGGAACCAAGAGCGAGAGGGGACCGTCAGGACCAATGTCGTCCACACCTGAGAGGTGGGTGAGGCGATGGTGAGCCTTAACAGGGCAGTGGAGAATCGAGTGTTGGAAGGACTCATCGTCTTCCTCACAGAACGGGCAGAGGGTGCTGGAGTCCCTGTTCCTCCAGGATATATACGGGGCAAGGTAGCTGGCACCTGAACGCATCTGGTGTATGCGGCCACATAAAAATCAACAAAGGCCAGTAAAGGCATGGGGAGTGAGGCAGGCACCATAAGGATAGTGAGAGGGCACTGGTGGACTTATGTCTAGCCAGTCAGCAATGAGTGACTGTATCAGAGGAGTTCTGAGGGCTTGGTAGGTGACGGAGGGTACCCTCGACAGCGGGAGCGCCACGAGATCGGTTGAGGCGAGCGGGAGGATAGAGATTTCCTCAATAAGGTCTGAAACCTCGTGACATAAGGAGTCTAGTGGAAGATGCTCGGCGGAATTAACCACCAGGTCAAGCCATGAAGTGAGGTGGACGGCTTTGGAGGAGCCACGGAGGAGGAAACGATGGTCGTCCGCTGAACGACCCTGGTCCCAGGTGGGCACAGAATGGGGTATTTGGGCGGTGGCAGGGTTGAATTCCGAAGGGGCGCAGACCAAGCGGAGGGCAGCTGACCGACGGTGGTGTTTGCAGACGGAAGAAATGGGTGATAGCGAAGCCTCCCGGTACAGAGCGCCGAGGGCATTGGTGTAAAACCAATTAGTGGTCCACCGGAGCACCCCATGCCAGAACAAGTTGAGTTTCTTGAGAGTGGCTGTGTCTGGAGCAAAAAGGTCGCAGCCGTAGGTGAGAATCGGAAGGATGGCGCCAAAGACTAACTTTCTGTTGCACCAGGAGGAGAGGCCTTTGCCAGCTGCACTGAGCTGTCAGATTGAGGTGAAAGAGGCTTTGGCGAGTGCCAGCCCTCTCAGGAAATGTACCGCGAAGTGAATAGTAGGGGTGAGCCAGTAGCCAAGCCATCTCACAGCTTGAGAGGGAGGAAAAAGCATGTTGTTGATCACTATCGAAGCAAAGGAAACATCCGAGCGGTCCTTCAGAGTCCTCCAGTGAATGAGTTCAGTTTTGGGGACAGAAAACGCCACCCCCAGATCAGCACCCCACCTTTGGATGACGCCGAAAAAGTATTGAAGAGCGCGGATATTCGAACGAACAGAGTCTGAGCAGACCGTTATGGTGAGGTCGTTAACATAGGAAATCGCCAGACCTTGAGGTATTGTGGGGTGAAGGCTGGCTATATACAGCACAAAAAGAAGAGAAGAAATGGGCGAGCCTTGAGGGGTGCCAAACGCGACTCGGCAGAAAACTTTAGGTGCGGCTTGGAAAATGAGACGACATTGGCGTTTGGACAGGAAAGACTTAATCCAGGCAACCAGATAGGCGGCGACACCCTCTTTGGTGAGGGTATTGGCCAGCTTGTTAGCGCAGACATTGTCAAAACCACCTTTGACATCCAGGAAAAGAGTTGATACTTTGAAGCAACCAGCCTGAAGCAGGCGCACCTCGTGGGTAAGAGTAGCTACAGCATCGAAACAGCCCAGACCAGCTAGGGATCCACACTGATTGGGCTGTAAGAGGCCAAGGGAGCGGGCGGCGGAGGCGAGATGAAGAGCAGAAAGTCTCTCAAGAATCTTGGAGACAGTTTCGAGCAGGACAATGATGCGGAAGGAAGCAGGTGTACGGTAATCAGGTTTGCCCGGTTTGTCCAGGACAATGCTGTTGGCCTTCTTCATGGCTAGGGGGTGGTACCCGTGGGTGAGGAGGGGAGTGAAAAGGGATGGAAGGAGGCGCTCATTGGCCTTATGGACCTGCTTCCATATAGAGTAGGGAATACCACTTGGGCCCGGGGCTGACGTCTTGGAGGATTTCCGAAGTGCGGAGGACACTTCTGCTGGTGAAACCGGGGGGATGTCCTTAAACGCCAGGAGGATGAGAGGAGGAGGAGGAGAGGGTCTAGGAGGGAAGAAATGTTGTAAAAGTGTATTGTTGATATCGATGGGAGAAGAGGCATTCTCAAGGGTGGGGAAACAATCCGGGGCTCTGCCGGCTGCAATCTTTCGAGCATCCCAGACCGATCGTGAGTCGACATTTGCCAGAAACTGGGACCTGTGGACTCTCTTGGCAGTCTGGATGGCCTTGAAATACGTGTTCCGAGCTGCACGGGCCAGGGCGGGCGAAGACTGATTTTTTCTCATGAGGCGGGTAGCATGGTGATGGATGCGTCGTAGCTCTGTGAGATCTGGAGTCTACCACGGCTTAGACTAGGAGGACGGGCATTTGGTTGGGGTGTTGGAGGTGATGAGGTGCATGATTTTGGCAAGGGAGTTGTCGAACCATAGGTCGAGGGAGTTTGGGGTGGGGAGAGCAGGGGGAGGTGCAAACATAAGATCGGCGAGTAGAGGGGAAATGTGATTCCAATCCCTGAATTTCCAGTTAAGGCCCCTGGGTGGGGGCTTCAGGAGGGGAGTGGAGAGAATGATCGAGAGGGCGGCGTGATCGGAGCCAGTCGGCAGGAGAGACTGGTTCCAAGAGGAGAAATATGGAAGCAAAGCAGTATTGGCAAAGGCCAAATCCAGCACTGCAGGGCGATGATTGGAGGTGGACGGGAACCTGGAGTAGACCCCGGGAGTATTGAGGAGAGAAAACAAATGAGCAGATGCCGTGTCGAAATAAGGGGAGCTTATAAACTGATCGTAACCGGAAAGCACACGAGTCGGGTCTGAAGCGGAGTGGTGAATGTTGAGGTCCCCAAGGACAAGTGTAGGAAAATCATGCTGAGGAAACAAATCAACAGGAGAAACTGACCTAGTGTGACCATTAGGAATAGAGTAGGCGTTGTACAAACGAAACAAATTATGAGAAGTATCAAAAGGTCCCTCAGGGGAGTGAAAATTCATGGCCATGAGGTGGCCCCTTTCAAAAAACAATGGAAGAGCAGAAATAACACTTAAAAGCCATTCGTGAACGTATGTTGCTAAGCGAGGCTTATAGCTGTCAGTAGCTGGAGGAAAAAAACATTTATAGTTACGAAAAACAGGGGGCCAATTCTTCCAAAGAGGAATATCCTGAAGAGCAACCATATGAGGAAAAATTTCTACCGAAGTAAAAAAACTAAAAAGAGTTTGAAAAACATTACTGCTACCAAGACAAGTATGCTGAACAATGGAAAGATTTAAACAACCAGGATAATGGAATGATTTGGATGGTGAAGGACTCGGTGTTGGGGGTGGGCTTGTCGACATCTAAAGATCCATGTGGACGTCGGTCGGAGCAGGCTCGCTCCAGTCGGCACCGGTGCTAGCTCTGAAGAGGGTGCTGCCAGCACCCAAGAGGTTCCTGCGGGGGAGGGGAGCGGCAAGGCTAGACTGGGCGGACGCGCTGCGAACCATTCTAATGGTTGCAGGTTGGGTAGATTCGCTAGAGGGAGGGAAACAAGGACCGTGCATGGCTGGAGTGGCCGGTACAGTTGAGGGAACAGTGGGACCCTGAGGGGTGGTTTGCGGGAGGCCCGCATCAGGGGCATCGGGACAATCTTGGTCCCTAGGCGGATGGACAGATGAGAGGATTTCGCGACGGATAGGACCGGTGCCATCGAAAGAGGCTTGCTGACCACGGCAGTTGACACAGGGAGGGGGGGAGGCGTTGCAGCATCCCACGACAGACCTTTCAAAGCCCCCTTTCAGACAGCTTTGGTTAGCACATCTGTGGGCAGAGCGATGATGGAGGAGCGTGCAGATCGGGCAAGCTTGTGCCTCTTCCTTGCATAGTGGAGCAGAGTGACCAAAACGCCAGCACTTCCGGCATTGCGTGGATTTGGAGGCAGAGTAGGCGTGGGCGACCGTCCGGGTGCGGGAGAAAAGTCGGATGGATTCGCCAAACCGGGAACCATAGAGCGGGTCAACTGCCACAACCACCAAGGTTGTGCGCTTCTCAGCCCTTTTCGCCGGATCTGACTGCAGGAATCTAGCCCCAAATATGGGGACTTCAATAGCATTGCAGATTGATTCATGGAGTGAAGGGAAGAGGTCAGTAGGCTCGTGCGGGAGAATAGAGAGAGGAAGATTGTGGATGAGGAGCTCGACACTTGTAGGTGCCTCTCTAAAAACCTGGAATGGATTGTCTCGAACCGGGAAACTCTGATTGAGCTTCTTAGTCATTGCGTCAAAAAAAGGAGAATAAGCAGAAGACGGGTGTAGGGATTGGCTGTGGGAGTAACAGCCCCATTGCGATTGACTGAGACAGTAAGGGAGAGAGGTAGGGAGCAGGGGCCGCTTTGAGTACAGCGGCCATGATGTCGGGAAGGGTAGCAGTGATGATGAAAGAATCGTTCGGGAGGGTTGGGGAGGCACAGTGGGCAAAGAAACGACGTTGTTCAGCTGGGAGCGGTGGGGGTCCTTTGGGGACACTGCTATTGCTTGACGCAGCGACTTGTGCTGCAGTGGCCTTTTTCTTGCCCTTCCCGCCCTTCCTGGTAACCTGTGCCCAGGTTTGTTCTTGGGGCTGCGGGGGATCAGAAACAGTGAAACCGGGGGGGGGACCGGTATGGAAAGGTGAGGTGGCTGGGTAATGCTCAGAGTAAAGTTTGGCTTCCTCTGATTGGGGGTGGCGAGAGGCGAAAAGGTTCGCCGCTTGGGGTGAGTCCTGGTGGCGTTTGGCGTATGTGTCCGGGTTGCCCTACCATTTTCCCTCAAAAAGGAAAGGAAAATCCGGGGCGGCAACCGTACGAGACGTGAGGCAGGTGGCGAGTTTCTTTTTCTGCTGAGCAGGTTTAGCCTGGACAGCAGGGGTGGGAGAGGGTGGCGCTTCAGGGAGCGGGGGTGCCAGTTGTGTGGCGCGGTGTGAAGAGAGAACAGCAACGCGAGAGGACAAGTCCTTGAGGGAAGCCTCCAGGTTGGATGTGGCTGGAGGTGAGGGGGTGGCTGAGTGCTCTGCCCGGGCGGAGGTGAGGGACTCAACCTGCGAAGTCAAGAAAGTACCAGAGGCACCAAGGTCATTAACCATGGCGATGAGTTGGGCGAGAAGCGGGGCCATAGCGAGTTGACTATCGGGGAAAGTAGAGGCGGAGGCATCGTAGTCAGTGGGGAACGAAGCCGGGTCAAGGCGAGCAAGCCTGACAGCGTGCCCAAGAAGGTTGGCAACATTGTCAGCCTCGCCAGAGAGAGAGGCATGACTGGACAGGGATGACGAAGAACGAGAGATAGGATCAGCCCTACGGTCCTGGCGAGAGGAGGCAGAGCGAGCAGGGCCCACAGCCGAGGCCGGACCTGCCCAAGTGGAAGCGAGAGGGGTAAACGACATCAGGACAAGGCCAAAAGGCCAGGCTGGAGGACAACGAGGAGGGGGAGAGAGAAAGTAAAATCAAACAACTAGTTTCACTTTTCAAGAATAAAAATCCTCTCAGCAAAGGTGAAATATATATTTCACTTGAAAATGAAGCACAAGTGAAAAGCCAAAATAGATGTATCATGAAGAAATAAAGAGCAAACCGACAGGTTTATGTTTGCCGAATGCGGAAAGTATTTTAAGCCAGAGGGAAATACATGGCCCGGAGTGCGGAGTTCTTGTACTTTTTTCTTTTCTCTTTTTTTCTTCTTTTCTTTCTTTTTTTCTTTTTGAACCATATGATTATTGTTTTAGGGTACAAAATCTTGCATGCAGCTTACGCGATGGCATAAAAAAACCCCCAACTACCCCGGGGAAAAAGCCAACCCACCAAGTCCCTCTGGTGTGGAACCAACCGCACATCTTGCCCCCAAAAAGAAACCCTTGACTAGCTAAGAAGATAGACCAAAGGAATCAAATCAAAGAACAAGCAGGAAGAATCCGGAAAACCCATGGGACGATCATCCGAACAAAGGAAAAACAAAACGCAAACTTAGCGGAGACCACTTGAAATTCCGCACACTCAGCGCAGGAGGGGCCAGGCTTGGCATAATCGAAGTCCTGGGGAGGCTCAGATGCCATCTGTTTTGGCAGTAGCCTGAAAAGAAGAAGGAGATAGTGCAATACCATCTTCCCAGAGGCAAGCCGTGATGGACCGTGGTCATGGTCCGAATGGTGAAGAAGTAGTTGTGGATACCAGCCAGGTAGTTGTGGGCACCACCCCAGAAGGTGAAGAAGCAGTAGGGTGCCAGCCGATCCGACCGTGAGGAGAAGAGGAGCAGGAGGGGTAGACCCAAACCGAGAAGTGCGAGTGAAGGCGACCGAAGCGAGATCACGACTTTTCGACAATGCCGACCATACCGGACTGGACTCTCAGGAGATAATGCAATACCAGAGAGCAGAGCCACTGGGGCCACTACTTCACCGATAGCCCGAGACTGCGACCGACCCGTTGACGAGGTAAGGGGGCCGACCGTGCCAATACTCTAAGCGAAGCAGAGCAAGTGCGGGGTAGGGAGAGGAAACATCATCAAAGAAGACGAAATCCATCACCCAAAGTGAAGAAAGCCCAAAGGGATAAGCCTAAAGGAAGGGAGGTGTAGAGGAGGTATGACTCCACCCCTTAGAGCGAGCTGATGGCGGGGGGTGGAGAAAAGAAGAGTGGTGATAACCTCGTGGTGTTGAGATTTCAATCGCCGGGTGTGTAGAGGAGACGGAGGATGGAGTTCTTGTACTTTTTTTTTTTTTTTTCTTTTTTCTTTTTTTGAATGATTGTGATTATTGATTTAGGTACAAAATCCTGCATGCAGCTCGCGCTATAGCATATAAAAAACCTAACTTCCAAAAACTAACAAAGGAAAAAAGCAAAATTCAAACAACACGTGCAAAACTCTCCAAGCGGGATCATCAGAACCCTGTCGCATCGCCATCGATGACTAACAAAACAAAAGTAAAGTATAATCCTCCTTATGCCAATAAGAAAAACACTTACAAGTAATAAAAACCTCCCCGCCCTACCTGCCCACTGCTGTAGTCAAATAAAAGCAAAGAAAACTCATAAATCATATAGAAAATACCCTGAGGAGAAGCTCGAGCAGGGGAGTTTTTGAAATAGCAATACCTAGAAGGCCGGGGCCAAGCTAGGGAGTTTTTGTGTTAAGCACTATCTGAGCCCGAACCCGGCTCAGGAGTAGCAGTAATGGCCCGAATGCGCAACATGGTTGGAGGAAAACCCGTGCGAGTAGGGTAGAGATACACAGCCAGACCTCTGAGGAGGGGGACTGAGAGCCAAAGGGGACCGTCAGGGCCAATGTCGTCCACACCTGAGAGATGGGTGAGGCGGGGGTGGGCCTTAGCGGGGCAGTGGAGAATCGCGTGTTGGAAGGACTCATCGCCTTCCTCACAGAACGGGCAGAGGGTGCTGGAGTCCCTACTCCTGCAGGATAAATGCGCGGCAAGGTAGCTGGCACCCGAACGCATCTGGTGAATGCGGCCACATATAAATCGAGGAAGGCCAGTAAAGGCATGGGGAGTGAGGCAGGCACCATAAGGGTTGTAAGAGGGCACCGGTGGACTTATGTCCAGCCAGTCAGCAAGGAGTGACTGTATCAGAGGAGCTCTGAGGGCTTGGTAGAAGACGGAGGGTACCCTCGACAGCGGGAGCGCTACGAGATCGGATGAGGCGAGTGGGAGCATAGGGATTTCCTCAATGAGGTCTGAAACCTCGTGACATAGGGAGTCCAGTGGTAGGTGCTTGGCTGAGTTAACCGCCGGACCAAGCCATGAAGTAAGGTGGACGGCTTTGGGGGAGCCTCGCAGGAGAAAGCGATGATCGTCCGCAGAACGGGCCTGGTCCCAGGTGGGCACAGATTCGGGTATCCGGGCGGTGGCAGGGTTGAACTCCAAAGGGGCGCAGACCAAGCGGATGGCAGCTGACCGACGGCGGTCTTTGCAGATAGGGGAGATGGGTGGTAGTGAGGCCTCACGGTACAGAGCGCCGAGGGCGGTTGTGTAAAAGCAATTGGTTGTCCATCGGAGCACCACGTGCCAGAACGAGTTGGGTTTCTTAATAGTGGCTGCGTCCGGAACAAACAAGTCGCAGCCGCAGGTGAGAATAGGAAGAATGGCGCCGAAGACTAACTTTCTGTTGCACCAGGAGGAGAGACCTTTGCCAGCTGCACTGAGCTGTCGGATTGTAGTGAAAGAGGCCTTAGCTAGAGCCAGCCGTCTCAGGAAGTGAACGGAGGAGTGTAAAGTAGGGGTGAGCGAATATCCTAGCCACCTTACGGCCTGGGAGGGCGGGAAGAGCATGTCGTTGATCACAATGGGGGCAAATGAACCATCCGAACGGTCCTTTGGGGTCCTCCAGTGAATGAGTTCAGTTTTGGGGACAGAAAAAGCCACCCCCAGGTCGGCACCCTGTCTTTGGATATTGCCAAAATAGTATTGAAGAGCGAGGATATTCGACCGTACCGAGTCCGAGCCAACAGTGATGGTGAGGTCGTCGACGTATGAAATCGCCAGACCCTGAGGGAGAGTTGGGTGGAGGCTGGCTATATAAAGCACAAACAGGAGAGGAGAGATCGGAGAGCCTTGAGGCGTGCCAACAGCCACCGGGCAGAAAACCTTAGGCGCACCTTGGAATATGAGTCGGCACTGGCGTTTGGAGAGGAAAGACTTGATCCAGGCAACCAGGTACGCGGAGACACCTCCTCTGGTGAGGATGGTAGCCAGCTTGTTTGCGCAGACATTGTCAAATCCAC
>Ga0307509_10008855_pt1 | contig 12705 bp, 9 predicted proteins | sample 10_EM_MG_FD_202245 | JGI IMG/M metagenome (GOLD analysis project Ga0307509, IMG submission 202245) | Populus trichocarpa ectomycorrhiza microbial communities from riparian zone in the Pacific Northwest, United States - 10_EM | ecosystem: Host-associated > Plants > Roots > Unclassified | place...
AAATTACGCTAAAGGGAATCCATTAGCTCTTAAAGTCTTAGGTTCCTTTCTATTTGGCAGAACGACAAAAGAATGGGAAAGTGCATTGAACAAGGTTGAAAAACTAACTCAGCAAAAAGTTCATAATGTGTTGAGAATAAGTTATGAAGCACTTGATAGTGAAGAGAAGAGTATATTTCTGGACATTGCATGTTTCTTTAGAGGGCATCAAGTTGATTTTGTGAAGCGGATACTAGATGGCTGCGGTTTCAAAACGGATATTGGATTTAGTGTTCTCATTGACACGTGTCTCATTAAACTTTCAGATGACAAGGTTGAAATGCATGATCTTTTGCAAGAAATGGCCCATGAAGTTGTTCGAAAAGAATCTGCTTATCAGCTACGAAAACAAAGCAGATTATGGAATCCAAAAGATGTATATCAAGTGTTGACCAATAATCTGGTGAGATTCATATGCACGAAAGTTTTCCTTTTCATATGCAATGCAATATGGTTGTACTAGTAAGTTTAAAATCTTACTTAAAAATTTGTTTCTCCTTCACTGGTTTTCAGGGAACTGGAAAAGTTGAAGGGATATTCTTGGATGTTTCAAAAATAAGACAAATTGAATTGAGTTCTACAGCCTTGGAAAGGATGTATAAGCTTAGACTGCTAAAAATTTATAATTCTGAAGCTGCAGTTAAATGCAGAGTGCACCTTCCTCATGGCCTCAAGTCTCTTTCCGAAGAGTTGAGGTATCTCCATTGGGATGGATACCCTTTGACATATTTGCCTCGCAAGTTTTGTCCAGAGAACCTTGTTGAGCTTAACCTATCATCTAGCAAGGTTAAGCAGTTGTGGAGAGGAGACCAGGTATTTTAAAATAACTTTATGCATAGTTCTTTCTTTGAAATTTTGTGTGTAATTTCTTTCTGTTGATTTCATTTTGCTTCAGAATCTCGTCAATTTAAAAGATGTCAACCTCAGCAATTGTGAGCACATAACTTCTCTGCCAGACCTTTCAAAGGCCAGAAACCTTGAGAGATTGAATCTTCAATTCTGTACAAGTTTGGTTAAGGTTCCTTCATCTATACAGCATCTGGACAAGCTTAATGATTTAGATTTGAGAGGCTGCACAAGCCTAATCAATCTGCCCAGCAGAATTAATTCAAGATGTCTGAAGAGTCTTAACCTTTCTGGTTGTTCAAATCTCAAGATGTGCCCAGAGACTGCAAGGAAACTGACATATTTAAATTTAAATGAGACTGCTGTTGAAGAGCTTCCCCAATCAATAGGGGAACTCAACGGACTTGTCGCGTTGAATTTGAAGAACTGCAAACTCTTGGTGAATCTTCCAGAAAACATATATTTGTTGAAATCTCTTCTAATCGTCGACATCTCTGGCTGCTCATCTATCAGCAGGTTTCCTGATTTTTCGAGGAATATAAGATACTTGTACTTGAATGGAACTGCAATAGAAGAACTGCCATCTTCAATTGGTGATCTAAGGAAACTCATTTATTTAGACCTTTCCGGTTGCTCAAGTATCACGGAGTTTCCAAAGGTTTCAAATAATATAAAGGAGCTGTATTTAGATGGGACAGCAATACGAGAGATTCCCTCTTCAATAGAATGTTTGTTTGAACTTGCTGAATTGCACCTGCGAAACTGCAAACAATTTGAGATTCTTCCAAGCAGCATCTGCAAGTTGAGAAAACTGTGGAGGCTTAATCTCTCAGGTTGCCTCCAATTTAGGAATTTTCCAGAAGTTTTGGAGCCGATGGTATGTTTGAGATATCTCTATTTAGAACAGACAAGTATAACAAAGTTGCCTTCACCGATTGGAAATCTGATGGGACTTGCCTGCTTGGAAGTGGGAAACTGCAAATATCTAGATCACATCGCATGTTTTGGTGACTTGCAATTGCCCAAGAGATGCATGGATTTAGATTGTTTGCGTAAGCTAAGTCTAGATGGTTGCAGTCTATCGCAAGTGCCGGACAGTCTTGGTCTTTTATCGTCACTAGAAGTGTTAGATCTAAGTGGAAACAATTTGAGGAGTATTCCTAGAAGCATCAATAAACTCTTGGAGTTGCAATATCTAGGATTAAGGAATTGCAAGAGACTTGAATCATTACCGGAGCTTCCACCACGGCTATCAAAGTTGGATGCAGACAATTGCGAGAGTTTGAATTATCTAGAATCAAGCTCATCAACTGTAGTTGAGGGGAACATTTTTGAATTCATTTTCACTAATTGCTTGAGCTTGTGTAGGATCAATCAAATCTTGCCGTTCTCATTAATGAAATTTCAACTTTATACCGAAAGGCTCCATCAGGTCTGTTTCTCAAACCTCTGATATACATCTTCTTTTTTTCTCTATTTGCCACCTTTCATTTTAAAAAGATGCTATTTGAATTGTGTTAGCAGCTGCCCGATGTTCCAGAAGGGGCATGTAGTTTCTGCCTCCCTAGAGGTGTCTCTCCGCAGTGGCATAGCCATAAAAGTTGGGGATCTACAGTAACATGTCAGCTGTCTTCACATTGGGCTAATAGCAAGTTCTTGGGTTTCTCTCTTTGCGCTGTCATTGCATTTCATTCTTTCGGCCATAGTTTACAGGTTAAATGCACATATCACTTCCGCAATGAGCACGGTGATAGCCATGATCTCTATTGCTATCTCCATGGTTGGTATGATGAGAGACGCATCTGCTCAGAGCACATATTTGTGGGATTTGATCCCTGTCTGGTTGTCAAAGACAAGGATATGTTTAGTAAATACAGTGAGGTAACAGTTGAATTCCAACCAGAAGATATGAACGGCATTCTCTTAGCATTAGATCTTTGTCAAGTACGCGAGTGTGGGGTTCGTCTACTGGATGCCAAAGATAAACATGGATTGGAAACAAGGTTCCAAGCCTATAGAGCAAGGTTCCAAGCCCTTAGGGCAAGATTGCAAGCCCAGAGAGCAAAGGATGCAAGCCCAGAGATCAGGTATATTTAATGTGACACTTGAGTTTCACGGTAGAAATAATTTAATAATTATTTTGACAAGGATATAGTGGTGCGAATTGCTGCCGAGTCCAAAATACAGTGTTCATTTCATGTACCAATCAAAGATTAATGTATTCTTCTTTCCTTTTTGCATAATTTAACAAACCTACTTATCTTTGAGTGCAAGTACATATCTTTTTATATTATTGTTGTTGTTGTTAAAATTTAGACCTTGTAGTTTAGCAAAATTAATGATTTTTACTAGAATTGACAAAGGCTAATTAAGTCATTTGCTAATGAAATATACCTTCTTCTTATATATATATATATATATATATATTTGCATCCTATGTACTTAAATTTTTATTTTTATGTTTTAAAAAATTAAAAAAATATATGAAATTAATAAAATAAGATTATGTTATTTATAGATTTAAAATCATAGGAATTAAATAATTATATTTTAATATGATGACAAGCTTTTATTTTCTTGCAAGCATTTTTTTTATTTTTTTATTTTAATATTGTACTTTTCAATGTTAGCATAGAATGGAAATACCTTCATTATACTAATATGTTTCTATGTTTTCAATATATATTTATTATGTATTTCCATGATATTTTTTTTAGTATATCATTTTAACAAGTTATAATTAACTCTTTTCTTTTTTTTTATAACCCGGGATGTCCGGGCCAGATTACGCGCACCACGATTAATTCTCGGGTCTACTAAACACCCTGCAAGCCTAGTGGGCAGGTAAAGCACCGCGGGAGTAACAGGCATACACAAAAAAAATTGAACCCGGATGCAAAGAAAAGAAACAAGTTCCTATCCCCGCTAGATCACGAGCTCTAGTTACAAATCACTTAGGAATCCTGGAAAGCGTTTATCTACTGAACTGACAATCTCTCTATGGACTATGAAAAGGAAAATGAAAATGATGAAGTTGAACTGACCCCCAAAGTCTTCTCCCATCTTTTATCAAGTAAATGAAGCTTCTTCTTCGCGTGTTTGGCTGACGGAAAACAAACTGCTCTTATTTGCTCATCTCCTAGTCTTTTCCGTTCTCGACACTTGTATAGAATTAAGTGTTGTGATAGTTATTGTGGTTAAAAATAAATAAAAAATAATAATTTTAGTTGTGATTATAAAAAGTTATGTTTTTTATTAAAATTATTTCATAATAAAATAAATGAAAAATAGATTTTTATAAATGAAATAGAAGAAATTATTTAGCTAACTAAATGTTTTTATTTTTAAAATCTTTAATTTTGAAGTAATTTTAAAAATTTAAAACATATAACAAATTACAAATATTTCTGATAAAATGCTTTATCAAAAATAAATGTTTTTTTCATTTAAAAATTTTAAGCAAACAATAAATGTTGCGAGTGTCGTAAAAGTTGTAAATGCTTTTCGTTTAAAAATATATTGAAATAATTTAATTTTTTTAAAACAAATATTTCTAATTTTAAACATACAAATATTTTAAGCAAACAATCTAGGGCCTGTTTGTTTGCTAGTGTAGTAAATGTTTCTTTTTAAAATGTTTTTCGTTTAGAAATGTATTGAAATAATATATTTTTTTAAAAAATATTTTTAAAATACAAAAATATTCTCTTGAAAAAAAAAACTAAAAAGTTGAGACAAGACATCTAATTAGAAATTTTTTTAGCTCATCTTTTAATGGTTACATCTCATTTTTGTTTTATTTAGGTTTGCTTTATAACAAAAAAAAAAAAAAGCAATCCAATTTTTATTTTTTTTTGTTTCAAATTATTTTTGAAAAATAAAACTTATATAATAAATCAATCGCTACAAAATGAGTGATGCAAGGAGCATGCATAGACTAAATAACAATGTGAACAATATATTTTATATCATGATGAGTGCAACAAAATGCAAGACTTTCAACCAATTGACAATATAGTGAGGGATCATAAATTAATCTTAACATTAGTCTCAATCAATGTAATAATAGCTTAATTTAATGTTAGTCCGAGGAACACGAGACAAGAGATATGCATCATATATACATAACCAGTGATAAGTAGTTGGGATAGGTGACTCTAAGGGCCTAGTTGGGATAGGTTCACGCATTGAACGACTCAAAACACTTTTATGCAATAGATCATCTGAAGTTCGCATAATCGGAATATGGGGTATTGGTGGTAGAGGTAAGACAACCACTGCTGAAGCTGTTTTCAACAGTGTTTCAAGTCAATATGAAAGCTGCTGCTTTATTACCAATGTAATAGAGAAATCGGAAGAAAGTGGTGGCTTGATTCGCTTGCGAGAGGAATTCCTTTCCAGAGTATTAGAACAGGAAAATCTCCGTATTGACACTCCACGCATGGGATCCACTTTAATCAGGGAAAGGATCCGGCACAAAAAAGTCTTAACTGTTCTAGATGATGTGAATGATGTAGAACAAGTGGAATGTTTAATTGAAAGGCATGATATGTTTGGTCCAGGAAGTAGAATTCTTGTAACGTCCAGGGATAGACAAGTGCGTGAGAATGTGGCTGATGAAATATATGAGGTTGAGGAATTAAATTGCAGTGAAGCTCGTCAACTCTTCAGTCTGTCTGTCTTCAAAGGAAACCACATTCCAAAAGATTATATGGGCCTATCAATCAGGGCAGTGAATTATGCTAAAGGCAACCCATTGGGTCTTAAAGTTTTGGTTCCTTCTTATTTTTTAAAATTATTTTTTTTTAATTTTATTTTTGATCTTAGAATAAAATAATCTCAACTAATGAGACAAAACTCACTCACTGAAGCAAACTGATTGAAGAACCTAAACCAAACATAAACAAGCATCCTTAGGGCCATACATTTTTAGGGCATGTGGCATCTCTTAGACGACAAAAAATGCTGCCTTTATTGAGGGGAGATTGCCTATATTATCTTAGCACAAACTCCAATTAATGACAATCTAAAATCATATGTGGTAGGAAGAATGTTCTTTTTACCCATAACTCCAATTAATGGCAACTTGTGAGAGCTTATAGATATATATAAAATCTTAAACCTTAGGGTAAAGGATTCTAAACACTTCTTCTTTTGCTTCTTCATCTTTTTATACCAAAACCTCTATAGTTTCCATATCATAACTTTTTTAGACTCCTCTCATTATCTATCTTTGTTAACTTAAGCATCAAGTGTCCTTAACCCGAAAACCCTAAAACAGGACTTCTTCTTTTTGCTAGTCTACTACATATTAATCATCATCTAACAAGAAAACTAATCTATCTTGGTTGTGAGACGTGAGCTTATATTTTGGTTGTGAGAGTGTGCCATAACTTTGACAGCCTTCTTGTTGTCATCACTGTGATGCACATTCATAAAAGCCTTTAATTTTCTCCAAAACCAACAATGACGTCTTTAAGTTCACTTTAGACCCTATCAATTCAAGATACTCAACAGTGAAAGCATAGCTTTCCGACACAAGAACAACATAAACCCACATCACAAAATCACTTCCTCAATTCTGTTTTGATTTTTACACCTTTGTAAAAAAGAACCATCTCTATAATTATAAATAACCCAGGACCCAACACTTTCAAAATCAAATATTATGGGTTTTTATTTTAGTTAAACTAGATTAGGTTTAAATTTTTGTTTTAAAAAGAAAGAGAGAAAATGTGACAGAAGAGAAAGAGTGATACGTTATTTCCCCTTTATTATATGTAAAGGCAATTTTATCTTTTAATTAATTTTCAAGTTTTTGTTTGACCCATGATGAAAAATATAATTTCTCAAAGTACACTGAAAAAGTAAAATCACAAACAAACCTTAGGATGTTTTTTTTTTCTGTAACTATCCCTAAATCTATATTTTGAAGTATATATAAGTTTAGATTGCAGAATCACATTACGTTATAGGTTTTCAAAGGTAAAAACCAAATGCTTAGGTGATGCTAGTGTTTTTTAAAAATAAAAAAACAAGAAAAATATAAGATTCAAGTTATTTACTTGGTTGGATTAATTTAATAATATAATTAAAAAAATATAAAACTAAATTCTCATACCAACACACAATGTCAAAGAGTGAAACTTAAACAAATTTGAAAAGAAAAAAAAAACTTGAGTCAACCCGTTAAACCTACAACTTAGAACATAAGATCAAGATAGCCCTATGAAAAGAAAAGTGAAAACAATTATGAAACCAATTCTCCAACAAATCCAATATTCAATGATAAAGTTGGGAAAAAAGTTAATTTTAAGAAAGGAAAAAAAATTAAAATCAATTCGAGCTAACCTTCCAAACCTATGACTAAAGTCTTAAGGTTAGGATTGTTCTATAAAAGACAAACTCACAAAAACCACAATGTAGAATTTTCAATAAACAAAATGCCGAGGAATGAAATTTAGAAATAAATTTCATTATAAAAAAGATCCAAAACAAAACAAATAACAATTAAAAGAACAAGAAACAAATTTACATAAAAATGAAATGAAATGAAACCAAATGTTGAGCAATGAAAATAAAATAAAAATCAATTAAGAAAATGATTCAAAACAAAACAAATAGTAATCAAAATAATGAGAACTAAATTTGATATAAAAATCAAATAAAACCAAACACCAAGGGATGAAATTGAAAGAAAAAGTCGAATAAAAAAGGATTCAAATTAAGCAAAACAAATATAAATAAAAAAATTAAGGACTAGATTTGATACAAAACAAAATGATAGGAATACCTTTCAATTGTGATAAAGTTAACTTGAACCCCAAGAAGAGAAGAAAGAAAAGAGGGAGGAGATAACAAAGGTTGTTAATGCCACATTGCTGCTCTACCACCATCTCGCGTCGTCCTAATATGAAGGTATACTTGGCGCGAAGCTTTGAGTGACATGACAAAACCATGTGTTTAACCGCTAGGAGACGCTACACACGCCACCAAAACAGAATGGACATCTCTCACACATTGTTATGTGTGCCACACACAACGACCTATTTATCCTATATGTTTGCCCAATCTTTATATTTGTTTTATTTTTAATTTTAGTCCCTAAACACTTAATAATTCTATATTAGTTGAATTTTGTTTTACTTATTGTCGCACGTGTGCGGCGTCGCAGCGATCGTCCACCCTCAATCATCATCAAGTGTGGTATGTCTACCTATTGTGGAAGATATGGTGAGACAAGGAATTCTTTGTCTCTTAGTGGTAAAAAATGATGTGGGAGTCGCCACCTAATATTTTGGTCACTAGGAACCCTAACTGGTCTCAAAGATTGGGTACGGAGACTGGTTGCGTAAATGGAAGGTATTAGCACCCCAGATACGCCCTACCTAAGGTAAGCTGCATTGTTTTATTGTCTAAAAAAATCTAAGGTCTTATGATGTTGGTTTGTCTAGGGTTCAAGAAAAGCCCTCCTCAGTAAGGAGGTTCTTATCTTATGGAGTAAAAACCTAATCGGCCTAATGTCTATAAAAGAACTACCTTTTTAATATCGGGAATACGTTTTACGTATAAATTCGTAATCCCAGACATAAAACAAAACAAAATATTTTTTGATTTTTTTTTGAAATATTGGCCAAGTTCTCATGACTTTAATAAACTGGTTATTAAAGCCAAAATGCATGCTAAAATGTATATATATATTTTTTGAAGTTTTCTTTATTATAAAAAAATGCAATATGAGATTTTTAGCTTTGAGAGACTTGGCCGTATGCATGAAGACAAAAGTTTTTTTTTTGAAAACCGGGTATTTTTAATACCGGATTTATATTTTTATGATATAAAAATACAAACCAATCTTAGTCTAAATGACATAGAAAAATCCGTGGAAAAATCACAAATTTTTTAAAAATATAGATATATAATAAAAAAAACACACAAAAAGAGAGAAAAAAATAAATAATAAAATAAAATAAAATGAACTAGGCTGGGCCTGTATTGGCCCAACCACAAGGCTGGACTTAGCCCAGCCGCGTGGGCTGGGCTGATGTTCCGGCCTTTAGTTAATAAGGTTGGACTCAACCCAGTCGCGTGGGCTGGGCTGATGTTCCAGCCCGCCTAAAATAGGGCTGGGCTGATGTTCCAGCTCGCCGGAGAAGGAAAGAAACCCATGACTGGTTACTGTGCGTGAGCACAGTAACTAGTTAATTAATTAGTCGGTTACTGTGCGCAGGCACAGTAACCGGCTAATTACTTTCTTCTTGCATGCAGAACGTGCACAATGCACGTTCTGCAGGCAAGAAGGTGAATTAGGATCGGCGGCTAGGGGAGAAGAAGAATTACCTGAGGTAGTGATCTCGGGCGGTTGAGCAGGAGGTGACGCTGGCTGTTCTCGGTGGCGCTGCGGTGGCGGTGACTGTGAAGTCTAGTGACAGCGGCGGCGCTTCTTCTCCGCCGTGTAGAGACACCAGTAGGTGCCTTCTCACCCCGCCGGTTTTCTCCTTCTGTCTTGTGTTCTTCTTCACGTCTGTCTCTCCGCCCGGCTTCTCTTTCTTCTCTCTTTTTCCTTTCTTCCTCCTCCTCTGTTCTCCCCTGTTTTTTTCGTTTCTGTCTCTCTCTCTCTCAATCGCCCTCCCCTTTTTCTGCCGTCCTCCTTTTTTCCTGCGTTCGGGTGGTATTTATAGGGGCAGGGGGAGCAGAGCACGTGGGAAGGAAAGGAAGAGACAAAGAGAAGAAAACAAAAAACATCTCTTCCCCTGCTACATGTCCGGGGGAAGAAGAAAAAGAAACAGTGCCGCCTCAAAACGGCACCGTTTCGTCTCTCTTTTTTTTGTTTTTTTTTAAAACCGCATGAAACGGCGTCGTTTTGCTTAAAACACGCCCTTTCATTTAAATGAAAAATGGCGCCAAAGCGCCAGACTACAAGTCAATCCTTCAATTTGTGCGCGTTTTTCATTTTGGTACTTGGTCTCGGATTTCTTCAATTAAGTTCCTAATTGGCCATCAAACTTCAATATTTATGCAATTAAGCCCCTAATTTGACCAAATTAACTCTCAAAAATTATAATTTGACCCCAGAACTTTAATTTCTTCTAATTAAAGCCCAAATTAACTCCAAAATCAATTTTTCTTACAATCAAACCCTCCATAAATTCAATTAAACCTTCAATATAATTTAATTGAGTCCACCAACGTCTAATTTTGGACTTTTCTTTCTCAAATTGAATTTTCTTTGTCAACAGGGCTATCATCAGTCAATAAATACTGCCAAATTTTAATTTTTATATTTTTAAACCCCCCAAACCAAATTTTGACTATTTTCTGAGCGTTCTGGCATGCTCTTTTCACTGTTATGTTTTTTGATAATATTTTCGATTTTTTTTAAGAGGAAAAAAAATATGAATTGGAAATAACCCAAAAATGGGTTATGACACTTATCAAAACCAACTATCAACTAAGCCCCACAAATTTCTCTCAATAGTATAAGATTTCATGTCAAGACATCCAAAACAAAGTACCAAGTTAAATTTCAAATAAAATCAATATGAAGAGATCAAATTAAAAAAAAGTTGAGGGGCTAAAATAAAAGGTGAACATGAACTCCCCCCCTAGCCATACAAATTAATCAATACCTAATTTTGAAAAAAAAGAACTAAATATATCTTTAATCCTTAAATTTAATTCTTATAGTTATAATTGTAAAGATGGCAGATTTACACAGGAATACACTAGAAAATTAAACAGAAAGATAAAGAAAGCAGAGAGAATGTCTGTAATTCATTACTCTATTTTACACTATTACAAATCCTTTTATATCAAGCTATAGACGTAAACCAGCTTCTCACCCCAATACTAACAAACTTTCTTAACTGTCTAACAGTATTAACAAAACTTTAACTACTTAACAGAATTTTAATTACTTGATTCTCTAATCTCTTAACACGTGGCACGATCAGACCCTTTAATATCTTTACACTAATTATTTGAAATTAATAAAATTAAAATTTATTTATTTAAAACAAGTGTTAATCAAGAAATTAAACATTACCTCAACACAAAAATCTCATGCAAATGTATAAAAAACAAATAACTAAGTGTGGAGATTTTTTCATGAAAATAGTTTTTATTTTTTATTTTATGAAAAACACATCTAGAATCTCATGCACATGCATCGAGAATTTGTTTTTTTAATGAATGCAAGCTGCCGTAGAATCTTGTCACGTTCACCTCAAATCTTGTAACATTCACCAACCCCAAAGTCTTGTCACGTTCACCTATTTCTTGATCAATAATTGGTATGGATCCAAAGTCTTCTAGCAATCACCCATTTATTGATCAAACCATCTTTTTTCATTAGATAACGATGAGATCAGATTGTCTGTAAGGATTTACTTGAAGGAGTAGGAGAAGGCAATATAGACAAGAAAACTCGTCTCTTATCATCAACAATATGCAGCTTCTTCTTCGTCTTGTTTGTTGATGCAAAACACGAGTCAACTGTTCTTATGATCTGTTGGTAAGTCTTTCTGGTTCATGCGTCTTCTTTATTTAAGATTATATATAAAAGTTCGATAAGTTTGTTTCATGAACATATTAATTCTTCCATCTGTAATTCTTTTTGCTCAGCTAGAGATTGTTCTTGCAATGAAAGTTATAGCAAGCTAGCATTGGTATATGTTGTGTGGGTTCTTGTACTGTTAGATTTCAGTTTCTCTTAACGAATGTTCAGCTGTTGAAGTGGGTGCTCTTTGTATGTCTTTAGGAGAAAAAAGAGAGCAGTTATTGATTCGATTCTTAGTGATTGAGGAAGACACGATCTTGTAACTGTCTGATATGGCATCTTCATCTGCTGCTTCTCATATATGGAAGTATGATGTGTTCCTTAGTTTTAGAGGCAAGGATACGCGCAATAATTTTACCAGCCATCTCTATGATGCTTTATGTCGTAAGAAAATCAAGACCTTCATTGACGATGGGCTTGAAAGAGGAGAAGAAATTACTGGTGCACTTTTGAGAACAATTGAAGAATCGAGAATTTCAGTGATAATATTCTCAAGAAACTATGCGTCTTCTCCATGGTGTGTGGATGAACTGGTGAAGATAATTTTAACGAATGTTCAGCTGTTGAAGTGGGTGCTCTTTGTATGTCTTTAGGAGAAAAAGGAGAGCAGTTATTGATTTCGATTCTTAGTAATTGAGGAAGCCCCACAAATTTCTCTCAATAGTGCCTTCAAACCCCACAAATTGCTTAAAACACGCAGTTATAATATATGTTATGTGACTTCTAAATGTTACCAAATGAGCAGTTTAAAGTAAAGTTTTTCCATGCATCTGTAAATTTAGAAAAAGAATTACTTGCAAGTGATTGGGATTGGATTTCTCATGTATGTAGTGTGATAATGTATGGCAATTGGAATCCGTCACAAAAGTTCCAACCTCAAGAAAAGATTGTGTTTCTTTGGGGTACTATTTGATATATCTGTTCGTCCTTCATGTTGGCAGGCCAGAGTCGAGACTCGTGGATCAAATTGTGCATCATATTTTGAAGAAATTGACTTACGCATCCTCAAGTGATTTGAAGGGCCTGGTCGGAATGGATTCACGCATGAAGCAAATCGAAGCCTTATTGTGCACACAGTTACCAGAGGTTTGTGTTGTAGGAATATGGGGCAAGGGTGGTACTGGTAAGACAACCATTGCTGGAGAGATATTCAACAAGATCGCAAGGGAATATGAAGGTCACTATTTTCTTGCAAATGTGAGGGAGGAATCAGAAAAGAATGGAGGATTATTTCGTATGCGAGATGAACTTTTCTCTAAAAT
>Ga0307509_10008857_pt1 | contig 12701 bp, 9 predicted proteins | sample 10_EM_MG_FD_202245 | JGI IMG/M metagenome (GOLD analysis project Ga0307509, IMG submission 202245) | Populus trichocarpa ectomycorrhiza microbial communities from riparian zone in the Pacific Northwest, United States - 10_EM | ecosystem: Host-associated > Plants > Roots > Unclassified | place...
GATCGATCGTCGCGAGCTCCGGCTTCTCGAGCAGCGCGATGTCCTTCGCCGCGACCGTGCGATCCTGCGGCGGGGCGGCGCGCACGGGATGCACCGCCACCGCCGGCGCGCTCCTCCGCGCGACCACCACGGCACTCGTCCCGGCGAGCGCGACGGCCGCGACCGCGAGCACCATCGCGATCAGACGAAACCGGCGCGGCTCCATCCGTTCGAAGGTAGCATCGGTTTCGTGAAGTTCGAGGACGCCCGCAAGGCGCTCTACCAGGCGCCCCTCGCCGAGTTCGTGAAGGAGCGCAAGCGCCTCGGCGACGAGCTCCGTGCGGCGGGCGAGGCCAAGGCCGGGGCGAAGCTGAAGACCCTGCCTCGCCCGTCGGTGTCGGCGTGGGCAACGAACCAGCTGTACTGGCACGCGCGCGACGTGTTCGACGAGATGCTCGCCGCCGCGAAGACCCTGCGCAAGGGCGACCTGTCCGCGACCGCCGCGCACCGGGACGCGATCGCGACGCTGCGCCAGCGCGCCACGGCGATGTTGACCGATGCCGGCCACAGCGCGACCTCGGCGACGCTCCACAAGGTCGCGACCAACCTGGCGGCGATCTCGGCGCGCGGCGACTTCTTCCCCGACGAGCCGGGCGAGATCACGGCCGACCGCGACCCGCCGGGGTTCGGCGGCTAACGCTTGCCGCTCGGGACGCCGAACGTCGCGTCGACGGTCTCGGTCTTCGCGCCGCGCACGTAGGTGATCTTCGTCGGCGTGCCCGGCTTCGCGGCCTGGAGCACGAACATCAGATCCTCGATCCCGCGGATCTCGACCTCGCCGACCTTGATGATCCGATCGCCGCCCTTGAGGCCGGCCTTCGCGGCGGGACCCTCCGGGCGAACGTCGGAGAGCACGAGGCCGGGGAGCTGGTTCGGATCCTCGCTGTACGACGGGATCGTGCCGAGCGACGCACCGATGTGGCGGACGTCGCCGAACGTGTGCTCGGGCGGCGCCTTGACGTAGCTGAGCGCGCCGGTGCGATTCGCGACCGCCTTCGCGAGATCCGCCGCGATCAGCGAGACGCGCGAGCCGCCGGCCGCGTTGATCTTGTCGGCGTCGTCGGTGGCGGTGTGATAGTCGAGGTGGTTGCCGGTGAACATGAACAGCACCGGGATCCCGGCGATGTAGAACGGCATGTGATCGGATGGGCCGTAGCCCGAGCCGCTGATCGTGCAATCGACGCGCGCCGCGGCGCACGCGGGCCCAGCGAGCTCCTTCCATTCTTTCGCGGAGTCGCCGCCGTTGATGTTGAGGTGGTTCGCGCGCATCCGGCCGACCATGTCCATGTTGATCATCGCCGCGACGCCCTTCGGATCCTTGAGGTGCTTCACGTACCAGTCGGAGCCGAGGTCGCCCTCTTCTTCGCCGGAGAACGCGATCACGACGACGTCGCGCTGCAGCTCGCCCTTGTGCGCCGCGAGCAGCTTCGCCGCCTGGATCAGCGCCGCGACGCCCGACGCGTTGTCGTCGGCGCCGTTGTGGACCGCGTGGACCTTCGGATCGAGCGCGTTCGAGCCGCCGCCCATGCCGAGGTGATCGAGGTGCGCGCCGAGGATCACGACGCCCGGCTGCTTCGCTCCGGCGCCTGCCTTGATCACGCCGACGACGTTCGCGGTCGGCGACCGCACCGGCTCGAGCTGGACCGCGATCGTCGCCCGATGAGGCGCGCCCGCGCCCTTCGCCAGATCCGCGGCGATCGCGCGCTTGACGACGACGATCGCGATGCCGGCATCCGCCGTCGCACCGCTGACCTCGCCGAGCCCACCCGGAACGAGTGAGGGCAGCGCCGCCTCGTCTTGCTTCGGGTCGCCGTCGTCGACGACGATCATCCCGATCGCGCCCTTCTGCTTCGCGGTGAACGCCTTCTTGCGCAGATCGCCGAGCGCGGCGGCCGCCATCTGGTCCTTGTTGTCGGCGGGCGCGAACCGGTGGACGAGGACGATCTTGCCCTTGACGTCCTTGCCCTTGTAGTCGTCGCGCTTGGTCGCCTCGTCGACGATGCCCCAGTCGGCGGCGACGATCGCGCCGGTCACCGGCTTCTGCCCCGAGAACTGCATCGGGCCGAACGCATCGGCCGCGACGTCCTTGCCGTCGATCGCGAGCGCGGTCTTCGCGCCGCGCTTGATCTCCGTCGTGACCTCGAACGGCTGGCGCCATTGCCCATCCAGACCGGGCTCGACCCCGGCGGCCGCGAACTGCTGTTGGACCCAGTCCTGCGCGTCGGCGAGGCCCTTGGTCCCGATCCCGCGACCCTCGCGCAGATCGTCCGCGAGCCACTTCACCGACGCCGCGTACTCGTCCGCGAGCGTGGTCTCGGGCTGGTACACGGTCTCGCCGGGTGGATGGTCGTCCCACGGCGTGACGAACACGTTCGTGTCGTGCTCGCCGGCCGGTGCGCCGTTGGCGCGATAGACATCGCCCTTGTCGGTCTTCGTCACGTCGCGCCGGTTCGACGACATCGACAGCGTCTTGCCGTCGGGAGAGAACACCGGGAAGCCATCGAACCCGGGCGCGGTCGTGATCCGCTCCAGGTGCGTACCGTCGATGTCGATCGCGAACAGATCGAACTCCGGGCCGCGTGGCGCGAGGTAGTTCGACGCGAAGATCACGCGCTTGCCGCTCGGATAGAAGTACGGCGCGAACGAGGCGCCCGGCAGGTACGTGACCTGGTGGGCCTCGGTGCCGTCGCTGTTGGCGACCCAGAGGTCCATCTTGGTCGGCTGGACGAGGTTCTGCTTCAACAGCGCCTGGTACTTCTCGAGGTCCGCGCCCTGCGGCCGCGACGCGCGCCACACGATCTTCGAGCAGTCCTGCGAGAAGAACGCGCCGCCGTCGTAGCCGGGGAGGTTCGTGAGCTGGCGCAGGTTGCCGCCGTTCGCGTCCATCCGCCACAGCTCGAGATCGCCGGTGCGCATCGACGTGAAGATGATCGAGCCGTCGACCGAGCACACCGTGGCCTCCGCGTCGTAGCCCGGCGTGTTCGTCAGCTTGCGCAGATTCGAACCGTCCGCGTTGGCCTTGTAGATGTCGTACTCGAAGAGGCCCCAGTTGTAGCCCTTCGACATGTCGGGCGGCGTGGGGCATTCGGTCGAGACCTCGTGGGTCGAGGCGTAGATGATCTCCTGGTCGCCCTTCAGGAAGTACGAGCAGGTCGTGCGGCCCTTGCCCGTCGACACCAGCTTCGCCGGTCCGCCGTTCACCGGCATCTCTTCGATCTGGTCGCACTTGTACGGCTTGTGGTTGGTCTGGAAGATCAACCGATCGCCGCCGAAGGCCCAGTACGCCTCGGCGTTGTCGCCGCCGAACGTGATCTGCTGGAGGTGCTTGAAGTGGCGCTCGTCGGGCAGCGCTTGGTTCTTGTCGTCGGCGGCGGTCACCGTCGTCACGGTCGTCGCGGTCTTCGCGGGCTCCGACGGACAACAGCTCGCGCACACCCAGATCAGCAACAGACGTCGCATGCCCGCGAGCGTAGCCGATCGGCGTAGCTGTGATACCTAGTCGACATGCATTCCGTCGAAGCTGCGACCGCCGCGGTGGCCGCGCGCGTGATGCGCCTCGCGGGCGAGCAGGTCCCGATCCGGGAGGCGCACGGCCGGATCACCGCCGTCGATCTGATCGCACCGCGCTCGCTCCCCGGCTTCGATAACTCGGCGATGGACGGGTACGCCGTCCGGTCCGCCGATCTGCCCGGCGTGTTCCCCGTCGTCGCGACCGTCGGCGCGGGACAGGTCCTCGAGACCGCGGTCGCCGAGCGCGTCGCGGTGCGGATCTTCACCGGCGCGCCGATGCCGGCCGGGCTCGACACCGTCGTGATCCAGGAGGACGCGGTCGCCGAGGGCGATCACGTGAAGCTGCCGGAGGAGAAGCTCGGCGAGAATGTCCGCAAGATCGGCGACGACATCGCCGAGGGCGAGCTCGCGATCGCGGCGGGCACGCGGCTCGGTGCCGGCGAGCTCGGGTTGTGCGCGGCCCTCGGCCTCGCCGAGATTCCGGTCGTGCGGCGACCGCGCGTCGCGATCGTCGCGACCGGCGACGAGCTCGTCGACGTCTCGCAGCCGCTCGGACCGAGCCAGATCGTCGATTCGTCCGCGCACGCGTTGCCCGCGATGATCGTGGAGGCGGGTGGGATCGCGACCTATGTCGGGATCGCGAAGGACGATCCGATCACGATGGCCGCGTTGATCGCGAGCGCGCTCGATGCCGACGTCGTGATCACGACCGGCGGTGTGTCCGTCGGCGATCGCGATCACGTGCGCGCGGCGCTCGCGTCGGCGGGCGTCGAGCTCGAGCTGTGGAAGGTCGCGATGAAGCCGGGCAAGCCGTTCTCGTTCGGGATGAACGGACGCGTGCCGGTGTTCGGCCTGCCCGGGAATCCGGTGTCGACGTTCGTCGCGTTCGAGCTGTTCGTGCGGCCGACGCTGCTCCAGATGCAGGGCGCCGTCGTCACCGCACGGCCGCGCGCCCCGGTCAGCCTCGTCCGCGGCTATCGCAAGACCGCCGGCCGCGCGCACTTCATCCGCGCCCGCGTCGAGCGTCACGGCGAGCACCTCGTCGCGCATCCCCATCCGAAACAGGGCTCGGCGATCCTGAGCTCGCTCGTCGGGTGCAACGCGCTCGTCGAGCTACCGGCCGACGCGAGCGAGATCCTGCCGAACAGCATGATGTCCGCGCTGCTCCTGGAGGCGGTATGAAGATCACCGTCGAGCCAGGCGAGGAAGGTCGGGTCGACAAGGTGCTGGCGAAGCGCTATCCGACCGCCGGTCGGAAGCAGCTCGCGGAGCTGTTCGAGGCGGGCGAGATCAAGCTGAAGGGCAAGCGGGCGAAGAAGGGTGACCCCGTCGCGGCGGGCGACGAGATCACGCTCGAGCGCGAGCCGGTGTCGCGCGACGCGCGGCGCGCGCAACCGGATCCATCGATCGCGCTCGAGGTGATCCACGAGACGCCGGAGCTCGTGGTCGTCCACAAGCCGTCGGGCGTGCCATCCCAGCCGCTCCAGGCAGGCGAGCTCGGCACGATGGCGAACGCGATCGTCGCGCGGTGGCCGGAGTGCGCCGCGATCGGCGACGACGTTCGCGACGGCGGCCTCGTCCATCGCCTCGACATCGGTACCTCGGGTCTGCTCGTCGCCGCGCGCACCGCGGACGCGTACCGCCGGCTGCGCGAGGCGTTCGGCAAGGGCGAGGTCCACAAGGAGTACCTCGCGATCGTCGACGGTGCGCCCTCGGTCAACGAGGTCGACGCTCCACTCTCGCAGCGCGGCGATCACGTCGCGGTCGATCACAACGACGGCCTGACCGCGAGCACGACCTTCGCGCCGTTCGAGAGCACGGGTTCGCACTCGCTCGTCCGCTGCTTCGCGAAGACCGGCCGGATGCACCAGGTTCGCGCGCACCTCGCGTTCGCGGGCTCGCCGATCGCGGGCGACGTGCTGTACAAGGGCACGCCGATCGAGGGTCACCCGGGGTTCTTTCTCCACGCGTACAAGATGCACGTCCCCGCGGCAGACGGTTCCGAGACCGCGTTGGAGATGATCGCGCCCGTGCCGGAGCGGTTTCGCGCCGCCGCTGAAGCCGTCGGCCTGAAGTCGCCGCCTTAGTACTGCTCGTCGGCGCCGATGTCGTAACCGGCGCCGTGCGGGCGCGGCTCGCCGTCGTAGTCGACCGCGAGCGTCGACGCCGGATCGCCCTTGTTGCGCGCGGCCGACTGGAACGTGATGTGGTCGTCGTCGGTCGCGACGAACGCGGGATTGCCGACGAGGTTGCCGGTGCCCGCCGGCGCGACATCGGTGAACAGCGAGTAGGTCGCGCCGCAACCGGCGAGCTGGGGCGCCGCGCCGTTGTTCGCGAAGATCGTGTTCCTCAGCGTGACCGGTGCGGTGCACGTGGCGCCCGTGCCGTTCGACGCGACCGTGTTGAACTGGAACACGCTGAGCGCCGGCACCACGCCGAGCTGCGCGAAACCTTCCGCGCCGCACCCGACGAGGAACGAGTTCTCGATCGTGAAGGTCGCGCCGCTCACCCGCACGCACGCGCCCGGGACGGCGTAGACGACCGAACCGCGGATCGTGACCGACCCGTTCTCCACGTTGATCGCGGCCGCGGTGCCGCCGATGGTGTCGTGGACGTCGGTCTGCTCGAGGTCGAGCGTCGAGCCCTGGACGTCGATCCCGCCGACCGGGCTGTGCAGCACCTCGGACTGGAACAGGGTGACCTGCGCCCCGCCCTGCACGCGCATGGTCTCCTGGTGGCCACCATCGAGCATCAGCTCCTCGATCACGACGGTGCCGCCCTGGATCTCCGCGAGGTGGTCGTGGCCGCCGAACGCGCGGAAGCTGATGTAGCCGACGTTGCCGTCGGCCTCGCCGGACACCAGATACGACGCGCCGGTCGACACGAACGAGTCGTCGTAGTCGCCGTCGTGGACCTTGATCGCGTAACGGGTGGCGTCGACGAGCGAGACCGCGTGCGAGATCGTCGCGCACGGCGCGGTGCGCGTGCACGTGCCGCTGTCGTCGCCGCTCGGCCGGACGTAGAGCGCGTTGCTCTCGGCGATGCACGTGCCCGTCGACTCGCTGCACACGTCGCTCGCGCACTCGCTGTCCTGATAGCAGCGCCGGCACGTCGTGCTGTCCGGATCGCAGACGGGCTTCGCCGGATCGCAGATGCCGCACGCGCTGACCGGCGAGTCGGGCGGCCCACCGCCGTCGGGAAACCCGGTGCCCGAGCCGAGCGAGCTCACGCACACCGGCGGCGCGTGGGTGATGTCGCAGACCTGGCCGTCGGGACAATGCAGGTCCGCCGAACACGGCACGTTCTCCGCGAAGTTGGCGTGATAGCAACCCGCGGCGATCAGTGCGATGGCCCAGGTGCGCACCAGACCAGGCTATCACGCCGGTCGCGCGAGATCGCAGGCTTCGAGGAGGCAGAGCATCCGACCTACACGCAGCTGGTCGTTGCGATCCGTATGCGATTCCACGAGATCTCCGACGGAGCGCTTGCCGTCGAGCGTGTCGAACAGCTCGACGAGGCCCTTGACCTCGAACCGCTCGGGGCCGACCCGCCGGGTCCGCGACGCGCGCAACTTGAGCGAGCCGTTCTTCGCGATCCAGCTGTCGGTGACGTCGTCGGACAGCGCCATCGCACCTGCGCCGAGGATCTCGAACGCGTTGAAGTCGAGCGGGAACGCCTCGCGCGGGTTCTCGCGCCCGGCGTACCAGGCGAAGCCGCCTTTGTTCCACGTGCAGACGTCGATGATCTTCGTGCGGACCTGGCGCGTCAAGTGGCGGAATACCTCGAGCGGCTTCAACAGCCCGAGCCCGACGAGCGTGTCGCCGAGCTTGCCGCCGTAGTGCGGCATCATCGCGAGCGCCATCGCGAGCTCGCCGTCGGACAGCACGCCCTTCGTCACGAGGTAGTTGCCGAACAGCTCGCTCGCGACGTTCGACGACACGTACTCGGGCTGGCCGTCGCGGACGTAGATCTCTTTCTTGATCCCGCCGACCGCGACGAGCAAGAGCCCCGTCGAGCGCGCGGTCATCAGCCGGAACAACACGCGCAGCGGCGCGGTTGTCGCGAACTCGCCGGCGTCGTCGGGATCCTCGGCGATGTCGGCGAGCGCGGGCGGGGTCGGTGGCTTCTTGCGCGCGAGCTCCTCGGGCGACGGAAGGTCGATGTCGCGCGACGCGGTGTGCGACGGCTCGTCGGTGATGTCGTCGAACGCGCGCATCTGCGAGTCTTCGTCGCGCTCCATCGGCGGCGGCGGGAGCTTCTCGTTGACCTCCGGCACCATGATCGCTTCGACCGCACCGCTGATCGTGTCGGCGATCGGGATCTCGATCACGCCGCTGGTCTCGTTCGCGTGGAGCGGCGCCCGGGTCGGCGCCTTGATCTCCGCGTGCGACGACACCTTCGCGACGCGCTCCTGCGCCGGCTTCTTCGGGATCGTGATGACGTGCGGCTTCGCGTGGACGGTCTCGGCGCGCTTCGACGGGCCGGCCGGCGCGATCACGGTCGAACGCAGCGGCTGCTTGTCCGGGTGGAGCTCCTCGTACGACACCGAGATCATCGGCATCGATTGCTCGTCGTCGCGCTCGATCGAGATCACCGGCGCGGCGTCCTCGCTCGGCGGGCGCGGCCCCGGCAACCCGAGATCGTCGATCACGTTCGTGATCGGCGTGTCGGCGGCCTGGCGGTTGCGCCGCTCGAGCACCGCGGGCTGGAGCTCGGCGACGACATCGGCGACCGCCTTGTTCGTCATCCGGTGGCGCTGCTCGAACAGCCACTCCGAGATCGCGTCGCGGAACGCCGCGGCGCTCGCGTAGCGCTCGTCGACCGACTTCTTCAGCGCCTTGCGGACGATGCCCTGGAGGCCGTGCTCGATCTCGTGGCCGTACTTGTCGAACCGCGCGAGCTTGGCGTCGCGCACCATCAACAGGACGTCGAGCTCGTTCGCGGCGGCGAATAGCCGGCGGCCGGTGAGCAACTCGGCGAGCACGACGCCGACGGAGAACACGTCGCTGCGCCCGTCGAGCGGCATCTCGATCACCTGCTCGGGCGACATGTAGCCGTACTTGCCCTTGAGCGTCCCGGTCTTGCTCTTGTGCGCGCGATCCGGATCCTTCGCGCGCGCGATGCCGAAATCGACGAGCTTGACGTCGCCGCGCATCGACAGCAGCACGTTCGACGGCGAGATGTCGCGATGGACGATGCCGAGCGTGCGGCCCTGATCGTCGCGGATGTTGTGCGCGTAATCGAGCGCGTCGAGGACCTCGTGCGCGATCCACGCGGCGAGCGGTGGGTCGACCCGGCGGCGGCGCTGCGCGAACTCGCGGAGCAGTGCGAGCACGTCGATCCCGTCGACGTACTCCATCGCGATGAACAGATCCTGGTCGACCCGGCCGAGCTCGAACGTCTGCGCGATCTTCGGGTGGACGAGGCGCGCGGTCAGCTTCGCCTCGTCGATGAACATGTTCTTGTAGGTGTCGTCCGCACCGAGGTGGGGCAACAGGCGCTTGATGACGACCTTCTTCTGAAAGCCGTGCTCGCCGGGGGAGGTCGCGATGAATAGTTCGGCCATCCCGCCCATCGCGAGACGCTCTACCAGCTGGTAGCGCCCGAAATTGACGGGAAACTCTCCCACTGGAATTCAGCCTATCACATGGATTCCGCTGATCATCTTTCGCTACGCCGCATCAGCAAGTGACCGGCGCGTTCGAGAGCGTGTGCCACCGCACTGTCCAAATGCTCGAAGATCTGGAGCGCGAGGCCGGCGTCGGTCGCGAGCTTCGCGGCGAGCTCGGACAGGTTCCGGCGCGCACCGACGATCAGGACCTGGAGCGACGCGCCCTCTGCCTGTGCGAGAAAACCGCGGAAGCCGCGCTCGAAGTTGCGCTCGCCCTGGGTGGCGAGCCCGCCGCAATCGATGATCAGGCTCGGCGCCCCGGTGCCCACCGCGAGCATCCACGCACGCGACATCAGGTTGTCCAGCACCGATGGCGTCGGCGCGCCGACGAGCAACAGCGCCGGGACCTTCGGCAGCAGCTCGACGATCGGCGTGCCCGCCTCGAGCTGCTCGGTCGTCTGCTCGCGCAGGGACTGGAGGCCGGCGGTCGAGAACCCGTCGAGCGCGACGACGGTCAGCCACTCGAACAGGCGAGTCAGCGCCGCGGCGTCCTCTGCCGACACCATCCCGGCGACGACGTCACGCAGCTCGAGGAGGAGTGCCGCGACATCGAAGCAGGTCGCACCCTCGCTCGCGAACTGCGCGCCCAGGAACGCCGAGCTGCGCTCGAGCTCGCGCGTCGCATCCGAGCCCGGAACGAGCGCGACCGCACCATCGAGCCCAGCCTCGGTGAGCGTCTCGACCAGGTTCGCGACCTGCGCGGTGTGGGTGGCCGCCTTGGTCGCGCGCCGGAAGCGCAGCGGCGAGCGCTCGAACCGCACGATCCAAGCCGCGAGGATCTCGCTCGACCGCGCGCGCAACTCCGTCGCGAGCTCACCCTTCTTCGCCTCACGCACCGTCTCCATCGCGTCGCCACCGTAGCAAGCCCCCCAGCCATCCGCCATGTTACGATCTCGGACGGTGAAGCTGCTCTCGGTAGCTCGCACGGACGTCGGACGCAAACGCCAGGGCAACGAGGATGCGTTCTTTCGCGACGACGCTCGTGGCTTCTACGTCGTCGCCGATGGCGTCGGCGGACACAACAAGGGCGAGATCGCGTCGCGCGAGGCCGTCGAGGCGCTCACCTCGTGGGTCTACGGTGCCGCGCGCGACCTCGATCGACTCGTCGAGCGCGTCATGTTCGGCGACGCCGAGTGCGTCTGGGAGATCCGCCGCCTGCTCGAGAGTGGCGTCAAGAACGCCTGCTACATGGTCTACGGCATGGCCGAGCTCGACCCCGAGAAGAAGGGCATGTCGACGACGCTGTCCGCGCTGCTGATCCGCGCGAACCTCGCGTTCGCCGCGCACGTCGGTGACTCGCGCGTCTATCGCGTCCGCAAGAACGCGGTGCTCCAGCTGACCGAGGACCACACGCTGATCAACTACAAGGTCAAGCACGGCATGATGACCAAGGCCGAGGCGGAGAAAGCCAGCGGCAAGAACGTGATCACCCGCGCGGTCGGCCACAAGGACTACGTCCAGGTCGACACCGCCGACATCGACACCGCGGTCGGCGATCGCTTCCTCCTGTGCAGCGACGGCCTCCACGGCTACTTCAACTCCGAGGACGAAGTCGCGGAGCTGTGCGCCGATGGCGAGCTCGACGAGTGCGCCGAGGCCGCGATCGCGCTCGCGAATCAGCGCGGCGGCAAGGACAACATCACCGCCGTCGTCGCGGAAGTGCTCGGCTAAGCCGAGCAGCCGTGGCGGAACGACCGAGCGCGAGCGAGGACCAGAGTCGCGCGCACGGCGTCCGCGAGGCGTTCAATAGTACGTCAGGCCGAGACAGAAGCCGCTGTTGAACATCAGGCCCTTCGTCGAGACGACCGCCATCTGACCGTAGGCCTCGAGCCCGAGCACGAGGTAGTGCCAGCGCGCGAGATCGATGCCGACGCCGAACAGGCCACCGGCGCCGGGATGGGACGGCTTCGCCTCGGGCGGCGTGTTGTCGGTCGTGTAGACGGTGAGGCCACCGGCGCCGCGGATCCACAGCGAGCTGTTGACGTAGTGGAGGCCGCCGGCGAACAGCGAGAAGAAGTCGTTGTGCTGGATCGGAGTGCCCTTGCCCTCCATCTGGTGAAGCAGCGAGCCGCCGGTGAGCTCGAGCGTGAGCACGCTCGTCGAGGTCGCGACGTGGCCGATCCGGAACGACGCCGCCGGACCGCGGCCGACACCGTCGCCCATCGTCAGGCCACCACCGAGCGAGATCGCGAACACCATCCCGGCGCGCGGCGCATTCGACTCGAGGTTCGCCTCGCTCGCGGCCTCCTCGGCGACCGGATCGGGAGACGGGGCAGGTGTGGGCGAAGGCGCAGGCGGTGGTGGTGCGGGGTGCGAGGTATCGGTCTCGACGCGGGTCGGCTGGGCGTGAGCCGCGAGCGCGAGGGCGCAGACGGCGATCAGCGGCTTTCCAGGCACCTCGCGGAAGCCTATCACCCGTGGCATCCTAGGGGTGGGATGAGCCTGGTCGGCGCGCTGCTCGGCAGCTACCGCATCACCGACGAGCTCTCGAGCGGCGGCATGGGCACGATCTATCGTGCGCGCCACGAGCTGCTCGGGCGCGACGCCGCGGTGAAGGTGCTGCGCGCCGACTTCACCGCGGATGCCGAGCTCGTCGATCGGTTCTTCACCGAGGCGCGCGCGGCGACCGCGATCCGCCACCCGGGCATCATCGAGGTGTTCGACTTCGGCTACACCGAGAGCGGCGAGGCGTACCTCGTCATGGAGTTCCTCGAGGGCCAGACCCTGCACGCGCGGCTGCGGCTGGCCAAGCCTGCCGGCTTGCCCGAGCAGGAGGCCGCGTACCTCGCGCGCGCGCTCGCGAACGCGCTGGTCGCGGCGCACGGCAAGGGCATCGTCCACCGCGATCTCAAGCCGGCGAACATCTTCCTCGTCCCCGATGACCAGCAACCATATGGCGTGCGCGTGAAGATCCTCGACTTCGGGATCGCGAAGCTCGTCGACGCGACCGGCGCGCCGCTCGGCCGCAGCCACACGGTGACCGGCACGCTGATCGGCACGCCGCGCTACATGGCGCCGGAGCAGGCCCGCGCGGCGAGCGCGATCGATCACCGCGCGGATCTCTACTCGCTCGGCTGCATCCTCTACGAGATGATCGTCGGCGAGGCGCCGTTCCCGAAGGGCGGCTCGGGCGAGGTGATCGCGATGCACCTGTTCGGCGAGGTCACGCCGCCGCGCGAGCGCGTGCCCGGCGTCTCGCCCGAGCTCGACGCGATCGTGATGCGCTTGCTGCAGAAAGAACCGGCGGATCGCTACGCGAGCGCCCAGGAGGTGGCGCGCGCGCTCGCGGGTCCCGCCGGCATCGTCGAGGCGACGCCGTCGCCGTTCGCGCGCACCCCGCTGCCGCCGGCGACGGCCACGCCTTCGGTATCCGCGACGCACCTGACCGCGCCACTCACCTACGACAGTGCGCCGACGCGGCGCGATCGCAGCCTGAAGCTGCCGCTGCTCGCGGGCGCGGTCGTGCTGGTGCTCGGCGGTG
>Ga0307509_10008858_pt1 | contig 12699 bp, 6 predicted proteins | sample 10_EM_MG_FD_202245 | JGI IMG/M metagenome (GOLD analysis project Ga0307509, IMG submission 202245) | Populus trichocarpa ectomycorrhiza microbial communities from riparian zone in the Pacific Northwest, United States - 10_EM | ecosystem: Host-associated > Plants > Roots > Unclassified | place...
TTTAATCATCTATCTCATATAAAACTTTCAACTTTCAAATAATATGGCATTGCAAGCACGTTTAATGACAAATATGTTGCAATTTATAACAAAATCTAGAAAATAAGGGTATTTAAAACGCTAGGTTTGCTGTTATAAACCTCTGACCGTAGAGAAAACTGTTTTTATAACTTTAGAATTTAATAATAATAATATATTTTAAAAATTAAGTATAAATTGTTTAAATAGTGGTTGAAATTAAATAAATTTGTATTAAATTAAATAATAAAAAATGATAAAAATAAAAAATAACATCTTTTAGATCTATAGAGACTTTTCCAACCTTGGTTGGTTATAGTGAGTTGATCTTCAGAATACTTTGATAAAATTTAGGCATTGTTTAATGATCAAATTTAAAATTATATTTGTTTCTGTTAGAATGATCATTTGACATGTTTACACTTTTTAAGTATTTTCTTTGTCCTTTTAGCCTATAAATATATTTACTAGATATTTTACATTAGTCCTTTCCACTTACAAAAGACTCTACTTCGAGTAAACATTTAAATATAGATATAACTGCTCATCATTATATAAGAATAACGCCAGAAACATTGAAGGTTTTAGAAATATCCATATTGTTTGACATATTGAGAATAAAAATATGACATTTACTTTTCTTATTATCATATTTATTCTACTGTAGTGTGTTATACAAAAAATAGTGTCAGACGACATATTACCTGACACTATTCTTTGTCTTTTTTCTCTAAACCCGGAAGAGCTACCTGAAAAGCTTTTTTTTAGAGCCATTTAAGTGTGCTTGGTATTGTGGTAGCTGTTGTGGTTGTGGTTGTGGTTTAAAAAAAACTGTTTTATAAAAAGTATTTTTAGTTGAGTTTGGTTTGAAAAAATATATATTTATTTAAATTTTGGTTGAAATTGAGGTTGAACAAAAAGTAATTTAATATGTTTGGTTAAAAATACTTTTTAAATTGAGGTTATAAAATAACTAAAAAAGATATATATTAATATTGATGGTTTTTAATTTAAATATTATAGATTTAACTACTATTATTATATCATGAAATAAATAATACTTTACATAAAATATTTTTTATTATTTCATTAAACTATCTACAATTCCATCACGTACGAAATTCATCGGATAAGGACTACAATTTTCATGGTTTTTTGAGCGTGCAACAAAATCATGTAAAATATCATCAGAAACAAAATTAGAATTACGATCAAATTCTGCAAATATCACGCATTCATGTGATCTCCTTCTAATTTATGTAGTCTTATTAAATAATATTAAACACTAATTTTTTTAATAAAATACAATTAAAAATTAATTTTTTTTACTGTTCATTTTTTTGTTGTTGTGGAGAGTGAATTTAACTCACTCGCTACGCAGACAAGGAGAGCACATAAATAAGACTAGGAAGAACAAAGGGAAAATAGAAGAGAAGAAAATGGTTTCAGTAGGCCAGCCCTCCTCGCCATCATCATCATCTTCAAGTGCAGCAATAGGGGAAGAACAAAAGGAAAACTGTTAAGAACAGCCCTTGTGGTTGAACAAAAAAAAAATGGTTTCAGTAGGCCAGCCCAGCTATCTCCCTCGCCTCCAGCAGCAGCACGCCCAAGTAAGAACAGCCCTCATGGTTTTCTCATATGGACAAAATCCACCCATACCCGAAGCACTGGTCAAGGAAGGAAGAGGAGAACAATTTTATACTGTGTTTAAACACAGTTGCAATAAACAGGAAATGAAAAGCATGCAATTTGTGCTTCAGCGAAACTGAGTTTTGAACGCAGATAAAGGTGGGGCATATACATGAAAATTGCCACTCGTTTTGTAACCAAACAGTATGTTGCAACTGTTAAATAAAAACACAGCCGCAAATGCTTAGCCAAACGGACTCTTAATGCACCACTCACGCCTCAAATAAAATGACAAAGACACCTTTTAATAAAGCTCAAGTTGTACAACATTCTCAGTTATATTCCCATCGATTTTCCACCAAAAACCAGCGAAAAAGTTGACCCAAAGATGCTGACCCAGTCAACTTTACAACCCATTTTTTACAGCCCAAGGTATCATTTTCTAGCCAACAATTGAGATCCTTCATGTGAGAATCAAGGACAAGATTCATGCCCAATAAAAATCATATGTTCCTTTTTCATCCCTATAATAAGGGTGAATTTCATGCAAAAAAAAGGAGAAAATCATGTGGAGAAAGGTAGCTAAAAAACCAACCTTTACACACTATTTTTTTAGTTACCCAACTAGCAACCTTTATCCCCCTCCAGCAGCTACCATAAACCACCAACATCCCTGGAGGCGCCACCATCAGACAATCAACAGTCACCTCTCACCCAGGTAAGCTTATTCTACCTCTTTTGGTTATTTACATAATGTTTTACATAGACTAAAGTGAGTGTAACTCATTTTTTTGGCAATTTTATTGCCAACAAAATTCTATCACTAGGTTGGGCCAATGATAAAAGAAAGGGTTGCACCCTCCAGCCAGCCTAGCCTGTGTGGCTAGGTTAGGTCCAGCCCATATTTAATAGGGGGAAAAGAGAGAAGTTTATTGGGTCGACTGTCGGCCTAACAAAAACCGGGTTGGGTTGGACCTCAGCCCAACCCGTGTGCATGGCCTAGGGCCTTGGGCCTAATAGACCCTGTTCATGTAGTTGGCCAATCCCAACTCAAAAGCTAAAGGCGTGTTTGGCTCGCGTCAATTTTGTTAAGAAAATAAAGCCTTGTTTGGGTCCTTAAGGCGTGTTTGCCAAACACGGCCTTAAGATATTTTTAATGCCTTTGATTTTAAACCAATGGTGTGTTTGACAAACTCGCTTTAAGGTTTTTTCTTTAGTTTTAATTTGTCCTTATTTTAGGGTCTTGCCAAACAAACCCTTAAAAATTTCAAAAAAAATTGTAAAAAATTTGGGGCATCAATTTTACCTGATATTGGGTTATATACTTACACTGTGAGATACAAACCTGATATTAAAAATACCTTATTTTTCTCCAAAAATTTCAAAAAAAATCCAAAATAATTGCCTTGTTTTTTAAAAAATACACAAAATGTCTTTCTTCAAGAATTTCACTTAATATTGAGTTGTAGACGTACACTGTAAGATATGGACTCAATATTAAAAATACATGGTTTTCGTCGAAATCTCAAAAAATTCCAAAAAAAAAATCCTCATTTCAAAAAAATACAAAAATATGTTTTGTTTTCGTGTATACGACCAAATTCTAAAGTTTTTTTGTGCATATTTTCTAAAAAACAAAATGAATTTTTATCATGTTTTAAAAGTTCAAAATGAATATCATAACTAACTTATGATTATCCATTAAGATTTGAGAAAATTTTCAAAATTAACACAAAAATTAATTTGTTTAATTAATATTCAAGGTATGAATTTTACAACATAATGCATACTTACAATATTAAATTAAATAAATTAATAGCAATAAACGTTAGGAATTAGATGTATCCAAAAAACAAGTGTGATGCTAAAGTTTGAGCCTTAGAATAGTTAAGATTTAACCCGCTAAGGTAGACTTCCTCACGAACGGAGATTTGCCTTGAACCTTAGATAAGACCAACGGATAGAAACACGACTTAGAATAACAATCAATCAACAATGTAACTTATCTTAGGTATGGTGCACTGGGGGTGATGTGTTTTCCCCTTGCACAACTAGTCCTCTTATCCAGGCTCTCATAAACAATAGGTTTCCTAGTGACCATGATACTAGATGACAACTCCTTCAAATTATAACTTTATGATTAACCCAAACACCCTTCAATCCAGGAGGCAGCTCCGTCATTTAATGTTGTGCATGTGATGACAGGAGGTAAATAGGAAAAAAAATAAATCACCATTTAATTTTATGGTAACTAGAAAACCTCATATTAATCTTTCAAAGATTCTTAAGTAAGGGATGATTATGTTTAAGGAAAGATAAAAGTTACCCTAATACATCGTACCTATTGTAAATGCTTTGTGTTTGTTTGTAAAAAAATGTCGGTCGAGCTTTAAATTATGGTTGCTAAAACAAACATGTGTTTATTATTATGGCTAAAAACCTAAACTAAACTAAAGGAAGTGATTTGGGACTTGAGCCTGAAGAAGGCATAATCCTCACTTTTATGAAAATAGCCTTTGAACTTGTAAGGAGAGTGAACGATCAATGAATTTAAATCCATTTTAACCTATAATGATCAAAATAGGCTTAAAAGTAACCACTCAATCTCAATTAGTTTGTGTGAGATAGCATTGATCCAACTCTAGCTCACTTATTATAGAAAGGAGGGTTATATCTCGAAAACTAAAATAAATAAACATTAAAAAATACCATCACACATAAGATAAACAAAAACATTTGAGATAACTAACAATTTACAAAAAGTATTTATAAATAAAAATTTATGTTGATATTTTATCAATATTTACAATTAAAATTAAGCTAAATAGTGATATGGGTGCATGATCACAACTCCATATCCAATCCTAGAATAAGAATAAAATAAAGATGTATAAAACAAAGACTAAAAAAACAACACAAACAAAGATATATGCAAAAGTAAAAAAGATCAAATCAAATATATTAATAAAAAACACACATTATTTATTTATTAAGAAAAAACATAATAAAAATATTCAAAGCTTGTATTAAATCACATAAAGCATGTTATCATTGAAAACAATAAACAAAGTTTAGCCCTAACATGAATCCTTAGTGGGGTTATCATGCTATCATAAGAGATATTTCGACGAACTATATGGAAAAGGGATACATAGGAAAAACAAATATGGCACCACCTACATTTAAAGTAACTAGAAAACCTTTTATTGATCTTTCAAAGATTCTTTGGGTGATTCGTTGCATATTCTAATGACCACGAAGGCACATGATCTGCTGGATTGGGCATGCCTCCTTTTTATCTCTCTTCTTGTACCAACGGTGAAGATGAACAGTACTTATGGTGGTAGATCAAGCATTGGAAAGTCTTAGCCTTTCTCCCTTCCTCTCGCTGCTAGTTCAATCTATAAGGGTTATTACTGTTATGTTTCGATGACGGGGGAGGAGAGGCGATTAGTGTGGAGCTATTGGGGGCTATCATTACTCTTACTACTGTTATTTTTGGATTCTGGCAATGATAAAAGGATGGTGACTGGTCTTATTGGTCTGACATTTCTTGATATATAGTTTTTTTACAAGAGTGATTTTTTTTGTAGAGGATTTTTTTTCTCTTTTTATAAGGTATGTTGTACCCTTCGCAAGAGCGCGACATAACAGAGACCCTTCCCAGATGAATTAAGAGGTTTTTGGTTGGATAAGGATTCACCACCTAGTATTATAGTTATTAGGAAGTTAACATGACTTTAAAGATTCTAGGCAAAAGACTAGTTGCATAAAACAAAGGTATTAGCATCCCTAGTATGCTTTACCTGAAGTAAGTTGCATCATTTTCCTGTGTTTGTGGTTGTTATGGTTTAATGGTGTTTCTAAATTCTATCAGCCTACTATAGAGGGTTTATTATGATGAACAAAACCTGGTTTTCTAGATCAAGAACTTGGTCTAAAAATTCTCGGCTTAAAAAGATATTAGAAAAAAGCAAGCTCATTCATAACTCATCTGTCGAGGAGCTAAAGTTAGAAATCCAAAGAGAAGATGATGGTTTGTTGTTAAAAGGAGCAGGATTTAAAGGATAATAGTGACGCGAACCTCATGATCACGTGGTCACGCAACCCACAATCAAGATTGAAATTTGATTTCGAAAAGTCAAAAGAGGTCTGATAAAAGTGTGATACAATGAAAACTTGTCCCAAGGCACTAGTACTATTGGAATTGAATCGAATGATGCCTCAAAACCAAATAATCTTTGATAAGTTATTTTTAGCTCTTTTAAGAACCAAATGATGCAAAAATCACTCTTACATGTTAAGTTGAGAAAACTTTATAATTATTATTGATCAAAATGTGCTAAAACTTAGGCTTACAAGAGTTTAAGTACTTCTGAAAAATTAACCATAATGGATCTATCCTTGTAGGCTGAATTGACCTATTTACAAAACTAATCCAAAACCTATACTAGTAAGCCCAAACCCTAATCCAAATAAGTCTTGGATCCTAGCTGAAAACAAAGTATTAATTAAGCCCAAATAAGCCTTGGGTTATAGTTGATGTAAAAGAAATAAATTCCATAAGTCTGATTCCTATGATGTCGTGAGAAAAGAAGAAGAAAAGAAAATATTGTAGGTCTGATACAAGGCATATTTATAGCCTACAATGTTTCCAATAATCCTAGGAACTAAAAGAGAAGCTGCCGCCAAAGTAGTTTCCTAGATAAAAGATGATTTTAATTGCAGCTTTGTATTTATCTTTTTTTTTTAAAGGAAACTACTTGTTGTCCTTATTTTCCTTCTTTTGTTGCCATTAATTTTCCTTCTAATATTAAGAAACATGATCAAAGTTATTGAAATATTCTCCTTGCATGCTAGAAAACCTTATCGCCACTTATGTTTCTCAAATCAGCTTGGATTTCTTTTTTGTGTTTTCTCCTCACCTGACAAGGAAATAAATAAAAATAATAGAAATAAATATTTTTCCCACACATAACATGAAATCCTCAAAACACATGAAAACTGAAATAAACAAGGCTAATCAAAATTGATACAAAAATTGACAGCCTTGTTGCTGAGAATTCATAGCCCAAATAAGGTTGGATTAGACCCCTCTAATGGATCTTTAAGATCTGCCTTGTCTAAAACTTGTAGAACCAACTCATTCAATGCTTCTTTCAATGCATTTATTTTGAATTGTGTAATTAGCTCATTTGGCGCATGTAATGGGTATTTGCTAGTGTGTGGGTTAATCCACATCAAATTGTCTAATAGTGGTGTCTATTCTAACAATATTATTGTTGGTGTTGTCATTACTTAGAATGGGAGAGAGATACATGTTCTTTTATTTTCTTTTCTTTTTGGTTTTAAGTCAAGGTATGGTGAAAGTGTGTGTGTGTGTGTGTGTGTTGGTGTTTTGCTGGTGGCTAGTGAGGGAGAATAAAAAAGGATTAATTTCAGCTCATGGTGGCTGTCAATGGCAATGTAACGATGAGAAAGGTATGTGTTTGTGATTTTTAGAAGATTAATAGGTTTGACTGTTGGTCGTAGTTAATGGTGGTTTTTAGGAAAGAAATAGAGGTTATGGTGTTAACTGAGAAAGGGTTATGGTGGTGCTGGAGAAGATGGCCCCCATGGTGTTTTTTTTATGTTCTATCCTTTATATGGTTGGTGGTTGGGTTTAGGAATAATGGGTCTAGGATTTTTTGTTTCTTTTATGACAGTGTGTGAGCTAAAGAGAAAAGTGTGGGAAATCCTTTTTGGCTTTTTTGTATTTTTTTTTCTATGATTTTAGGAGAGAGTGTGTGATTGTGTGTGTGGCTTTTTTATGCAATAACTAATTCTTTTTTCTTTGGCTAATGCTTCCCTAAAATTCTCCCTCTCCTCTTTTGTATGTGAGATTCCCTTATTATTTATAGGAAAAATAATTTATCTTTTTCTTCTCATTGCTTGGCCACCAAGCAAACTTGGTGACCAAGAAACCTAAAATCACTTTGGTCTCTCATTTCTTTCTTTGAACTTTAGTCCTCTTGTCCAAATTTTTTTTTTTTTTTTTTTTTGAAAAAGGAAATGTCAACGTTGACTTGATGAGCAAAATAAACCAATAATTTTGAAATGAGCGCGTTAAAAATTGAACGCATAGAAAGTAAATTTTTGAATTTTTAATTCTTTTGAAAAGATGCTAAAAATGATAAAAATAATGCAATACATCAAAAATATATATTTTTTTAATTTTGTGTTTTTCTTTTTGCTATTTTTTTATTTAAAAAAAAAAGATGGGTAAAAAATCGAGTTATGACAGTTGCCCCCTTCTTTACAATACTTATGGTATAAAGTCTTATGAGACTTTAGAAAGTACATTTGTAAAGAAAAGAAAAATGTGTTGGGTGTTTAAGTGTCAGCCTTCTGAGTGAAAATATCTAGGATTTTTCATAAATGGTCTTTATTCAAGTGACATACTCATGGTTCATGATCAAGTAACCTGCTCATTATTTCTAATCGGGTGACTTGTTCATGGTTTGTGTTCAGGTAACATACTCGTGGTCTATATTCAAGTAACCTACTCATGGTCTTTAATCGAGTGTCCTGCCTATAGTTTGTGATCGGATAACCTGCTGTTGTGTGAAAAATATCAAGGATTTGTCATAGATGATCTTTGTTTGGGTGACCTACCGTGGTTCGTGATAAGGTAACCTGGTTGTGGTCTTTGTTCAAATGACTTGCTCGTGGTTTGTGATCGGATAACCTACCTATGGTTCGTGATCGGGTGACTTGTTCTTGGTGTGAAAACTATCTAGGATTTTCACGGATGGTCTTTTTGTACAGGTGACCTGCTTGTGGTTTGTGATCGGTTAATCTACCCATAGTCTCTGTTCAGGAAACTAGTGTGTGGTTCGTGATCGGTTAACCTGCTTGTGGTGTGAAAAATATCTAGGATTTTTTCATGGATAATTGATTATGTCTTGGAGATATCTTACTTTCCTTTTCTTAAATGGACCATCTTCTGATTTTTCTTTGGATTGTTCATGTTGGACTTCTAGTCATCTGTTGGAACCTTGTTGGGTTTTTACTTGCTGGACCTTTTTTTATTGGAATTTTGTTGGGTTTTTTTATCAATTAAAGCTTTGTTGGGCTCGAATCCTCACTGAATTTCTAATCAACAAGAACCTTGTTAGGCTCAGAACCTTATTGAGTCCTAATTTGCAAGAGTCTTGCTGGACTTTTTATTTAAAACCTTGCTGGGTTTTTAATTAACTGAAGCTTTATTGGGCTTAGAGCCCTGTCGGGTCCTAATTTACTGGAGTTTTGTTGGACTCTTTCTTGAAAACCTTGTTGGGCTTTTAATCAATTGGAGCCTTGTTGGGCTCAGAACCTTGTCAGGTTTTAATTTATCAGAGTTTTACTGGATTATTTCTTTGTAGCCTTGCTGAGTTTTTAATTAATTGGAGCCTTATTTGGCTCAAAACCTTGTCGTGTCTTAATTTGCTAGAGTCTTGCCGAACTCTTTCTTTAAAACCTTGCTGGGTTTTTAATCAACTGGAACTTTACTGAGCTCAGAACCTTGTCGTCCTAATTTGTTGGAGTCTTATTAGACTCTTTCTTTGTTAAACCTTGTTGGGTTTTTAATTGTTAGAGCCTTATCAGGCTTAGAACCTTGCTAGGTCCTAATTTGCTAGACTTTTATTGGACTCTTTCTTTGTTAAGCCTTGTTGGGTTCTTAATTGCTAGAGTCTTAGTGGGCTCAGAACCTTATCAGGTCCTAATTTGTTGGAGTCTTGCTGGATTCTTTCTTTGTTAAACCTTATTTGGCTTTTAATTGTTGGAGCCTTACTAAGCTCAAAACCTTGTTAGGTGGAGTCTCGCTGGACTTTTCTTCATGAGTTTTCTTGGAAAATATCTGCAAAAACATTATGCAATGATTTGGGATTAAATGATATGTATGCATCCTTACCTGGTTTGAAATATAGGCCCCAATTTCTTGCCATCTCTCTATTGCTTAGTGGATGAGGTTTGCAATTTCTAAAATAAATTCTCTTGATCTTTTGACTCTTCAGCTCACACGAGTTTTATCTATTTGGTCAATGTGTTTGATTGCCTCTTTGTTACATATCCTGGACCTTTAGGTGATAAATGAAGCTCTACTCAGTTAGTTATTCTTTGAGAAGTAATAAACTTTCTTAGCCGTGAAATTGCCCCCTAGTTGGATGATGTCCCCTTTAATTTTGATATTCTTGCACCATTGCCCACTTATTTTATTTTGATGGAGAAGTAGTGTTATCTTATTCTTACTTCTTTGAAAGAGTTTTTACAATCATTTACATCAATGATTATTGCAAATTGTCTCTCGGCAACTCCTTCATGTGATAATATGTTTTTCATGTATCATAGTCATCCTTCAAAGGGTAAACCTAATCTTTGGCCATGAAGATGCCCCTCAAGCGCAGCGTTACTCTCAACTGTTGTTGGAGTTCACCAAGTAGCATACTATCTTTGAGAAAAGTTTCCTTTTTTTAATCTAGTTGTATTCGTTCTTCTGATTATCATTAAAAACACTTGTCGTTGTGAGATGTCATTCATAGTTTCGATGGATTTTATTGAATCATCGTTTGATTATTCACAATGGACTTTTTTGCCCCTAACTGGTATGTTCACTTGTCTGATATAAACTAAAGTATTGTTGTGTTTTCTAATCATTTGTCTATTTTAAGTTTAAGAAAGTCATCATCAATAAAAAGATATCTTATCAGGTTAAAACCTAACTATTCTAATATCAAAAAATATTATTTTTTTTACATTTTTCTTTTAATATCGGAAATACATTATATGTATAAGTTCATAATCCTTGGTATTCGAACAAAAAAAAAAATTGTTTTGATATTTTTAAAATGTAGGTCAAGTTCTTATGGATTTCATAAACTGGTTATTAAATTTAAAAATGCATGCAGGGATATCAACAAAACTATTTTCTTGGATTTTTTATATTTAATGATGCTAAATCATGCCATGTATTTTTTTTATTTATGCAAATATGATATTTTATTTATTTTTGAGAGACTTGGTTATAAGCAATTTAAAATAAAATTGTATTTTTGAAAGAATTTTTTTTTGTGGAAGGAAATTGATTTATTTAATACCAAAAAAAGTATCTCACGTATAGATCACAATTCCAAATATTAAATATAAAAGGGTAAAAAAATGAGGAATTCAAAATTGATTTCAAGATGATCTTTCAAAAATTAAAAATTTATTAAAATTGGACTAAGGTCGTGTTTGGCCGAACATAAATAAAATGTTTTTATCAAGCTATTTTAAATATGATATCCACTCAAGATGAATTATCATTCGTCAACTCAAAACCGAGTACCACTAAAAATCCACACAAATCTTATTAATTTCATGAATTTTATTCAAATCGCATACTAATTCAAATGACTCAACACCAACCCAAACATAATTGATGAATAAAAAATCAATACTCAAATCAACATTTAATGTTCAAATAGAAATCACAACCTTAAAAAAATAAGTTCATAATTCAACACAAAAAATCAAGTCATTTCAGAGTTAAAAGACACATCAAACAAAATTAATAACGTCCAAACAATCCAAAATTATACATAATAATCAGCATTTTGTCCTAAAATTTCATAATTTTTAGCAATTTGTCAACAAAAATGATTTAAGATTATAGATCAACCTTCTAAGGATTAGGAAATAATTGGAGAGGCTTTTGTAACCAAGGAAACAATGGTGGAGAACTTTGGGAAGTGGAGGAATAGTGGTGATGCGTGAGTTCACGTGCTATCATCGGTGAAGAAAAAAAAGGGTGGATATGGAATTGATTCTTCTCCCTTTTCTTCTTGTGCTGGTGGCGAGGGTCACTGTCACATGCAAAAAAAAGAAAAACCACGCAAACCAGCTTATTCATTTTATTTTCTTCTCCTTGATTTAATTTTTTTTTAATGTTTCTTGGTTTTTCTTCTCCTTTTTGTCGGGTTGTTACTGAAGGTGGTTGTAAGCTGGTCTATTCACGAGGAGAAGTTGAGGATGTTGCCTCGATATAGTGGTCACTGAGTCACCAAGAGAAGCAAGAAAATAGATTTATTTCTTGAGCTTGACTAACTGTCAAGTCCAAATTCTTTGGATTTATAATGTTTGATAGGCTTATTTTGTTCTTTTATTTAAGATTTTCTCTATTTATAAAAATTTATAACAAAAAATGTTCAGTAATGTACCAATTGCATAGATCACCTTTTACTAAGGTTATGTTCTCCTCAATTTACCTCACTCCTTTCCATGATCACATCATTGTCCATGCATGGATCACCGTTTTGCCATAACCAAGCTATTGGTTTGAATGCTTTTGAAGTGTTTTATTTGTTGTTTCCTTGATTTTCATAACTATGGTTCTTAAATAATAAATTTGTATTAAAATTTTAATATTTTTTCAATTACTATGTATCTAATATAAAAATAATAATATTAATAATAATAATAATAATAATAATAAAGTGTTCATGAGAACCTCATTCAAATTATTTTTAATTTTTAAAATTTCTAAATAAATTTTGAAAATAATTGTTTTCACATTTATGATTTTTTTTTTAGCTTTCAGTCATATATAAAATATAAAAAATACTATTTTAATATTTTTTTAACAAAAACAATTATTCTAATTAAAAACCTTATGTTCTTTAAAATAAATAAGAGATATGTTAATAAAAAAAACATTCAAAATAATTGTATTTTCAAGTTTAACAATAATATAAAACAATTTTATGTTTTTTTTTTTTTTGACATTTAAAAAGAAAATTTATCCCCTGCAGTGTTGCGCAGATACTAGTATTTATTAAACCAACTGCCACCTTCTCTTTGCCCCGGAATACAAAAAAGGTTATGATATATGATATATAATATATATATATATATAATATTCAAAGAGTTATTCACAGGTGATCGCGTGGCCTAATGGATAAGGCGCTCGCCTCCGGAGCGGGAGATTGTGGGTTCGAGTCCCATCGCGATCGTTTATCAACTACTTCTCCTTTTTGTACTTTTATTATAGGAAAA
>Ga0307509_10008859_pt1 | contig 12697 bp, 15 predicted proteins | sample 10_EM_MG_FD_202245 | JGI IMG/M metagenome (GOLD analysis project Ga0307509, IMG submission 202245) | Populus trichocarpa ectomycorrhiza microbial communities from riparian zone in the Pacific Northwest, United States - 10_EM | ecosystem: Host-associated > Plants > Roots > Unclassified | place...
CCGGTGGGGCTCGCCAGAACCACCGGGCTTTTCGTGGGGATACGGCGTCGCCCGCTATTTGGTCTGCACGGCATAGGCGTGGCGTGACATGGCAATGACCGTTGTGGGTCATTCACGACCGGGTCGCGTCGACAGCAGGTCCGGCCATGTCGGCTATCCCCCAATTGCGATCAATTCTTGCGACGCAGCAACATTTCGCGATGTGCCACAACGGCCCTTTGAACTGCAAAGAATTAGCGAGCCCTATCGGAGCGTGAAGGGGCCGGAATCGGGGCGGTGCTAACCCGGCGATCTGCGAGACCGCCAGCATCCTGCGCCTCTTGATCCTGCCGAGACGCTGAGCACGGATACCTCAACCTCCTAAATGGTCACCAAGAAAGCGCTTCGTAATTTGAATCGTACTCTCGACATCAGGAAGCTCGAATTCATCCCACTGAGCATGAGTCGCCTTGGTTCTCACGTGCGCCGCCACTTTGGCTTGCTTGCTTTGCAAGCCTGTGATGACGCTTTGCTTCGCGAGTGCATTGATCACATCCTCAAGCTTCAGGCCCTTGTCATCCGCGATCTTGTCGCGATGGATTCGACGGATCGTATCCTCGAATACGACGCCAGCGACCACGCCGGCTTCCATCTTGCGGCCCTTCTGAACGTATCGTTCTGCATGATCTAGAAAATCGTCAAAGGTCTCGGCCCTGATCTTGTTGCCCAAGTCTCCCAATAGGCCGGCGTCGATGTCAGGAAGCAAAGCGCTTAACATTTCAGATATCGACGCCACACGCTGAAGGACACCTCCGCCGTCATGTTTCTCGATGCCGACGCGATAGTAGTTGCTAGGCGTAGGAATTGCGAGCTGAATGACATTGCGTGCCTCTGTAATCCAAGCTTCACACCCCGCCATATGATGGACATCGCGCAATCTACCACCTTGGACAAGCGGTGCTGCGCGCCGGATTAAGTCTCCGATCTTTCGCCGAATATTATCTTCGATCATCTCATTACCTTTCGAGTGAGTTTGCACCTGAAACCTGATGCCGTCATGCTATACTCAACTGAAAGTTTTGCACGGCGCCCAATACCGCATCAAGGTACTCCACATGTCAATCCTGGACCGACCCAGCTACGCTAAGATCGGTCTGTCTGAATTGGGAAAATGCGACAGGAGCCCGCGTGGGGCCCGGCGCTCCGCCGCAGCGCCGTCTTCTTTGCCCGACATCTCAGATCAAGTAGAGCGGCAACTGCACTGATAGGGATCGCAATGAAGATCTTGAAACTCTTCTGGCAGCTACGGCAAGACGGCGCCTATGCCATCGCGGATATGAAAGGACTGGATCTTTTGGGTCTGGAACGATCTGGGCAGGATTTTTTTGCTGTTCGTGACGACATTGTCTTAACCCAAACACCTCCTATAGGCGGAACGATCAGGTCCGCCTTAGGCGAAAGCATTGTGCCGGTCGTCGCCGTCGCCAATGGCGAACAGAGAGTACGATGCATTGGCACTGCGTTCTTCATAAGTTGCTCAGGGCTGTTGGTCACCGCCGCGCATGTCATCACCGATCCGATTGACCGCCGATATGGAAATGTGCGCGAGGGCGATGATCAAGTCATTGAGACGCAGGGACTAGCTTTCGGCGTGCTCGTGCCGAACAATCCGCTGTTTCAAGCCCCCGGCTTCGGCTTCTACCCCTTCGAGTGGTCAATGCTCATGGCGCAGCCTCGCGACGTGCCATTCTCTTTCAGGGGCGTTGATGTCAAAATTACCTATGACATCGCGATATGCAAGGTGCCAGCGCGGACAAGCACGAATTATCCGCATCAGCCTTTGACGCTCGTGCAGTCGGGCCTGATCGGCATAGGCATGCGCGTAGGGTCGGAAGCGCATGCGCTTGGTTATGCAGGCATGTCGGATTTCGAACTCAACGTGAATGTGGCAGGCCAGGTTGTCATCGCACCGCCGCAGTTCAATCTGCATGGCTCGGTGGGTAAAATCATTCAGTTCTTTCCGGACAATTTGACCAAGCGGGACGTATCGACACCGGGGCCATGCTTCTCATTCGGCGCCAAAATTCCGGGTGGCATGAGCGGTGGCCCAATCTTCGATAAGGAAGGCGCCTATGTCCATGGAGTAATTAGCAGGGGCTGGGAAAATGAAGAAGGGCCGGAAAATTTCAGCTTCGGGTCGATGCTGCGCCCCGCGATGGGCATCCCCATTGCAAGGATGGGCGGGAAGAGCCTCGATGAGATGCAGAAGGGTCAGACGGAAGGGATAGCCGTCCTGTTCGGGGCGGGTATGTAAGCGCGGCATGACGAGCTGGCTGAAGAAAGTCCGTTCCGGGTCATTCGCGACCAAGTCGAGCCGACCGCGGGTCAAGCCATCTGCGCCTGTGCCCCGATAGCGGAAGTTTCCAGAGCACTACGGCGGACTCCGGCGGTTTTCAGAAAAAGATCATCCTGACGATCGCGCCGATCGCGATCAGCAGCCCGAGCAGAATGCCGGCGCAGCCGAGCGGCGCGCCGTGCGGTGCCGGCGCCTTGGCGAGATAGGCGAACGCGATCACGGCGACGAGGACGCCGATCAGAAAAAGGTCCATGGCCTGCTCGATCTCCTTGCGGGAAAGGCTCAATTGCGGGTGATGGGCGCGGCGCGGTTGACGAGCTCGAGTCCGCGGATACGGAGTTCATGATCGACGAGCTGCGCCTTGTGCTCACCTTGCGCCTGTTGCATCAGCCGGAGCGCGCCGGATGTCTCGAAACCCTGGTCGCGCATGGCGTCGATCTTTTTCGACATCTCGTCGACGGTCGAAAGACCCCGCTGCAGCATCAGCAGCGCCACCGGCAGCACCAGACCGGTCGCCACGATCATGGCGAGGCGTGACAACAGCGTCAGCGCCACGCTGTTGACGAGCTTCTCGCCAGCGCTCTTGTCTTCGGCCATCGCGTGATTCCCGTTTCGAGGAGAGATCGATGCCGGCGGCGCTCCGTAACGCCGCCGGCATGGGCTGCGCGATCCGATCAGGCGCCGGTGACGTTGCCGTCCTTGGCGAACAGCAGGCCGAATCCGGCCACGATAGAGGTGATCGCAGCGTTTGGGTCGACGCCGGTCTTGACCCCGGCCAATGAGCCGATGCCGGTCAGGATCATGAGGGCGCCAGCGGCCGAGGTTTTCCAGTTCTTGAGCATGTTGCTCATGTGTCGTCGTTCCTTTCAGTGCTGGTTGTGATGAGGGAAAAGCCCCTCACCCCGCCCCTCTCGCCGCGAAGAGCGGGGTGAGAGAGTGAGAGCGCGCGATGCCGAGGGGCGCCGGTTAGCCGCCCATCCTGCTATCCGTAAACTCCGCCGAGCCGGCCGACCCGAGCGCCAGCCCCGACAGGATCGGCGTCGGCGTCAGCGCGGACGAGTTCGGCAGGCCCTTGCTGAGATGGCCGATCAGTTCGGCGAACGAACTGAGCGCATCGCCACCATGACCGGCGGCGATGTCGTTGAGCGCCTTCTCGACGAACGGCACCGCCATCGCGATCATCGGCTGCACCGTCATCACGATCGGCGCCGCGCCAGGCACGAACATGCTGGCGATCGAGGCCATGGTGGGCTCGACCCTCGCAACCGCTTCAACGATCTTCTCCGCTTCGCCGGCAGCTTCCGCGATATCCATTGCTCTCTCCTTCAGGTGACATTCGGGTGCGTGGCACCCGGGGCTAAAGGGCTCTGCACGAACTCCCACTCGACGCGCCCTTTGCCGTCGAGCTTGATCGCCATGGCCGCGGCCAGGGTGAGATCGATGCCGGCGCCGTTGCTGCGGCGCCCGCGTGAATCGGTGCCGCTCTCGGCCTGCGGCCGGGCGCCCGTGGTCCAATAGGGATCGTTGGTGTTCCACGGCCCGACATCGACGATGGCGCAGTCGATCGAGAGACCGTTGGCGCAACTGGTGACGCGGACGCGCGGGCGATCGCCGACGAAATGAAATGGCAGCGCCACACCGGGGCTGTGATCGTCGATCGCGCCGCCATAGGCCGACTGCTGGCTGCCGAACATCGTCGCGGTGATGTTGTGCTGGGTGCCCATCGCCACGCTGGCGTTCGCCACCGGCGCCTGGAGGGCCGGCGTTGCCACCTGCCCCGACGGCGGCGCCAGCGGCCCGATCACGGGCAGCGCTGCCGACTTCGGCCAGAAATAGCCGACCAGTCCGAACGTCGCGCTATCCTTCGGAAGCGCCTCGATCCGGACCGCGTCGTTTTCATTGCCGCCGAGGGTCCAGATGTGCGCGGCGTCCTCGCCGGCATAGAACCCGACATGACCGAGGCCGGAATCCTTTGACCCGCGCCAGAACACGACAATAGCGCCGAGCGCCGGCCCCGTGAGCGGCACAAAGCCGGGATGGCTCCGGAAGCTCTGCGAAGCCGCCGAGCGCGTGCCGGCGATGCCTGCCGACTCGAGCATCGCGTTGGCGAAGATCGCGCACCAGGGATCGCCGGCCGCCCCGCAATGGGCCAGCGCGATGTAACGCTCGATACCCTGGTTGTTGCCGGTCTCGTGAAAGCCGATCTCGGCCGTCGCCGCGCTGTACCAGGACGGCGCCCCAGCCGACGCCGCTTGCGGCTTCGGCAGCGCGGGCGCCGCCGGCGCCGCGGCGACCGGCGTATGCACCACCTCGGTCACCGCGCTTTTCGGCAGGGTGATCACGGGCGAAAGCGCCGGCACGCTGGCGGGCGATAGCAACCGGGCCAGTTCGCCGATGACATTGGTCAGACGCCAGGCGAGGCCCGTCAGGCAGATGAAGACGACGAGCACGACGATCCATGGGACCAGGGCGAGAAATTCAGTCATGGGTTTGTTCCAATGGGATGTCGATCAGCCCGACGGAGTTGCGGCCGGATTGGCGAAAACGATGTGTGGAGTTGATGGCCGCGCGGAGAGGTAGAGCGCCCGCAATCAATATGGCGGCGCGATTGTCGCGGGGACGCCACACCGCAGGCTGAAATATCTACGGGAGGCTCGCCCTGGTTGATTTTGGCGGCTTTCCGGTGCTACGAGGTCGCAGGGTGCCGACCCCGCTGTTGCGCATTCCAGCAAGAGTCAGCCCAACGATAGATGATCAGCCGCTCTAACCTTGAAGGGACTGACCGACATGATTTCGCATCCGTGTTTGCTGGTCGGCCGGGCGGTCGTCGGGATCGTGACGGCGATCTCGTTAAGCGGATGCAGCGGAAGCGGCAGTGCCCTAATCGCCTCAGGAGGTCCTGCTGATTTCGCCGCCATGGGACGCGTGTCGGAGCAATATGGCGACGGCGAGCCAGACGCGGTGGTTCCGGTCCCGGTCGGTGATCAGCAATACTCGTTCAGAATATGGGCCAGCAAGGATGGACACCGGATCATGGCGCAATCGTCGTCGACGGCGGGCATCGCGGCGGCGGGATTCATCCGCGGACTGACTGGCGGGCTGGTCAAAGGCGATCTCGACTACGAGCCATTCAAGCGCGCAGCGAGCGACTATCTCTCGCAAAGCCAGGGACCGAGTTGCACGCTCACCAATAGCCGACAATTGAACCATATCGGCTGGGAATGGGACGTCAGTTGCCCGGACGGCAGCGCAAATGCGCCGCCGAAAATCCGTCGGAACCCCAACGGCTAGGTCATCGTGATCGTCCTGGTGACGCCGCCCAAACGGAATTTGAGGCCCGTGCCGTCAAACCAGAGCTGTCCGTCCAGCGGTGAGGTCGGGGCCACGCCTCCGCCGAACGACAGCGACGCCATCGCAGCCGTACTGGCGTGCAGCGTAAGATAGGCCGTCGAGGTAGAGTTGGTGCCGACGCCCAACGTGCCGAAGAACTCTGCGTTCCCTCCTGCCTCGACCTGGAAGGAGATCGCCGAATGCTGCGGATTCCAGACCAGGAAGCCACTGGTATTGCCACCGATCACATTGAATGAATCACCGATGATGCTGAGCCACGTTCCCGAAACGCTGGTGGAGTTACCCTGCGGCACGACGCCGAACACGTTTCCAGGATAGTAGTTCTGCAACGGAGGATTGTTGCCGATCGCCTGAATATTGCCGTTCTGGGTCTGCGAATATTGGTTGATGCTGCCGCTGGTTTGAACGGTGAAGCCCTGTTTATTCCAGGTGAAGCCTGCTCCGACGACAAGGCCGCCTCCCGTATAAGCACCGTTTCCGACCGAATTTGCGCCGGTGGCATCATTGACGAGCGCAATTGTCGTCGGGGCCACCGAAGTGGCTCGCCACGCGCCATTGGCGGCCGTGTTGCCCGTGCATAGTTCTACCGGAACGACGTCGCCGTTCGAAAATCCGTGATTCCCATTCGTCGTAATCACGATCGGTGTCGCATTCGTGGCCGATAGAATCGGAACCACGAAGGCGCCAATCGTCGTGTCAATGATCTCACCATAATCGACAAAGGCAAATGCGCCGCCGACAGCGTAATCGACATTGGCCGCAAAATAGCCGGTACAGGCCTTGCGCACCTCGCCGCGGTGCGAGCCCTGCGCCCAGCCGCCGCCGCTCGAGCCGCCCGAAATCGAGAAATTATAAGCCATCTCCAGATAGCCGCCACGGGTGGCGTAAAGCTGATCGCTGCCGCATTGGCCAAGATCCATCGGGCCGACATTGTCGATGTCGGCGTCGCGCATCGAGACGATGCCCTGAGCAAGCGACGTGACGCTGAAACCGCCGATGCTGAATGACGCCGATTTCTCGCCCTGGATGGCCGGCGAACTCCCACCCGAAATCACGCAATTACGCGGCGACGACACATTGCCACCCGACACATAAGCGCCGTTGCCGGCAACATTGCTGCCGTCGATTTCCTTTTTCAGCGCAAAGGTGGTCGCTGTCACCGAGCCGACAACGAAAGCGCCGTTGGCCGCGTTATTGCCCACGATACCGTGCTGAACGACATGCATGCCATTGGTGAAATTGTGTGGGGCATCCGTCATAATAACGATCGGCGTCGCATTGGTCGCGCCGATGATGGTGCGGTTCAGCGATCCCCAGAAGGTCACGAGGCCGCCGGTGTCACCGACATACGGGCGTTTGACCCGTAGCGGCGCGTAGGGTCCGACACCCTCGGCGCAATAGACGCTGACCGGGAACCCGTTTAGATCGAGCCGCTGCTGGATATAATCCGAAGCAGCCTGCATCGTCAGAAATGCGGTGCCGGGGCTCAGGCCATCATTGGAATTGTTGCCGGTCGCGGCGTTGACATAGAATGCCAGCGGCGCAGTCAGGCGCGTTCTGATCAAGGGTGGGACACCGAGGTTGATCAACGCTGCGGGCTTGTTGGTGAGATCAGACAGATTGAGCGTCGACAGCAGATCGCCCGATCCAGGATCGCCCGCTGACACGATCGACCAGTCCGCATGGGTGCCGGACGATGTCGGCCCGACGCGCGTGACGTTGACGGTCATGGCGCTGGCGGAATACGAGGTGACGTTGCCTTCCATATAGTTGGTCGGATCGGCCGCTGAGATCAACCGCACCCGCGAGCCAGGCCTATAGGCAAGGTTCGGCTGAGTGACGAAAGGCTTGCTGCCGGTGCCGATTGCGAGCGAGGTCGCTGAAGTCGCCGCAAAGCCAGGCGGGGATACCGCGACTTGATGGGCGACTAGAACCTTGGAATCGAAATTGGTGATGGTCATGGGGTGATCTTCCCGGGATAAACGATCAGCGGCCCGCGCCACAGTTCCTCGACCACGCCGCTGTCATGCGTCATGTCGAGAAATTGTACCCACGTGCCGGTCGGAATCTGCGCGATGACATTGGCGCGGCTCATCGTGATCTGCATCGCTCCTGCGACGGCGCGGTCAAACTGGATCTCGCCGCCGGCGAGCGGATCCGACGAGAGTTTCTTGATCAGACTGTCATGATCAAATAGCGGCCGGATGAAAAGTTCGAGCTTTGCCACGTCGCTGAAATCGAGATTGGCCTGTGAACCATCGGCCGTCAGGCGTTGCAGCACTATGCTATCGCGCCAATCCTCATCGCGCAGGATCTGGATCTCGCAGGTGCTATAGGCCTTATCGAATTGCGTCGTATCGCTCATGGCGAAATCCAATGTCCGGTGAATCGGGTTTGACCAGCATTACCCGTGATCGTCGCGGTTCCAGACGACGTCGTGATATACATGCTGACGGAGTAGACATCCGAACCATTAGCGATGTCATCGACATGTAGCGTCGCTGAACCTGCGTTAGTGAACGGATTGGCGCCGCATTGCAAAAACGTCGCTCCATTTTTGATGATGACAATTTGACAATTGGCGCCTGCTACTATCGTGCCACTAAAAGCCACCGTTGCGTTGAGATGCACTTTTCCGGCCGGCGGTGTCCACGCGTTCGATGCGAAATAATTTCCGACGTCGTAAAGCTCTGTTCCGAACGTGACTTGCGTGAACGTGGCGCTGGCAACCCCTGTCTGATCCGTGCCGTTCTTATGAACCGAGAACGCTGGAGTACTCTTCAGCGCCGCCGCATCGAGAATCTTGTTCGATGTGCCGGCGATCAGATTCGCTGCATTCGCAACGTCTACCGCAACCGAACCTGAGCCGGTGATGGTGGTGAATAACATGCCGGCGCCAGCTGCAACGCTGGTGACGGCAGTATTCCAGGCGCCGTCTCCACGCCAAAACGTGGACGCCAACGCGCTCAGGCCGCCATTCAGATTGCCAACCGACAGATTGCCGGTGACGTCGCTTCCCAGGCGCACCGTCAGGGTGTTCGATGCGCCGGCGATTATCTTGTTGGTCAGCGTTGCCGATGTGCTGTTTTTCGTCGCATCGCTGGTATTATCGACATTGCCGAGGCCAAGCGTCGCCTTGGTCAACCAGCTCAGTACCCACGACCTGACCTGGGCAAAACTCCATTTGACATTGGCGCCGCCCTGCACGCCGCGAAAGATATCCGCATCGGAGGGCGTCGCACCGCTGTTTTCCTGAGAGGTTTTTTTGTCGACCATATCTATTCCCGAAGCTCGAGGCCGCCATCCTCGCGTAACTCGACCGACGTCAGCGCAGGCACTTCATCGAAATTCAGAGTGATGGTGCCGAAGCGAAGTTGCGCCAGCCCCTTCAGCGCTTCCACGCCTTCATTGTCCGAGGCGAAGCGCATCTCGCATACCGGCGCCGCGAAATTCACAGCATCGCCGAAGAACACAGCTTCTCTCAGCCACGGCCAGATCGTCAGGACATAGTCACTGCCGGAAGGCAGCGCCTCGTGAATCGTATAGAGCCGCTGAGCGACGCTGAAGAAATGCCCCGCTTGCGGCGCGCTTCCTTTGGCAATTGTCACCTTCAGTGACGTGCTGCAGAGATCGGTATCCGCGGCCACCTTCGCCGTGATCAGGCCCTGCCGAAGATCAGCCTGATCAGCATAGAGCGTATTATCGAGTTTCACGTTGCGGGCCATCCCAGGCGTGACCTTGCGCCCATAGACATCGACGGCCCACGGCGCGCGCGCTAGATCGAAGGCTGGCAGAGATACCGTGTTGGCACGGCCGCGCATCGCCGTAACGAACGCCCGGAACGCAAGCACCTTCGCATTGCTGTTGATGGCGAATGCATAGGAGGCCACCCAGCGGTCACTGAGCTGCGATGCCACCTGTTCGAATCCGGACAGCGACTGGCCGCCTGATAGCGATTTGACCGACGGCGCAAAGCCGCCGGCGAACGGCCGGAGGCCGAATGGAAATGTCAGCATCAGGTCACATTGATGTTGAGCAGAGGCGACCAGCCGCTGCTGTGCGAGCCGACGATGAACTGCACCTGGACGTCGTAATGCGCGGCCGACAGCGAAGGCGTATGGCCGGATGTTGAGCTGTCAATCACGCCGTCGATCCAAGGCCCAGACGAATTGGTGCGGTACTGCAGCGCTGGCGTGGTATCGAGCCGGCCGGAGGCATCCCATGTCACGGATATGACGTGGCTCGCCACCGTGGCCTGCACATTGTTGGGATTGTCGATCGAGTCGTCGATCGCCGAGGTATTCGCCTGGTTGGGCGCGGTGCCTTCCTCGTGCTCCGGGTCCCAATCATAAGCGGTCTGGTCGAATGATCGAACGCTGATGATCATGTTCATCGAGGCTGGAACGATTTCGAACGAGACCATTTCGAATGGATCATCAATCTCGAGTTCGGAAATCTGCAGCGTGACATACCGCAGGCCATAGGCGCGCAGGCCATCAAGATCTGTGATGATCTGCCCCGTCCAGTTCGGATTAAACCGCCTGGCAGCAATCTTCATCAGGCGCCGCGCCTGGCTATGCGATGGTACCCAGGTCAGATCGAGATTGCGTGACTCCTCGCGGCCGGTCTCGCTGATGGAATCTTCATCTCGCCAGGGATCAGCATCGGCCTCCTGATAATCCAGATCCCGCGCGGTGTATTTTGCCGTGACGACATTGACTGGGGTGATGCCGCCCGAGGCGCCGCGGACAAAATTGCTGTAGCTCAGAATATGCTGATCGGTGATGGCGACATTTGGTGCGACCAGCTTGCCGACCCGGATGCCGATCGCGCCGTCAGCACGCTGGAAGGTCTCGCCGTCGCAGCTGCCCAGAACGACATTAAGCACCTGTTTCGGCGGCGCCGGCAGCTCATAGCCGCCGGAACAGCGATAGCGTGGCTCGGTACCACCCGCTTTCAACGCGATGGGCTCATCACAGATATTCGCGGAGGGAATCCAGTCCTCGATGATGGCGGCTGGCGTAAAAAAGACGTCATCGAATATCGCGAGGCCCATGCCGTCGGGATGACGGTGAAAATCGAGCGCGATCAGAACCGGGTTTTCGGTGAAGGTCCATGTGTCGCGATTATCCTTGTCCTGGGCGCCATCGCGCGGGTCCCAGACCCTGCTGGCTCTGATGACCCCGCGATAGATCGGCGGCTGGCCGCCGGGATAGACCTTCGTGAAGTCCTCCGATGCCGGCTGTGACGTCGTGGTGAGAACCTTGGCAATCTCCTTGCCCTGAAATGTCACATCCCAGTAGGACGGGAAATATGTAATCAGCGTTGTCGATGCGGGATCGGTTTGCGTCCCGAGCCATGCTTCGATCGTGACAAAGCTCGTGCCGTTAAGTACATAAAGATTGGTGACCTTCGAGGCGGCGCCGATCGCGGCCTGCACATCCGCCAGCCAGTGCTCGACAAAGGCATCGATTTCACCGTGCGAGATGGCGAACATTTGAAAACGGGTGCCGGTGCGGGTCTCCGAGAACATCAAGACACCGCCGACTTTGACGGTGCCATAGTTGCGCCGGCGCGGCGCACGGGGCTGCCGTAGGGTGATCTGGCCGTCCTGTTGCGTCGCTTGTGGTTTCTGCGGCGCCAGCGCCGCGCTGAGTCCATAAGCCCCTGCGGCGAGCACGATATTGCCGACGATCGCATAGGTCGACGCGGTCACGGCAAAACCCGCGATCTCGGTGACGCCGAGCGAGGTCAGCACGAGAAGGCCAATCGTCTCAGGCATGAACAGACCATGCCGCAACCAACCGCGCCGCGGCGACGCGCGAAATGCCGGCGCTTTCCCCGAGCACGACATAACCCGACGTTCTGATCGCGCCGCGTACGCTGCCTCCTAGCTCGATCATGGCAATGTCTCCATACCGCGGGCGGGTCGTAAGCGGGATGCCGGCGGCGCGGCACAGCCGGCCGAACACCATGGGCAGCGACGAAACGCCAAGCAGGCACATGGCCTCATCTGTCGTGTTGTATCGCCCACGAATCTCGCTGGCAGGATCAATGCCGATCTCTGCCAAACACCAATCCGCCAGCATCAGCCCGCAATCCTGACGGCCCATGCAAAACTGGCGGCCGGCGAGTTCGCGCAGGAAGCGTGCTAACCGGATCTTGATTGCTAGAAGCGAAGTCATTATTCCTGGGAATTCCTGCTGCCGCTGAGCCTGTCTCGAAGGCGGACTTGGCTACCGGCGTCGCCCAGCGAATGGAGACAAAGAAACATGCCTCAATTTAGGATGGAAGGATTTGACCTACTTGCGCAGCCACAGCACGAGGCAGCCATGAACGCGGTCCTAGGGTCGCTCTTTGCATCGATAGGCTATCCGCCCCTCAAGTCAGAAGTGGTGTACATCGTCAACGCCCCGGGAATGCAGAATCCAATGTATTGTGCGGGCACACCCAGCGAGACAATCCTAGTTGTGTCCCCCGGCAACTATCCCTGGCAATTTTCATATCAACTTGCCCATGAACTTGCGCACTTGTCTGCTCGTGCTGATCTGAGGTTTCCACGCCGCGATGGGCTCCATTGGATTGAGGAAACCCTCGCTGAGACTCATTCCTTGATTGCAATGCAACGAATGGCGCAGACCGCCGGTCCACTACAAGACGGCGCGATCAAATATGGCACCGACATACATCGGCAGCATCGTGAGGTGCCCATCGAAGCAGGATGGTACGCGGCGAACGCCGACCAGCTTCGCACCACGGAATCACTTGATGATTCTGGAAAGGCGCTCGCAAGGCACTTGTTTGACCGCGTACCTCACGATCGCGTCCTGGCGGACAATCGGCTTCTGTTAGAAGTTGGCACCGGTGTGGATCTTTCTACCTTCCTAGCGAGCTGGGGTGAGCGCGGCGGAGGCGGAGTGAGTGTACCTTCGACACTTGCAGCGTTACTTTAAAGCCTTCTGGGCCCGACCTAATAGTCAGGCCAGCGCTCTTGCTTGAAAAACAGGAACG
>Ga0307509_10008860_pt1 | contig 12695 bp, 7 predicted proteins | sample 10_EM_MG_FD_202245 | JGI IMG/M metagenome (GOLD analysis project Ga0307509, IMG submission 202245) | Populus trichocarpa ectomycorrhiza microbial communities from riparian zone in the Pacific Northwest, United States - 10_EM | ecosystem: Host-associated > Plants > Roots > Unclassified | place...
CAAGCTAGTTCTTGCTGCTGAATTGTGTTGCCTACAACGAGCTAGTTTTTGATATGGAATTGTGTTGCCTGCAGCGAGTTAGTTTGATTGTTGGATTGTGGTGTCAACAGTGAGTCAGTTTTCACTGCTGGATTGCGTCGTCTGCAGCAAGTCAGTTTTCACTGTCGAATTGAGTTGTCTCCAGCGAGTTAGTTTTTGCTGTCGAATTGTGGTGTCAGCAGCGAATCAGTTCACTGATGCTTCTATGCTCCAATGAATCAGTCTGCTGACGAATCTGCGTCACTAGCGAACTAGTTTTTCGCTAACTAATTTCTCTAGCAGATTTACATATTCGTATTGGTCCAATGACTAAAATGATTGCATGGTGTGACTGTAATGTGTGGAACACTTGAATATGAACTTGCATATGCTTGAAATATACACAGTGACGAGTTGGGTGATTACTGAATACGAATGTACCGATTTGTGGTCGTTGATGTTTTGGGTGGTACGACCGAGATCGAACCTTCATCAGGACAAGGACACCCAATGGGTGGAACATGTAGGTGGTTTGCACCTCCCCATTTACTTAATGCTAATATATGAAATGTTTTATTATGAATGTCATGATAACATGTTAGTGTGAATATCAAACCGTCATGAGAGTGGTTTTTTTGTGATTGATGATTAGCTTCAACTAATGACATCTTGAATAGATGATTAGGATAAATAAATGATTAGCTTCGGCTTATGGCATCCTAAGTGGATGACCGAGATAAATCAATGATTAACTTCGGCTAATGGCATCCTGAATGGATGACCAGGATAAATAAATGATTAGCTTCAGCTAATGCCATCCTAAGTGGATGGCCGGGATGAACAAATGATTAGCTTCGGCTTATGGCATCCTGAATGGATGACCATGATAAATAAATGATTATCTTCAACTAATGGCATCATGAGTGGATGGCCGGGCATCCTGAGTGGATGACCAAGATGAACAAATGATTAGTTTCGGTTAATGGCATCCTGAATGGATGACCGGGATAAATACATGATTAGCTTCGGCTAATGACATCCTGAGTGGATGGCCGAGATGAATGAATGATTAGTTTCGGCTAATGACCTCTTGAGAGGATGACCGAGTTGTGTTTAATGATTAGATTTAGCTAACGACATCTGAGATAGATGGCTGGGTTGTGATCAATGTTTAGCTTTAGCTAATGTCATCCTAAAAGAATTGCCAAAATGAATCGATGATTAACTGACACGATCAAAAGATTGATGTCTTATCCCAAATGCAGGAGTGTCAAAGTAATAAATAACCCGGCAAGACTGGGGTCGAACCACAAGGAGGTGAACTATATAAAATTATAAACAATAAATGAAAAGCAGTTGAAGAGAACTTTTGAGATATAATATTGATGTAAGGATTAAACAAGGATAAAATAATTGTCAAGGTTAGAGGATCCACTAATGGTATTTCAAATAATTATAATATAAACTCTTTTTATTACTCAACTAGAAACCACACACAAAGGAGGTTCAAAAAAAATTATAAATTATTAACATGATTATATTAATTATCTTATTTGAGTAATGCCAAATGTGGTCATGTATTCATGGTGATAACTTATGTTAACAACAAATCAAGTTCCTTTCATAGCACAAATGTCGGTTATACCGTACAGTAGGCTATGAAAGTGCCAAGTATTTGTTGTACCAAGGGTTGTACAACACAAATCTAGATTAACCATTTAACAAACAAGGTATTAAGAGTGACTAAGATAACAAATACAAAACATGTTAGTATCAAACATTAAAGTCCATGTTGAGTTTATATTATACTTATTCTTACACTATTAGTGTACCATTTTCACCTTGACATGATAGACTTAGCTAAACATGATTAAGAAGAGAAACATAAACAAACTAGATAGGAACATAGTTACGATGAAAAGCATAAACAAGAGATTAATGAGAGCAAAACTTAAACATTACAAAAATACAAAGAAAGAAAGCAAGAATATGATCTTGATTTGAAAACCAAGATGTCTAAATATATGGCAAATGCCTCCTTTTATAGGCTAAAATTCAGAACTATTGATTTGATGACTAATTATTGAGTGGGTGACCACCTCTTGACTTAGTGACAATCATTATCTTCTTGTCTGAACAAAACGTCATTGCTAACACCATAATTTGAATATATAGTCTTCATGAAAGTTTTGGAAATTTGTCTCAGATTTCCAACAAAACAAGAATGAGCTCATTTGGAATTCTAGAACTCGAGATATGGGCTGAATACTGAATAATGTCTGGGCTGTAGGACATATTCCAATTTATCTTTTGTTTCTACAATTTGAACTTGAAAACGACCGTTTTGAATCTTGGACTCTTCATGAAAGTTTTAGGCCTATGTCTTAGCTTTCCATCCATATAAACTAGACCTAACTCGAAGTTCTACAACTCTAGTTATGATCCAATAACCAATGGTGTTCCAGTTTGAATTGAACCAACATCTCTTCTTTAAGCTTAGCCCTCTCTTTGTCTTTACACTTTCAATAGTTAAATACATCAATCAATCCTTTAAATTGTGAGATATGCCTGCATTCAAAATAAACATTTACCGTAAATTAAAGATATCTTATGTTATCATACTTGCTATTATAAAACATGCTCAAGTTAGGGAATTTAATGATACTGTAAGTGCAATATGATGATATAAAACCTTGATAAAAATGCACTTTTAAGTACTAATCATTAACCTTAGCTAATGGCATCCTAGATGGATGACTGTGTCGCGTTGATGATTAGTCTTAACATATGACAATCTAAATGATGGCTAAGATGAATAAATGATTAACTTTGGCTAATGACATCCAAAGCGAACAACCAGGTTATGATTGATGTCCGAGTTATGATTGATAATTAGTTTCGGCCAATGACGTCCTAAGTGGATGGTCAGTTATGTGTGTAGATTAGTCTTGGCTAACAACGTCCGTAATGGATGGCTGGAATTGAAAGTTATAAGTTAGTTTCGAGAATTGATGTGTTTAAGTGTACTAGGTTATGTATGTACCAAGTATATGAAAGAATTATGATTGTTACACTTCGAATAGAAAGTAACGGTAATGTTTTCCTTTAACTATTTATTTGCTTATCATTAATTGTTTATAATTCTTGTAAATATTTGTATTTCAGCAGGGATGTCATACCAATAAGGTGTGTAAGGAAATCCATTCTGCGGCTCACATATTTTGAATAGAACTATATATTTGCATGTTATGGGTGATATGAATTCTGCATGAACATACGTGTAAATCGCTCAATTTATCGTCTGACCCCTTTTGCAAAGACTTGTAGAGAAAAATTGAAATGGGACACAAATATGCATGTGCGAACATGCAACAATGATATGTATGGATATGTGTATATGGTATTCTTCTTATAAGGATATTATGTTGTGAAATCACGTGAGGATTGGATAAATAAAAGTACTAGTTATGTAACTTGTCGTTCAACATAATTGTATAAACTCATGATGTTAACGAGACTAGAACAAGAATGTGAATTTATGAGTATGTCAATATAATGCAATATAAACCTATGAGTATGAAAATATAATATTATGGGCATGTGTATTGAGTATTCATTTTATGAAAATGTTGAATTACAAAAAAAATCATCAATATTGTGCATTGATAAGGAAGGGAACCTAATTATTAACTTAAGGAATGTTATTTTGGGAAGTATTAAGAGAAAAAAAAAACAATTCCACCATTTTTGGCCTTGAAAAAGCTGGGTCATTACAGGAAAAACCTGAAAATAGAAGGGGTAGTGTTTTTGTCTAAGTTGGGTAGGGGCATGTCCGCGCCCAACCCCACGTTGGGAAATGGCATGTCCGCACCCAACCCCCCGTTGGGTGAGGGCACGTCTGCCCTCAACTTCATATTGGGTCTGGATGCGTTGGTGCTCAACCCCATGTTGGGTAAGGGCATGTTTGCGCCCAACCCCCCGTTGGGCAAGGTCACGTTTGCGCCCAACCCCTTGTTGGGTCAGGGACGCACACGCACCCAACTCCATGTTAGGCCTGGATGCGTCAGCGCCCAACCTCCCGTTGGGAAAGGGCACACCCGCGCCCAACCCCCTGTTGGGCTAGGGACGCACTTGCGCCTAACCCCATATTGGGCCAGGGACGCACCCGCGCCCAACTCCATGTTGGGCCTGGATGTGTCTGCGCCAAACCCCATGTTGGGTTAGGAACGCGACCACGCTCAATTTCGTGTCAGGCTGTGGCACGACCATCCCTGACCATTCTTGGATACAATCAAAAGCTAGACCTGACTCCTATTAGGCTCAGGGTGTGAGTTTAGCCCAATATCCCTCAGATTGAGTATGCGACTGAAGGGTCACTCTACACTGAGCCTCCCATACCCTGAGTCTGGGTCAATAATTATGATGCCATCATAATCCTATTAAATACGAAGTAGTCCATGTTTACATGAATTAGATGTGATGGTACGAGCAATAAGATAACATTATCTTAATCATACGAGATTACTTTTCTACCCCTCCCACATTGCATGAGGTAGTTCAAAATAGATAATATAAAAGAAAAGAGGAATATACAGAAAGAAGAGAGACATATTCAAAGACAAAAAAAACACGTTCTCGGCTTCTTCCCTTTGACCTCTAGATCTTCTTCTCCAACCTTTTTTATACTTTCATAAAAGCTCATTAATATCTTCATTAATGTTATTTTTTACACAAATATTCCTAGTACTGACTTGATCTTCTGAGGGTCCCCCATCAACACCCTCAGGGGACTTTATGCAAGTATTTATTCCAGAAGAGTCTCATACTCCCCTCGAAGAAGATTTGTCAAAGGAGATGCCAACGTGGTCTTGAAGTGAAGGTCATAGAATTCACCGTAAATGATATACAAGAATTTTCAAGAACAATTCATCACAGAATATTCCTTATGATTTTTGTAACCTCATCAAATTGATACAAGATTTTCTTCCATATTCCCTTTTCAAGATGCATTCCACAATTAATAAAAACTTGTATTGACATTAATATAAATAAAAAGAAGAGGTGACGAGCATCTACATGCTCCTCTGGTTAATCGAGCACCCCACACAGAAGGTCCAACTCTAGATACCTCTCCTGATTTAAAAGAGATATTTTTATTAATATATCATTTACTCCATCACATGAATGTATATTAATTAACACCCTATTTCATTTGTTATTCTACCCATACTTAAACATTTCTCAATTATAATTTTTCCTATTTAACTCCAACATATCAAAAAATCCATAATTTTCATTTAATTACTTACAATTTGTATTTAACATTTGATTTCCTTATTCCTTTATAAGGTACGACAAATTTATATTTTCCTTCACTCCAAAGTTCCATTACAATCTTAATTTCTGAACTTCCATAATAACAAAAGAATACCACAATACTAAATAGATCTTTTTTTTCTTTTAATTCAAGCATTGATAGTTCAATTTAAACCTTTAGTAACTTTAACTTAGCCCTTCCAATTTAATTCAATTCAATCCAATTTGCATACTCAGATTTTTCATTACACATATAATTTCACATAGACTACCCTTGTCAACATACAAAAACTATGAAAACAACATAAATCAACTAAATGTTCAAATTTATTTCCAAAATTTCTTAAAAACTTAAAAACTTACCAATCACCCAATTCAAACAACTTTCACAATTTATCATAACTTCCTCAACACATTCTCAAACATATTTATTCCAAACCTAGTTAGCCATCTCATACCACTTTCATCAATTTAATACTAAAAACTCATTTCCTAAATAATTTTCATAAACCCTAAAATTGGAAAATTAGGGGTTCTCCATCCTCCCACACTAACCCATGAGAACAAGAAAATAAATGGTAAATAATATCTTACCAACCAAATTTGAACTCAATTTAGTGAGCTCCTGACAATTTCTCCGTACTTTTTGCTTATTCTCTTCAAAATCCAAGCTTTCTCTCATTAGAATTTCCAATTTCCTAACTTATTTTCCCTCACCAATTTTACCTTTTATTTTGTTTTCTCCATTAATAATCACCTATAAAAACTCCACAAACTCACAAATTTATAAAATCAAGCACAATTTTTGAAGAAATGAAAAGAATTTGAGCTCTCTCTTATCTTCCATGACCTTCGACTTCAAATAGAAAAAATGGGAGGAAATTTTGACTTATTTATGATAATGTCATTAATTATTCCCTTTGTATTTTCTTACGTAAATTATCCAGCTACTGGTACTTTTATACACTACTTTATTACTAAATTCATCGATATTTCTAAACTAGCTGTCGGGGAACTTTCATCCCAAATAAAGCATTTTTTTTTTCTTTTGTCAAGAACTTCCATCTTTTAACACTGATGCACAAATTTTAGACCATGAGTTTGCAATATATTTCTTTTCATATCATTTCCCCTTGCTCTGTACATGTATTAATTGAATGTCATTACCCTACCCCGAAAACATAATTTATATGATATCAATCTACTACTCCAAAGACATAATTTACATCATAGTACTTTTCTACTTTGTAAGCATATCTCACATAACATTAATTTCTTGCCCCATAAGCATAATTCATGTCGCGGGGTGCACGAGCGCCGGCGCGAAGTTGTCTGGCGACGGCGGAGGCTCCTGTCGTGCCTCATGTGTGAGGTGTTGTGTGTTGGGAAGGGTTTTTGGATTTAATCATAAAATTATTATTAATGTTTAGGAGTCGCCACCTAGTATTATGGTTACTAGGAACTTATGGTTTGCGAGAGTCTGAGTAAGGGACTGGTTGTGCAAGGGGAAGACGCATCACCCCCAGTGCACCCTACTTAAGGTAAGCTGCATTGTTCTTTGATTGTTTTTTCTAAGTCGGGTTTCTATTCGTTGGTCTTTTCTAAGGCTCAAGGTAGATTTCTCTTTATGAGAGAGTCTCTACCTTATCGGGTTAAATCCTAATCGTTCTTAAGTCTGAATTTTTTGCATCGCATTTATTTACACCTTGTATCTTTAATACCTAAGGGTGTACTTTATCATGTAATTTTACACCCCATAAATATTAAAGTCTACATTTAGACCCTAAAAAAAAAGGTTGGAAAAAGATTTTTGACATGTTGGCCAAATCCAAAAGGATAATCATAAACTGGTTACGATATCCATTTTTGATTTTTTTTTAAACATGAAAAAGATGCAATTTTTTTTTATGAAAAATATGCTTGGAAAAATTTTAGGATTTGGCCGTATGCAATAAAATATTTTTTTCTTTTTGAAAATGTTTTGAAAGTTTTTTAAAATATTTTGGAGAAAACTCGGTATTTTAATACCGGATTTGTATTTTACAGTGTAAATATACAACCCGATATTATGCAAAATTGGTAGAAAAATATTTGAGAAAATCACAATTTTTTTTTCAAAGGATTTTTGAATTTTTTTTGAATTTTTCATTTTTTTAAAGGAAATATATAATATAATATTATATATTAATTAAATATTATTAAAACAGGCGGGCCGGGCTGGCCCAGGTAACTGGGCCAAGCAGAAACCCAGAAAATGATTGGGCCGATATTGGCCCAAAATGGTTGGGTTGATCTCGGTCCAACATATTTTCTTTCTGTTTTTTGGGGTGGGCCGGACCCAAATGGTTCGGCCCAGGCCCACATGGTTGTTGGCCGACCCAACAACCATGCAAAGTAATTATGCTGCAGCAATGGAGAGGCCGCGCTACTTGACGCTGGAGTGCCTAAATGGAGGCTTGGCTGGTCGAGACGGGGAGGGGCTGACGTGAGGTCGGTGGCTGAGGCTGTGGCAAAGATGGTGGCCGGTGGCAGAGGAAGCAAAAGAAGAAGAAGAAAACGGGAGGGGCTGTAGAGAGGAGAGAGAAAGGTTCACGGTGGCTCTCGGTGGTCGGTTGGTGGCTTCCTGTGGTGGAGCTGATGGTGGAAAGACCAATGATGAGGGTGGTGGTGGCTGAAGGCCACAGCGGAGAGAGAAAGAAGAAAAAGGACCGGTTGCAGGAAAACTGAGCAGAGAAGGCTGGTTTTTGGCGATTTTTGGACCTGATTTTCTCCTCCTCCAGGATATCAAACCCGCCTCTATTTATAGGCGGTGGAAGAGGGTAATCTCATCTACACCGGGATAAAATTTCAGCCATTGATTCTGTTAGGAAGGATTCGAACCGTTGGCTCAAAGTAGGCATGGTGCACTGTCAAATTTGCAGAAAAGGCTGCTTGAGTTGGCATGTTTAGGCCGGCGCCTGCGCCGATGGGTTGTCATTCAGACTGAACTATTCACATGACGCTGTATAGAAACTGCAGAGAATCGTTTTCATGGAAGTTTCGTTAAATTTGATGGACGTTAGGTGCATTCAATGCACCTGCAAAGTAGGTACCCAGGCAGTTTCTTTCGGGTAAAAGAAGAAGACAATGAACAGTGTCCAGACGACGCGTCATCTAGTCTTCTTCTTCTTCTTCTTCTTTTAAAATACTCAAAACGGCGTCGTTTTGCGTTTGAATGGGGATTTTGCCGAAGTTCAATGCAGTCCTCTATCTTCCAATTTGTTTTAATTGAACCCCTAATTGACCCTAAACTTTGGATTTAATGCAATTAAACCCTGATGAACTTCAATTGAAACCCCAAAGTTACGCGCCTATTGCAATATCGTCCTTTCTCTCGGATTTTGTCAATTTAACCCCTAATGGACCATTAAACTTTCAATTTCCTCAATTTTGCCCCCGGTTTTTGTCAATTAAGCCCCCAAATTTTGGTGCCCTTTGCAAATTGGTCCTTGGCTGTCAATTTCTTCAATTTAACCCCTAATTGACCACAAAACTTCAATTTTCTTGCAATTGGGCCCCTAATTTCAATCAATTAACTTGGTAAAAATTAAATTTGGTCTCTTAAAATTCCAATCTTCTCAATTAAGCCCAAATTAGGCTTCCAAACTTAATTTTTCACCAATTAAGCCCCAAATAGAATTAATTTGACCCATTTAAAGTATAATTAAGTCCTTGTACTTAATTAAATCCTTCAATTGGACCCAAATTAATTCTTAAACATAATTAAAATTTAATTTGGCCCATAATTAAATCAAATTGGCCTATTAAAAATTTAATTATGTCATTAGACTTAATTTTTATGTAAATTCGTCCAATAATCATTTAACTTGACCTTGAATTTGCATTTTTTTCTCCATTTTTGGGCATAATAGGGTACAATTAGGCCTTGAATTTCCTCTAAAAATTGCAGCTTGTATTTTTTAGAATCCTCCCCTGTCTGCTTTCTTCACACAGCCAACCTTTATTTTATTTTTTGATTTTTATTTTGAAAAAAATGTGATTTTTTTTGGAATAACCCAGAATTGGGTTATGACAATTCATATAACATTCATTTCTTGTCCCGTAGGCATAATTTCATTTATATTTAACAATAATTCTCGTTCATGCAGTTGATTTAAATCATTTCTTTAACAATACCCCCCCCGCTCATATGGATATAAATAATCCCGCTTATATGGCCACCTTAAAACATTTTTATCAAAAGCCCCCTCTCATGTAGTCAACTTAAAAACAAACAATTTGATCAGTATTTTATTCTATATTTCTTTTCAAGATGCATTTCATAAATAAATAAAATTTTGCATTGTCATTATCAATTATCATAAATAAAAGGCCAGTTGATGAGCACTACTTGATTTTCCTAACAAACAACTCTATCTATTAATGATCCAACACCAAATATTTCTCCTAAGTCTAAGAGACATCCATATTAGTATCCAACATTTATTTCAATTTTCCATACATATATAAAATTTTCAGCACCAAATATAAATATTTGCATTTATATTTTTGTGTCCCTCATTTATTTCCATACATATAATTTTTTTATATTTTTAAATTGCTCGATTAGGCTCAATTACATCTAATTTCACATTAACACCTACCAATCCAATTATTCCACATTACGCATTTATATTTAAACGTAGAATCCTCATATCCCACAAAACCAAATTCTTAGTTCTAGTATATCATTAAACACTAACATATCAAATTCACATCCAAACATACAAATTTAACCAAACAATCAAGATTGAATTTCTAAGTTTTTTCAAAATTTACTAACAATTCGAATGAAATTCATGATTTTGTCATGACTTCCTCAATCAATTTTCAAACATGTTATTGTCACACCAAAAATATAAAACACAATTCAAATCAACAATTTCACATGCAATTTGAAAATTTTCCAATTTCTATATTAACAATGAAACAAAACAACAATATTGATTTAATCTTTCCTCTTTTCTAATTCAAGTATTAATAGCCCAATTAAAACCCAAAAGATTCACATCTTAGCCCAACAAAATCAATTAACTCAACATGCCATTTCTTTTCAAACTTGTATACTCAAATTCTCAATTTCATACAAAATTTAATATAAACCCTTTCACTACCATTACCAAAACTTACAAGAACATGGAATCAACATCATTCAACTAAACTTCGAGATCACTTCTAAAATTTCTCAAAACTCACAAACTAATCATTCAGCTAATTTTAACAACTTTTATAATTATTTATAACTTCCACAATTCATTACTCAAACATGATAATTTCAATATCAAACACAAAATACATAAACCAATTCAATCAATTTATCACTTAATTATAAAAATCCCTAACCTCCAAGCAAGGTTGGTCGCTTAACCAGTAAAGAAACCATGTTCTTGTTTTTCGTTTATTCCATGACATCTATCTCATTTATTATCACACAATCTAATCCACAATTCTATTAAGTTAAATATATACTTTCACTTCCAAGTTCCTAAAATCTCATATCCACATTTTTTGAAACTTCCATTCCAATATGTAAAATGTGTAGTAATCCAATATTCTATCTCAACTAAAACTAATTAGGATTACACATAATTCATAACATTCAATATTATCAAATTTCACATCCAAAATTTTCCAAGACATACATACATTATGTAATTCACATATCCAACCAAAACCTTATCCCAAACATAATTTCTCATACCTAAACATTTAATAAACTACACTATCACAAGAATTGAACCAATCTTCCATCTCCCCCAAATGCCCCCATGGCCGGCCTTAAGTAAAATTAATTAGCCTTTGTTTTATTTCAATTTTTCTCTTAGATTATCATTCCCATCATCCATTCATCTCTATTTAATCAAATTTACTACAAAACACCCATTTCCCCAAAATTTTTCATGAACCCTAGAATTGAAAATTTTTGGTTTTTTTCAATTTTCACACAATTTACTCAAATTCAATTTATTATTATGCATTCACCTAACCCAATAATAATAATACACAACCCAATTATCATTCAAACACTAAAAGTCTCATGAACTCAAATTTCAAGAATTGGGGTTTCATAATTTAAAATAATAAAAAACCCAACTAATAGTTGAAATTAATTATTTAGAACTTACCATAACCAATAAACTCAATGGAAGTGTTTTCTTGTAAAGAATTCCAAGTTTCCACCTTCCTCTTCAACTTCCCATAATTTCCCTCTTTAAAACCCCAAGCTTCCATCCTTACTTTCTCTCTTAATTTCTCATATTTGATTTGTTAACAAGTGGAACAAACATCCAAATCATCTTCCATACTCATAATCCAAATAATTTTGAAGAAAAAATGAAGAAGAAAGGAAATTTTTCCATTCCTTTTTCCCTTAAGACAACCGATAGGAATTTATAGGGAGAGAAGATGATTTGTTTTCTGAAAATTACAAAAAAAAAAAAAAAACAACCCTTTTATGTCTTAGGTGTATTTTCTATCAAATCCCTATTCGTCGGTATTTTTCACGTACAATTTTTTTTTATATCATTTCATAATTTCTATAAATTTTATTATTTTTTAGTTATAAATTACGCTATTAAGCATGAGTTTCCCTCGATCATCGATATTTTTGTGCATGTATTTGTACTTTAATTTTTTTAGGGTATTTCCACCAATTTACCAAAACTTTTCACCTCTAATAAAAAATTTCCCTTTAATTTAATTATTTTTCAATTTGAGGATTTCCCCTATTTAACACTGGTTTACAGTTTTTTGACCGAGGGTTTTTGTAAATCCCCGGTTATAATTTTTTCTAGGTTATTAAAATATGAAAAATTTAATCGATAGTAAAATGAGTTAAATTAAATTAAAGAAACCTTAATCAAGATAAAAATGGTGAAATTAATAAAATAAAAAGTGAATATAGTATTAAATTGTTAGAACAGTTTGTGGGTACAAAATGAATATGTAAGACCAAGAGGGGTCAATGTTCAAATAATAAAAGGTTAGGGGTTTATGTACAAATGATAAAAAGGGGCGGGGGTAAAGGTGCAATCAACAAGAAGATAACACTATAAATACCATTCTATTTTCATTCTTGCGGTGACTTGTAAGAGCAAGAGAGGGTTTAGGGTTCTTTGATCTTTTCTTCTCATTCCTTATCTACACCAAAATGTTAACGTAGAATAGTTAAAAAAGAGTCAATAAGTGATAAAAAAGAGATATTTGGGTGGTTTAGAGAGTTTAGAGATAGGTTGGGGAGAAGACATATAGATGGCATAAACATCGACAGCTATAACGCCACCTTCCACCTTTAGATTACAACAACATTTGGATATGCTGTT
>Ga0307509_10008861_pt1 | contig 12695 bp, 4 predicted proteins | sample 10_EM_MG_FD_202245 | JGI IMG/M metagenome (GOLD analysis project Ga0307509, IMG submission 202245) | Populus trichocarpa ectomycorrhiza microbial communities from riparian zone in the Pacific Northwest, United States - 10_EM | ecosystem: Host-associated > Plants > Roots > Unclassified | place...
AAACAAGTGCGAGAAACACGTTCACCATCAACTCTCTTGGCTCATGCATGTTTGGTTGCTTAAGAAAATGAGAATGAAATTTCGATTTCATCATCTGCATAAAGTATATATAATATTTTCTAATCCATCTTTTAATGGAAAATTTCATCAAATTAAGTCTTGTAATCTATAGCTTAGGGCAGAATGTTGTCTGCTTACAATTAAAACAGTGCGTCCGCTCTTAGTTTTTGGATCGATGCCATAAAACTAAAGAAAACAATAAAGCAACACAAAGGATCACTAAGAGCGTGTTTTACAGTGTGGTTGCGGGTGCTTTTCAAATAACTTTTCGTGCTAAAATGCATGTCAATGATGTTTTTTTATTTTTTAAAAATCATTTTTGACATCAGCACATTAAAACGATCCAAAATGCACAAACCATATTAAATTTTAGAAGAAAAAAAATTTTCAAAATTTTTAGGAACGCAGCCGCGTTCCCAAACGTAACCTAAATATCAAAACAGGGTTACAAGAATTACAAGCTCATATTTTATAAAGAGAGCAACATTCAAAATTCTAAAAGCCAAATAATATCTAAAGATATATGATAAAGATCAAACAACAAAAGAGCACCAAATTCTTTGGCATGACAGCTTGCAATCCACGAACACAAAAGGGATATTAAAAATACTTAAAATTGTTTCTTGATTTGATTCTTCATTTACAATTACAAGCTGATCACTATACTCTTGTAAGGATTACTATTATATCATCTACAACATCATGCATATTTCTAGAACTAGAAGTTGAGCCCTCTATTTTTTCTCCCATGATCTCGTAAGAAGCATGGGGTTCTCCATGGCTAATCTGTGATGATGAGAGCTTGATTTATGATGAAATGGGGGGAGGATGCTATTTTCTGCGGGAAGAAAAAAGGGAAGAAGAAGAAGAAATGGAGGAGAGGGAGGGTAAAGTGACCGGTTATAACTTAAATATTATTGGTGGATTTTTCAACAGAAACTAGTGACAATAATTTTTTATTAGTAATTTCATCGGCAATATTGACACGTCAGATTTGTCGAAGGAATTGACGAGGGAATACGTGCTCAATCTTTTCATTTCTTGAATCCCACCGGTAATTCCCTCTATATTCACTGACATAATTTTTTCCATCAGTGAATACCGATAAAAATAGTGACATAATGTTTCGTTAGTAAATATCATCATAATTTACCGTCGGTATATCTATTTGTATTTGATAGTTTTTTAGTAATGTTTTTTCTTCTTCTAATTATCTAGAAGTGATTCCACTCTCGCACTTTATTGTCTCACTCATATTTTATAATTTTGCTTATAATTTCGCAATGTAAGTGGCCACGATGTATTGACTTAAACTCATCTCATAAAATCTCCAAAAAATCAGCATGATTATCTTCAAAAATTGTTAAGTGAACCCATTTGATCATCCTTGCGCTTTTCACTTTCAAAAATATTTTATCCTTGATTTCCACTTTCGCTTTTCGGATCAAACCAGCAAGATTTATTGAATAATTAATTACTCTCTTGAGAGTTATGTCGTCATTGTTTGTTTTTTATTAAACAATGGAATGACTAAACTTCCATGAACTCCCAAAAGCATGCCTATTAATTCTTCACCTTTTTGGTTTTTTACCATACTTGACAGATCAGCCTCTGAATTCTTGATAGTTGCCTCAACAGTGATAAAGCATTCGAGTAAAAGCATGAGGTTGGGATTATTTGCCTTCATTTGTATCAGACTATATATTAATTAGCGAGGTTGTGATTATATAATATTTATATTTGTCATTGTTTTCTTCATAAGCTTGATAATATTTAACCCCACTTGGCAGACATAGTAATTAGATGCACATCTAGTCAGCTCTGCACTCGATACATCCTCTAGATAGACATGAATGAAATTAAATTCATATTTTAGCTAATTATTTATATTACAATAACATGATGATGGGTTTAATTTTATGTTTAAGCAGCTAAAATCTGCGAAGAATTAATACTATAATTCATCATTTTCACTTCAAACTAACCCTTGTTTACTTTTTAAGAAGGAAACTTGCATCTCATTTTACTACGAGACAGTGATTGAAGCCTTCAACAACAATGACATTTGATGCCTACATTTGTTTGGTAGCTACTGCTAGTTTCCTCTATTTTCCTCTACTCATGATCATGACCTCCTTGATGGATAGAACTATTACCTGAAGGCTAGTCTATTGCTAGCCATTTTGCATTGGGCATGCAAGAGCACAAGTTCTTCCCCTTTGCATTTTGCAACATCGATCTCACATTTGGTGATGCAGAAGGAGGGGCCGTAGCAATGAATTACCTAAATCGTTTATATATATATATATAATTCCTAACAACTATGGACCTAATTAATGAGGTTTACATATTACAAATAATAAATAATTTTTGTTGCCTAGAGCAGGATGCCGAAAAATTTTAAAATTGACAGAAAATTAACTCTTTATTTGTTTTAATTTCTCTATCTTTTTTCATGGTATGTAAAGATGGGATGCTGTTGTGAATAAATAATTTTTATATCGTGGGATTTCCTTTTTCTCGAAATTCAAGCATTAGATAATCTTTTTTTATAATAAATGATTGTAAAATCTTCTGTGTTCGAGCATTTTCTTTATAATAAATAAATTGAAAAAAAAAACTGAAATATCCATCACAAAATAAGTTGGTGAAGCTCCTTTCTTACACAACCTAACTATGAGTGAGAACAGACAGTAACAAATGTTATGATGGGGCAGAGGCAATCACTTTTATCTACATTAATTAATTAATTTGCTATCAAGTCATTTTCTTCTATCACTGCCCTTCTTATCATCAACAGGTTTTCACGTATCTGAAATCCATTATTTTCCATTAATTATGGCTATCATGGAACCCTGATCTCTTTGGCTGGACGCAGGACCGCCTGGCTCCCTACAACCTTTTGCCTTTTTTTAAGTATATATGTAAATAAAAATCTGTGCACTTTCAATGCACTTTTGGGATAAAAGAGAGGAGACAGGTAAAAAGGGTGTGGAAAATAAGAGAAGAGCATAGGAATAGTGGATTTTTTTTAAAAAAAGAAATCATGAAAATTATTGCACCTTTTGCTTTTCTTATTAAAAAATAATTTCTCTTTGTATGTAAAGAAGATAAATTATTATTATTATTAGATAGATTTAATTTATGTAGATCAAATCAGCATCCAATTATAAAAATATTGAACTCTATCATATTAATCAAATCAAACGGTTTTGATTCATCTAAACTCAATGATTTTTGCATGATAATATGATAGAGCTAAATACTTTTAGGGCTTGAACAAACACAAAACTAATATTTTCTTTAGGATCGAATTGTCTGCTTCCTCAATCAAAGATGCAATCTTTTCTGCTCCTGGAGGTGTTTTCCATGAATCACATTTGTGGCAAAACCATATTTCATCAGCCAAAAACCAATCAATTAACTCTTATCTTGAAATAGTTTGTGTCAATTATATAAATCTATATGCTCCATTCAGCTACGTTATGATCATCTGGATTAAGGGTATAATAAATTCAACTTGCTAGTCATATATGTTTGACAATTATTATAATTTATTAATGAATAATATAAATCATATCTTAAGATCTCACCTAATAGTTTAAGTTATTGAGTTAAATTGGTTATTTGATATGGTATCAGAGCTTTGATATTGACCAAGCGGTCACGAGTTCGAATCTCATAATTTTTATTTATTTGATAAAAATTAAGTACAAGGTAATATGAGCTTATACAAGTTTCAAGTCTAAATGAATTTCACTTGAGAAAGTGTGTTAAAAAATAATATAAATTATATCTTATTATCTTACTTAATAACTATTAAATTGAATTCGTTCGTTGACAACAATTAACTTTATTCTTCTTGAATCACACCATCTAAGTGAATTATTTCCAATGAGGGATTGAGTTATTTCCAAGTATCTAGCTCCTTTTAATCCATCAAAGATCGACTTTGATGAGTTTCATGGGATTCTCTTTATTATTCGAATACTATGAAACAAATACAAACAAACACTTGTATGTGGTTGTTGTGTAAGAAAAAAGTATTATATTTACACTTAACATTTTTACAATGTGATGCAATTGAGAGCTCTAGTGAATACTATCAAAATGCAAGTTGAGTGCATCTCTATCTCACTCCAAATCAGTTTTTGAGGAGGGGATTGATTTATTCAACATTGCAAGGATTTGTGTTTCCATAATCAATTACTTTTGTTGAACAAGTGGGTCTTAATTAACCTTTTCATGGTAGCTTGAGGCTCATTGTTCTCAAATATGAAGGGATCATTAATTTGTTGAAGTGTAAAGACATCATCATCAACTTGTAGAATAGATTTGTCCACTCCTTTCTCAAGCATGGAAGACAAATATGCAATTATGTATTTCCCCAAGGCAGCAACTAGCATCTTGACGGAAGAGCAACACCTTGATCAGTAATCCTATGTATGCCACAACTCTCACAAACGTGTTTCACATTTTAGCATGCATGTGTTGCTTGTAATAGTAAGTTAAAAAAGTTTTTCAATGTCTTTCAATGTCCCGTACCTGGTAGAAGCAAATATATTAATCATCCATCCAATCCTAAGCATGCGAACCCTAATTAATGGCTCGATGATCACCAGTATACTTTCAGTTTTAGAAAAATCCCAGCATATTGCATATATAGGGCAAACTAGCTATAGTACTAGCTAGTCCTTTCATGTCTTACATTTTCTAAAATGTAGAAGAGCCATGGGTCTTTTTTGTCATCCATTGCCTATTGGGCTATTTTAGTAACACAAAATAAAAAGAAATCAACCTGAAATCTGGAATATCCTAAAAGATTTATCCTCAAGCTCCTTGCAAGTTGCATCTTGCATAAACTAATGGGCAATGGCATATGCTAAGAAACTTCATTGCGATTTCAGACCCCACTCATCTTGGATTAACAAAAATAATAATAATAAAAAGAGAAATTGGATAAAACCATGTAAGAACATCCTTGAACAATGCCATGTCAAAGCTCTTTCGCCACATGAAAGCTTGCTGGTGGTCCTTTCTCCATTATAACCAGCCCCACAGCCTCTATTGTTTAGGATAAACCCTCACTAATTTTCTAATTAGTTAATGATTACTCCTAATGTGATTATCTTATTAAACATGACTAATATTTTAGTAGCTAATGATAGAGTATTTTGAGCATATCCAGAGTTATCACGCTAAAACAATTATTGCTCAGACTGACGTGGTACACAGCTGCCACTGAAATAAACTTGCTCAAGCTTCCAATGAATTCTTGCCACATAAGCTAAAGCAACCTTCCTCTACGCGGTGTCTAGTTCGTCCACTTAGGACATGTTGGTCCCACGTAGCACTCGAAATATTACTATAAATATGTCACATTTTTTCTAGACTTGTTCAAATTAACCACAAGTGAAACATCAGTTTTCTCCCAAGCCTCAGGATTTCATGGCTCAAGTCATAGCCAGATTGCCTCTAAACTACCGGAGTTTTGAAGAGAATGTTGGGTTTTCCGACGATCCGGCGTATTTTACCGACATTGTTTTCGGTTTTTTGGAAGAGCAAGAAGTGTCTCCTGATAGCTCATGTGCTTCAGGTTGTGAATATAACGAGGAGGATGAAGATGAGATTAGTCCTTGTAACGTTGAAGAGAACAAGAAATTTTGGGAAGAACAAAACCAACTTCTTCAGGTGAATTTTCACCTCTCTTTTTTTCAATCTATAATGTGTCAAGGCTGATGTCAAGGTCATTGCTAGATTAAATTATGCCTAATGGGAGTTGGTATTGATTATGTTATGGTTGCATTTGCAGGCAACATTGTATAGGACAAGTTCTCTTGAGGCCAAGATTCGTCAAGCTACAAAAGATACTCTGAAGGAAATTAATGGGGTTGGCATGCATTGTTTGTGTGGGAAACTGGTGGCCGGAGATTGCCGGGATTGCTTGCAAAGAGAAATCTCAATCCGGCTTCAAAATGAAGGTTATAATTGTGCCATCTGCAAGTCTAAGTGGAAGAGATCTGAAGAAATCCCTTCAGGTACAGCAAATTCATTTCTCTCTCTTCTTTATGAAAAAAATGTTATCAATATAAATCATAGATGATGGTTATGAATCAATCGGTATTGATTAAGACCATGGGATATGATTAATGAGGTACAAATACATGAATGATCTATCTGACGTGCATGGTCTGAACATTTTTCTTCAAATTTATGCAGGGGAACACACTTTTTTGGAAGTGGTGGGCAAATTAAGTTCAAAGAAAGGAGAGGTGAGAGTGGTAATCGAGTTGAATTTTCGAGCCGAATTCGAGATGGCGAAAGCAAATCAAGAATACAATCAACTAATTAGCCGGCTACCAGAAGTATTTGTAGGCAAAGCAGAAAGGCTAAAGGCCTTGATCAAAATACTATGTTCTGCGGCTAAAAAGTGCATGAAGGAGAAGAAGATGCACTTGGGTCCATGGAGAAAGCATAAATATATGCAATCCAAGTGGATAGCCACATGTGAGAGAACAACACCAGCACCGTTGCCCGGGGGGTTTTCGGACCGGACGGCAAAGCCTAGAGCATCCATGTTAACTTATGATCTATTGGAGACTTTGCCTGTCTTGCATTGTACAGCAGTTGAAGTCTTGTGAATCAAATTTTGAAGATTATGCCAAAGGGAAGCCTGTAATCAAAACCCCTGAGTTTCTGCCTATGTAGAAGAAGTGAGGTCAAATTATCCACGGCGTAGATGTCTCTGTTCGGTCGCAAGTACTGCTAGCATTAGGGTTTGGTCTGAGATTTAGGTTCTTCTGTGGGGTTGGTCATGAGTGGTCATATATGGATATGTAATATAATTATTTAAGTTATGTCTTGCCTTCCTATAATTATATGTCTTGTTGCTAATGTTTTAGATAGGCCAATTCACAATGGGATGTTTGCATTTTTTAAAATTTCTTGCTTGTTCTTCTTTTTTTTTTTTATTCAATTCCAAAATCATAAATTAAATGGAAACAAAACCCATTTATTTGTGCTAGAACCAATATAAAACTAATTATAAAAGTCCTATGAACGGCCAATTATATCACTTCTTTCAAAAGATCTTTAGAAATTTGGCAGTTAATCATTATCCTAGGACTAACAATTTTACAGGCCACAATTGATGGTCTATGCCATCAAGTGATTGATAAAGATAAAGATAAAGATAAAAATAAAAATATCTTGTAAGGTTGCTCAAATATATTTTATAAAAATTTATTTATTTTATTTAAAATTATTATTATTATTATTTTAATATGCTAATATTAAAAATAATTTTTAAAAAGTAAAAAAAAATATTATTTTGATGTATTACCAAATACAAATTATTTTAAAAAATAATCGCAATCATATTTTCAAACACCAACAAAATTAATATTTTTTATTAATTATATTAAAAAGGCCTCCAAGTGATTAATTTGCAGGCTCTCTTCAAAAGGAATTTGTCTAGTAATTATTTATTGTGTTTTTTCTGATGTTGTTGAAAATACTTTTCTAATATGTTTTTTGTTTTTTTAAAAAAAAAAATACTAAATCAAATGTTACCTTAATATCCATTCATCATTTGGCATCGTAATAAAAATTTTTATTAAAATAAAAAAAAAAAAAAAAAAAAAAAAAAAGACCTACTTCAGCCAAAGTCCTATTGACAAATCTAGGTATTTGATTAAACGATAAGAGTAACCTTCTCAAGAAAACAAAAGATAAAAAAATACCAAGTTTTTGTTTGGAAATGAGGTTACACCTATACTTGAAATGTACCGTGTAAAAAATATAGTTTTAAAACTTTATCCGGTCAGGCAGGTCGATTCGGGATTTGAGGCTGGAACCGGGCCGAGTTGAAGAAAAAATAGGGAAAGTGAAAATCCAGTATGACCTGACGATCCGGTTGACCCGATAATACCCGGTCAAAAACCAGTTGCAACCCGTTGACTTTAGTTTTTTTTTTACTAAAACGACGTCATTTTGATTTTTTTTAAAAAAAATTAACCCGGTTAAAACTCGGAATCCAAGCCTTAGATCGGACCGGCCACCGGGCGGGTCTAAAAATAATAGTAAAAAGTATTGTTTTGATTTTTTTTTATTAGAAAACTAAGATAGTACAAAACCAAATGAGCATTAAGATTCCCGAATCACCAAGAAAATATTTGATAAAAATAATTAAAAATTGTCTCCAAGAAAACATTTTTACACCTCATCTCATTAATTAATAAATTATTTTTTATAATAAAATAAAATAAAAAATTATTTTGAGGTATAGAGATATTTAAAAAAAAAGGCATCGAATCAAATCTTGAGGGACATTCGAAAAGTTTTAATTGAAGAAAAATTATAAGTTCTTGATGACATAAACCTGGCACGTGATGTGTACCGTTGCTACAACCATATGAGTAGGGCCAGCACCATTCTAGCAAGCAGCAGATTTTGGTGGGCTCAGCCCAGTTGGTGCTTGATATATAGTTGAAAAATGAGAATAATAATTTTGATACAGTTACCTCTTTATTTTAGTGTAGTCCTTTTTCAGACAATATATTAAGGTTATTAGTTACATGACTCGCGCGATGCCGCAGATTATTTTTTTTACATAAAAAATATATATAAAAAATAAGATTTAAAAATGTTAGCTCTTTCTGCAAAGCTATACTCAAGAGTCTTGGATTTGGCTGCAACGCCTGACCTAAAAGTAATATTTATAATATTAATAATAACATTAAACTTGCATGACCCAAGTTTAAGTGGGTTTGGCTGCAACACCAGATTCAATAGCCTTGGATGTAGGTCTGACTGCAAGGTCGTGTCATAAAAGTATAATAATTAAATAGATTAATTAAATAGAAAAAAATAAAGAAAAAAACCAACATAAAGAAAAAAACAATCTGAATCAGCCGAGTTAACTCGCAAAATCAGGTTAACCCGTCAAACCTGGAATTCGTGTCATGAAAGTGTGATAACTAAATAGAAAAAATATTTAATATTAACGAACTAAATTAAAAAAGAAAAAGCAAAGAGAAAAAAACATACAGGAAGGAAAAAACTATTGAATATAAAGAAAAAAAATCTGAATCAACTGGATTAAACCATCAAACCTGGAATCCGTATCATGAAAGCCTAATAATTAAATAGAAAAAATTTAATATTAAGAAACTATAGACAAAAAAAATAAACTAAAGGCTTAGAAAGGGAAAAAAAAAAACAAAGTCATACGCCATGAGTTAATTTTTTTTCTTGTATAAAAAATATTAAAAGAAGCTAAGTTCTAAGAGTGTTAGGTCTTTCTGCAAAGATATACCCAAAAGCCTTGGGTCTAGCTGCAACGCTTGACCCAAGAATAACATTTATAATATTAATAATAATATTAAACTTACATGACTTAAGTTTAAATGAGCCTGGCTGCAACACCGGACCCAAGAGCATTGAATGTGAGTCTGACTATAAGGTTGTGTCATAAAAGTGTGATAATTAAATAGATTAATTGAAAAGAAAAAAACTAATGAAGAAAAGGAAAAAAAAAATCTGATAACTAAATAGAAAAAAAGAATTGACATGTTTACCCGTCAAACTTAGGATTCGCATCATGAAAGTTTGATAACTAAATAGAAAAAAAGAATTGACAGGTTTACCCAGAATTAACTGGGTTAACCCATCAAACCAAGTTAACCCGTCAAGCCTAGGATACGTGTCATGAAAGTCTGATAATTAAATAGAAAGAAATTTAACATTAACAAACTAAACTAAATGAAAAAAACTAATTAAAAAGAAAAAAAATCCGGGTTAACTCATCAAACCAGGTTAACCTATCAAACCCGAGATCCGAATCATGAAAGTCTGATAACTAAATAAAAAAAAATTAACATTAACAAACTAAATCAAATAAAAAAATCATTGAAAAAAAATAAAATAAAAACAAAAAAACAGAAGAAGACAGTTCTATAATATAATAATAATAATAATAATAATAATATAATATATCAATAAAGGGAAAGTGAAAGATATTAATACGGGGAAAGTGAAAGGTATTGGGAAAGTTACAGTGCTTTCCCCACGCGTTTTAGAGTTTTTTTAACTAGTTAGATGACCCCTGTGATGCTGCAGGTCATTTTGTTTTCATAAAAAATATATAAAAAAAACTAAGATTTAAAAGTTTTGGGTTTTTCTGTAAAGTTATACCCAAAAGTTTTGGGTTTGGCTGCAACGCCTGACCTAAAAGTAATATTTATAATATTAATAATAACATTAAACTTGCATGATCCAAGTTTAAGTAAGCCTGGCTGCAACACCGGGCCCAAGAATATTGGATGTGGGTCTGGCTATAAGGTCGTGTCATAAAAGTATGATAATTAAATAGATTAATTAAAAAGAAAAAAACAAAGAAAAAAAACCAACAAGAAGAAAAAAACTAATGAAGAAAAAGAAAAAAAATCTGAATTAATTGGGTTGACCCTTCAAACTAGGTTAACCCATAAACCTGGAATTCACGTCATGAAAGTCTGATAATTAAATAGAAAGAAATTTAACATCAACAAACTAAACTAAACGAAAAAAAATTAATTAGAAAGAAAAAAAATCCGGGTTAACTCGTCAAACCAGGTTAACCCGTCAAACCAGGTTAACCCATCAAACCCGGGATCCGTATCATGAAATCTGATAACTAAATAAAAAAATTTAACATTAACAAACTAAATCAAACAAAAAAAATTCATTAAAAAAACAAAAAAAATTAAAAACGAAAAAAAATAAAGACAGTTCTATAATATAATATAATAATAATTATAATATAATATAATAATTATAATTATAATAATATAATATATTAATAAGTGAAAGGATAGTAATAATAATTATAATATAATATAATAATTATAATAATATAATATATTAACAAGTTAAAGGTGTTAAGAAACTATAGTATTTTCCCCACATTTTTAAATTATTACTTAATGTTTAGTAAAAGGCAGGCTCACGGGGGTTATTTTTATATCATCTTAACATGTTTAATTGGATTTTTTAACGGGGTTAATTGCTAAGAGAAGGTTGGTGTTTATAATAATTAATTGTTTTTTAGTGTAACGGGGTTAAATTTTTTTATTTAATTTCATGGTACTAATTTTTTTTTGGAAGAGTAATAATTAGAATTTCATTGAAATAAACTAACTTTTTGTTATTAATACATTTAATTTCAACAAAAAAAAAATCTAACTTTTTGCTCAATACTATTTATTTATTAAAAATCAAAAGCAGGAAGAAGGCATACTAAAAAAATCTAAATGATTTAAAACAAGAATGAAAAAAGATATTTCTCTAACTACTTTTTTTTTGTCTCATTAAAGTGTTTAATTGTATTTGAATGTTTTCATCAAAATATTTGTTTCGTAGACAACATTCTATCATTATTTTATTTTAAAAGCAAGCTTCAATTATAAAAAAAAATTAAAATTATGATAATTTTAATTTGAGTTTATTAAAAAAATTTAAAAATAATACATCTCTCTCCACTCTTAAACTCAAGGATTGGTATGTAAATAAAACAAAGTTTTGGACTAAAATATATGATTTTTAAAATAAAGGGACTAGAAAACTTTGACAAAATTTGAAGGCATAAAAATGAAAAAGAGCATTTTTTAATGGTAAAAAACCTTTGTTTTAGCCATGATGTCAAATTGAGTCCCTTCCTTTTCATTTTTTTCCAATCAATACAACTAAATTTATTTTTGAAAAATTTAACATCAACTAAAATATCGGGATTTTTTTTTTTTTACACCTTGAGAATCCCACGACAAACTCGTAACAAATATTCTTAGGCATAAATTTAAAATAACACGATGAGCAAGAATGAAATTAAAAAAAGAAAAAAAAGAAGTTTGGTGACCAACTTTCTAAAGACTTAAAAAACACAAAACATTGTTCATTCAAGTCATGAGCAATGTTTTGTGAAGTGGTGAACAACAATTTCATCACCCCCAATTAGTTTTTTTTAATATATAATTAAACAGAAAATAATCCTAATTAAATAGCTAAGACTAAGGTTACAATTAAAGAGAAAATATGGTTGCTGATTTAATTTTAAAACTATTAGTTGGTCGCCCCTTTTTTGTCTTTTATTCTTTTTCAAAGCCTAATGAGAAGGCCGTTTTTTTTTATCTTTTTCTACAAGTCTTTCTTTCTTCTTTTTCTTTACAGCATGATTTCCTCAGATAGTTTTCACATTATTTTGATTATTTTTTAAAATATTTTTTTAATTAAAAATATATTAAAATATTTATTTTTATTTTTTTAATGTTTGAATTTAAATCCCAACAAAGTTATAACCCCAAAAAATAAGTGGATCCATCTTAAATATACATATTAACTATATTATTTAAACAAAACTCCAACAATAAAAACTAAAAAAGAAGTCTAGTAATTGCTAATTTATTTTAAAAATAATAAGCCCTACTTGTTAGAGGATTTTCATGCATATTATAAAGGATATAATGTTTTAGAATAGAAGTGATAAATATGTATTTGATTAATAAAGATAAAAATATTTACAGAATAATTTTGAAATAAATTTTTATTTTTTAAAAAACAGAAAAGATAAAAAGACACGTTAAGATATCTCAATCTCTTTT
>Ga0307509_10008862_pt1 | contig 12695 bp, 15 predicted proteins | sample 10_EM_MG_FD_202245 | JGI IMG/M metagenome (GOLD analysis project Ga0307509, IMG submission 202245) | Populus trichocarpa ectomycorrhiza microbial communities from riparian zone in the Pacific Northwest, United States - 10_EM | ecosystem: Host-associated > Plants > Roots > Unclassified | place...
GTTAACGCCAGAGGCGGTGGCGGATGGGCAGCGGTCAAGTACATCGAGTTGCGCACGACGCCAAGGGCGACACCACACATGAGTCGCCGTGCATACCTCGAGACGGTGCTGGACGAAATCGAGGCCCGCGCACCGGACGCTGCGGCGCTGGTCGTCAGCCTCGACCGCCGGATGACGCCGGAAGTCGCGCGGGAGGTGCTCGAGCTTGCGGTGCAGCTGCGCCGGGAGGGTCGGCGTGTGGTTGGTGTCGATCTTTGTGGAGATCCGAAGGTGTGTTTCTGCAACAAGCAATCACACGTGCTTTGGCCAGCCCGCGTCGCGCCCCACCGCGGTCGTGGGGGTTGGGCAATTGGTGCCAAGTCGACTGAGTGACGCTCAACGTATTTTTTTTTTCCTTTGGTTCCTTCTGGGCCTCTGTGTTCCTGATAGGTGGGCGACATGACGGATTTCGTCGAGCTTTTCCGCATTGCGCGCGCGGAGGGACTCGGGGTTACGCTGCACGTCGCGGAGGTACGTATGTTGACCGAGTTGGGTGTTTCACCGAAGTGCTGGTTTTGAAAGGAACTCTTTAATTCAACAGACTCGGGAAAACACCACGGCAGAGACGAAGACACTGCTGAGTTGCGAACCAGAGCGCCTCGGACACGCGACGTTTTTGGACGAAGAGATGAGGGAGGTTGTGCTCGCACGACGGACCTGCATCGAGATCTGTCTCACCTCCAATCTCTTGTGCGTCATTTTCCTTTCTTCGCTCTTTGGTCTCTTCCGAGCGTGCGGCCCACCGAGCCCTCGCAGATGCAAAACGGTTCAGCAACTCCAAGATCACCACATCCGGTATTACCTTACTCGGAACCACCCCATCGCCATCTGTGTACGTCTCTTCATCGTTGACGCACAACGCACTTGCCCTTTTCATACCCATGCTCCGGCCCGTTCTGACTCACACCGTGCCCTTCCCGCAGACCGATGACATTATGCTATTCCGCAACCCCATTTTGGGAGAATATGCGTTATTGATGGCTCCCCAACCGGTCGGTCTCGGGCTGACAGAAAGCGAAGTTGAGACCATCGCCCGAATGGGGATGGAGAGTCGTTTCCCAGGCAGACTACCATAGACGCCGATCTGAGCGGATTATGCCCTCGGAAACCGTATCGGAGAATAGATGTTTCCATTGCACAGATACATATCAGTCTGGCAGGGGAAAAAACCCCAATTTCCACTCATCGCCCGCCTGTCACCTCGAGCGTATGGCCGGTCACGTATGATGCAAGTGGAGATGCCAAGCTGCGCCACCCAAAGTCCATGGGTGAATGACGTCTAATCGGGCGGGTAAAAGTGAAACAAACGCACAAAAGCATTGAAGCAGCAGCCTCGTCCGCGGTGCCCGGACGGGCAAGGGGGATTGTTGAAAAGGCCTTCGGGTCGGTAACGCCCGGAGTCTTTGCTACTTTTGGGCCCGGGATCCCGAGGGCAACCTTCTTGCCACCGATCTCGATGGTTGCGCCGTCCTCCTTGGCCGCGGTCAACCTATCCACGACCAGCTCAGCTGAACCCTTTCGAAATCGAAAGACCAAAAAGGGAAGCGAGGCAGGACGGATGCTCACCGCGTGAGAATGTACCCAAACGCGATGGTGTTGGCGCGCACGCCAAACGCGCCCCACTCCTGCGCAATGGTCTTGGTAAAGCCGACGATGGCAGATTTGGCAGCGGCATAGTTAGCCTGGCCGATGTTGCCGTGAAGCCCGGAGACGCTGGAAACGTTGATGATGCTGCGGTTCTCAGGAGGCATGCCAGATTCGGCCTTGATGCGCATGAATGGCGCGGCCGCGCGGATGAGACGGAAAGGCGCGCGGACGTGAACTTTCATGATGATGTCCCATGCATCGTCAGGCATCGTATGTAGCATACGGTCATAGGTGAACCCAGCTATTGTGACCACGGTCAACGACCAATTAGGCGAGGGATGAAAGTAGAAACGCCGCCGAACGCACCATTGTTGATGATGTGGTTCAGCTTGCCATACCGCCTGGAGAAGAAAAACAATAAGGTGCATTGCAGGAAGAGAAGCGTGTACGGGTATGGGACAGGGAACTAGTTGTGCATACTTGATGGTGGCATCGAGAACTTTGGCGGGAAAGTCATCTGCGGCTACATCGCCACCAACTGCAATGGCATCACCGCCAGCAGCCTTGATTTCGTCTACGACGGCTTGAGCCTTCTTTTCGTCGAGGCTACATTTGTGTCAACGATGCACGGCACCCATCAGCACCACAGTTTTACGTGTAAGGGATGGGACCCTTACTCGCACACGACGACCTTTGCACCTTCCTTGGCAAAGAGGAGAGCCGCACTTCGACCGATTCCCTATGCGAGCAAACACGTTGAGATATGTGATTGTGAATGATGGGGATGGCCAAATGCCCTTTCATTACCTGCGCAGCGCCTGAGGAGAGTTAGTAACTTGTTATCGCTAGAGGCGGAGCGCCGATGGTGCTAACTGAAAAGGTACCTGTGATTATGGCAACGTCGTCATTTAAGAGGCCACGACTGTAATTAGTAGAAAGGTGGTTTGCGATTTGTTCAAGGCGTTGAGCAGAGGACATAACTTAATGGAAAGGACCGAATTACCAATTGGCGTTTGTGCTTGGATCAGGACAAGGACGGACCGGAGCACCGCCACCCCCGCTTGCGCTTGGTCAACGTCCGAGGTCGAGGGCTCCAGCGCTCCAAAGTCCAGTCGAATATCGTGCCATGTCATGATTTCGTCTCAACCTGTCATACCCATAGCAATGGAATCCCATACGCCCCCCATCACATCAACCGCTATGACCGTCGAAGCCAGAGGCGTTCGTTTCGACGATGAGTGTATCCTCATTCCAGACCCCCAGCCCCGTTCCCGCATGCCCAAACTCTTGGCCAAGTCGTCATCCTTCATTTTCAAGAGAAAACTCACACACGCACACGACTTCCCCTCTCCAACGTCCCCGCGTGACTATGACGCACCGCAGTCTCCTCCCTCTCCCAGACCCGCGTAAGCACCACCGTTTTATCTCCAAGGACACCTTCACACCCTTGACGCTTCGTGTCTCCTTGTCCCCGAAAGTCTTTCTAGAAAGTTCAGTCTCAACGAGGGCAGACCTCCCACTCCCATCCAACGCCGTTCATCCCTCCCACCGCCGTCTCGTACCCATCACCCACGGCCCCCGTCTGTTCCACACACGCCCCTCATGACGATACCCCTTCGCCCATGTTGCCCCGATTGCTTTTCCGCGACAGAACGCGCAGCCCTCCAGGGAGACAGCTGGACAGAAAACTTCACTCGCGCAGCCCGCAGACGACGCAGCGCGAGCACAGATAACCGTCCTTGTCCTCCGCACGTGCTCGGCGACGGTGGGGCGACGACGATTCAGTGGTCTACTACTGTCCCAGACATCGCTCCTCCCACGTTTCATTCTGTCCTCGTCGTGGATGAGGCCGACCGCGAGCTGAAGGACCTCAAGGAGGATGTGTCTACCGCGTCCAACGACGAGGGATTGAGCACTGCGCAGATGCGATTTGATCACCTGTCAGTCAAGGAACCCCAGGATGGTATCCTCCCTCCCCTCCTCTCAGTTCACAAGCCCTGGCTGTCGCCCATCCCAAGTAACAACCCGTCAGTCGACGATCTCTCGCCTACGTCCACGGGAACGGAGGAGGCCGACATCTTACCGACGTCTTGCCCCGCTACGTCCCCCTCCGTGACGCCCCCTTCTTCTCCCTTACCCGAAACGCCACCGTCATCTTCCTTTTCCACACCTATGTCCTCCCCGATAATCCCGTCGTCGCCCCATCGAACGGGGCGTCAGTCTTCGCCACGTATCCCAAGTTCGTTCCGTATTCCCAAAGGTTCTTCGCTCATGCGTGCTGGCTCGGACATCCTCAAGGGAGTCAGTTTGCTAGGCGGCGGACCGATTTGACCTGACATTCGTATTGCATTCTTTGCTTGTCGCTTCGGGCGTGGTACTTATTTAATTTTCGCGCATGTTTTCTGTTAAAAATATTCACCAGTACCTTCGATGTACACCGTATTACACATTCCTGCAGTAATGATTATCCTGGAAACAAATCATGCATCACCCCAGACCTCAATGCCTTTTATGGTTAAGCTTCGCGCCATTGTCCGCTCGGCGTTCGTCATCCACCAAATTTTCTTCTCAATTCCGAATTCGAATTCGTGGGGCCACTATGGTGACCAAGCAAATTGAGCACCCTGTCAGCAGATTTCTCCGATCAGAGGTGGCACCGCACAGGTTGAACAGGCTTTGTTGTATGCTCGCAAGTTTTATACATATATTGAGGTTCATCAGGATTTCAATATTTCAATAATCATTTCCAGTTCCTTGCGGGTGTTACTGTGCTCAGTAGCACTGCGGCACTTTCCGAGGAGATACACATCGTGCGATTACGTCACTTTGGCGATCAGCCCGCTCCCGCTCGGATCCCCATTTCATCAAAGTCCGGTGGAAAGAAAAAAAAAGAGGGAAAGAAAAAAAAAAGAGAGAAAGGAATACAGTACTATCCCTCAGAAATTTCTGCACAGTGGCGGCGGCGGCGGCGTCTCCTTTCCCCTCTTCGTTAGTACCTCGATTGTCCGACCTCGGACACAGTAGCTATCAGGAACATCATAACTACTGCACTATCTTTGTCGTCTTCTAGGGTATTTCGTTCTTCCGACCTCGGAGGGCGATCGTCACGTCTATCTGGCATATTCAGGGTTATCAAAGTTCCAGCTCAGACTATTGGTACCAGTACAGAGCACCCCTGCACGGTGCGATATCGTTATTCCGCTAGTCCCTAGCTTCTGAGACTAGCTGGGATTATTGAGTGATCGCGGAAAGCATCCTCTTCCAGTAACCGTGCAATATGCTCCTCATGACAGTCCGTACTGGAATCTATTCTCCTCGTCGCCTAGCCTGGACAGGGCCGGACCTTGGAACGGGGTCATCATCACACGGCGCAAAGTATGTCTTTTCCTTGCCTCGTGTTTCCCCCAGATTTTAACCCTGTACCCCCCCCCTCTTCTGCGCTTGCAGCGGTTTCCGATGAGACCACTTCTAGACTTCCATCACTTGGCGCAATAGGTCCCGCGAGTGGGTCTGACAATAGAGACGTAATTTTTAGGCCAGTCGCGCAGAAATCGGACCGATGTTGACGAGTGAGAAGACTGGAATCAATCTCGCAAAATTTCTCGGGTCTTTCTTTCCGCTCCTGACATCGTCTCTCTCTCTCTCCTTCCCCTCTCTTTCCATTGAGACGTTTTGGAAAAACACCGACTTGTGCCACTTTGTGGACCGGTAGTCCAACGATTGGCCCACAGTTTGCCCCTTGTGTCATTGACCCGTGCCGTCCATCAAATCACAGGGTGTGTTCCACTGGGGCTTCTGTTCGTCAAACCCTCCTTGTCATCATCACCCGTAGAAGTTTCTGGTATTGCGGAGATACGTTAGTCGACCTTGGCCTAACGACAACAACACGGTTCGGGTAACGTCTCTGCCTTCGAGTTCGCATCATGCTCACGCGGATAAGAACCGGAAAGGACCATCTTCTCCGTGCTCTCGATCTGATCAACGACTTATACAGCACAGCCTCACTTTCAGGGTTTGGGCGGCCGCACGGTCCTGTATGAAACCTTGTTGTCATAGAGCGGCGAGTGCGAGGGGCCCGTTCCAAATCCCATTTGCAAAAGATTTAAGCCACGACACGCGGTGGCACGTGGACGGATCGCGAAGGAAAGAAAGGGGGAAAAAATAGCAAGAATGCTTCTGGTAGTGTCTCAGGGCAACCAGACTTGGCCTCTACCGAACCCCTTCCCCGTCTGTCTTGGAGCTGTGCTTATTTTGGGTGTGATATGGGGCATTGAATATCGCCGTCACGGTATACGGTCTCCGAACGCGCCCGCGTGAACCCTTTCATGTGGTACAACAACCACTTCGAAACTTAACTTTGTTTCTCCAGGGGATGCGAAGCGCCGGACAGCTTGTTAGGAACCGATACCCGCTTCTTCGCCGCTGCCCACGTCCTTTCCATTCCGCAGGGGCCGCCCGTACGTACCCAGGGCAAAACAATAATTCATCTGACGTCTTCTTGTAGGTTGTAGTAGGGCGACGATGTGCTGGGTTGACTGCGGGCAAAACTGTCCGCTCCCCGCCTGACTCAGGGCTTTTGGCGTTTGGCGGTGTCTCGTCTCTTCGAATCTTCTTCCTGGTAATCTATTTGACGGGAGCAAAGCTTAACAGATGGAGCGATGGAATCACAGCGGCTGACGCGTCTTTGTACCATATGCATGTGCAAAGAGTCAGATGCTGCGCACATGCGCACCCTGCGATAGGCTGAGCTGACTGTTGCTGTACCTCCATATGCTCAGGGCCACCATGACCTCTCTCCCTCATGTGTCACAATCGACGAACGCTTCCGAGTCCCCGTCCGCAAATCTCCGCTTGCGTCCCTCGTCGGTGTGCTCCAAAGCCCCTTGCAACAGATTCACCAGCGCCTCGATTGAACCGCACGGCGGCCCAACGTAACGTCACTGAGCCGATGCCGGGGTCGCGGTGAAGTGGTGAAGGAACCCAACTCAATGGTGTTTGCTCTCATGCTTCTGCGACCGTTCCGGAGTTTTCATCCTCTTACGTTGGGTCATTCATTACTCACGGACCATACTGTAACTTGTCTCTCCGTCATGGAAGCACCACCCGTAACAGCACCCTCCGGACTCGGACTTCTAGGTACCCCAACCGCGTGCGAGGTGAGGTCGCCCGTGGCCTGAGGCCCGAGGCACGCGGGTTGGGGGTTGGCTTGGCATGAGATCTCGTGTTGACGGCGCGCAAAGCGGGTTTTTCGCCCTCGGTGTTGCTTCTATGCAACCCTAACTCAAGTTCGAAACTCAAGCCCACATGCCTTGTTTTTTTGGAGCGACCGTATGAACGACTACACTCAAATGCTTTCCATTCTCCGTAAGAACGACAATAAGGGTGGTACCCATGCTGAAACAATCGAAGGTGTGTGAGTTTTGTCATTGTAAGCGCAACAACACCCTGGTAAGGTGTGACGCTCACCCCATGACCTCGTAGAGCACTTTTGCGTGTCGGGTGTAACGTTACCACATCCCAAGTACTTCAACATCGTACGCAGCAAGTGTCCGGATCTCGCAGCGCCTTGGCTGCTTTCAGCTTTGCGTGATAGACGAGAAACCGATGAGTAAAAAGATGATCCCGGCTCCCTTCTCGGAAGGAGACGCGTCTGTCATACGCCCTGCCGACATTTGACATAGACTCGTCCACGGATCCCATACGACCATCATCGTCTGGAGCACCGGTTCTCGCCCTTTCCGCAAAGTCACCACTCGAGGAAGAAACTCCTCGGAACTGTCACGAGTATTTTCTTGTCTATGTTCTCTTGTCCCCCTTCGCTCCTTATTATTGTATTGCATCAACCCACCCACTTACCAACGGTACCCGCTTCAACAACTCCCCCCTGTTCGGACACGGCCTATTTTCACTCATGGAATCATGTCCCCACAGGTTCTCTTTCTGTCTCATCACACATCCTTCTTCGTGGCTCTCCTTGCGCCCTCTCCTCCAGCTCTGCGAGTACTGCATGTGGTATGCCGTCAACCCCTCATCATGGACTTACGACCACTTCGGGTCCCAATGCCTTTCGTTGTACCATTATTCGTCTGTACTCCGTGGTCGTCGTGCACGTTCCGTCTTATTTTCACCTTTCGTGTGGCTCCCACTTCATACAGCCTGAGCACTCTTCAACACGCCCCATGCCGCTAGGTCCTCTTGTAAATCAATCTACCTCTCGAAATTTCTCTTTCCCGTTGGTTTCAATGGTACACTCCGCGACCGCGGTGGGCTCGCCCCTCCCATTCCGGCCATACCGCGAGGTCCGAGGTCTACCTTCCCAAGGCGAAACGTGCCTCACGAAGTATTGGTTCAGTGAGTGTAAAGGATTCAGTGCAACGTCATCACCCTTCTACGTATTGGCATTTCGACCACCAACGTGCAGATTCGGGTGGTAGCTTTAGCAAACACCTCACTTCAAATAATTTGCCGCCATATCCCACCTGCTGTCCGATCTGCTACGTAGCGCAGCGTCCATAGCGATCTCACCAAAGGTCTCGGCAGGCTACTGTAGCCTGCTATTTTGCGTTGTCACTGTCAATCCCCCGCCGCCGTGGCCACAAGATGTCAGCATTGTCAGCATTAGCATCTTGACCAGGACGGTACTGCGTCTAGCCGTCAATATGGCATGTTGGAACCAGAGCTCACTCTCATCACCCACCGGGTCCTCATGATCACATTTCGACCCTATAACCCACCTGGGTAAGCCCCCAGTCCTGTTTCCACCAGTAGTGCATGTTACTAAACACATTATTAGGTCACCATGGATGCGAGAGATTGGTTCAGCCCTTCTGTCGTTGGATGGTTTGCCGACCAGCCAGATAACATCATGGATGCCATTGCCGACATATCGGAGATACCCCGCGACGACATGTTCCGCCCAGCTCAGGTCTATGATGAGACAATCAGAGATGTAATCCCGACCGCCGCACAACGCCTCTTCCGATGGAGCACTGAAAAGCCAAGACGCATATTTAGGCAGGGTTTCCGGCCGCGAGTCATTCCAGAGAACAATACGTTCCCTCGTCGTGCATTCAACCTCAGGGAATATGTGGACAGTGCCACAGCTTCTATCTTCATTGGCACAACACGCCCATACCGTAATACCGACAACAAGCTGGTGCGGTGGGGACCACCTCCGAGTCCAGCGAATCAGGACCTTTTCCTGTATGAAATCTTGGCATATGGAGGGATTGATGTGAACCAAGTGCTTGGTACTCATCGATATGAGAGGCAGATGGAAATCGCATTTCCTGGAGGAATACATCGAACAATGATCCGCTCCGCAAGGCAATACAGAAGGTCTCGGTTAGTCCGGATCTGGAATAATACACGCTTTAGTACCGCGGCCAATCCTCCTGCGCATACACCACTTGACATTGAACTCCCACGCATGCTCCGGAATCCAACTCATGTACCTGTCCAGGATCACCCACCCATCGAAGGGTAACTTCCCTGAAAGTGCTGTGCTGTAACGGTGGTTGTGGCCGTAAGAGGGAAAGGAGGAGTGGGCCGCCTCGTCGTCGTGGGTGGTGGTACTGGGAAAGGCGGTGTAGCACAGATGTAGGGTCCACGCCCGTGAGTTCGAGAAATAGAGAAAGGGGATAGCACCAAAGTTGCGTCCCGAGACGAGGACGCACGATGGAGCAAGAGGGGAGGGTGGATTGGCGGTTGTTAATTGCTTGACTGCCAGTGGGTATGCTCGGTTGTGGAACGACCTAGGGGGTCAGATGTCGACAAGAAGGTGAAACGTACGGGTTCGCGAACAGTGTCGTCGGTCGACAGCGGGCGGCGCCGTTTCGGAATGGATCGGGCGAGAAGAGGAGAGAAATCATACACACGAGAGAGTAAGGGGGCCGCAGTTGCCTTGTCGGAAAGCACGCAAACGAAAAGAGAGATGGAAGGAAAGTGGGCCGCAGTTGCCTGCCTTTCAGTGAGGCCAGGCGATGGGTATTTATACGTCGGGATTGATGCGGTAGATACAAGTGCGCTACGGATGAGGGTGAGTAGAAACTGTAAGAAAAGTGGGGAAAAGAGTGGTAATAATCGAGCCAGCGACAAGCCCGCTCGGCGACGTAAGCAAGAAAACGATTGGTGTTCCGATTGAAAGAAAGCGAGTGTGTTGTATCCAGAGGCGCAACACGGGCGCGAGGTCAAAGCGTAGACGGCGTTCGTGCTTGGTCTATCGGCGCAAGTGTATTGAGATAATACCTGGGTTTTGAGAGCAGGACTCATTTGCTGTGCGAAATGACGGGGCTGTCAGCAGGGCTGGACGCTATCGATGACCCAGATCGAAAAAAGGGTAGCCGCCTGGAGAGGAACCAGCAGAAGCAAGGGAAGGGCATGGCAGCTTTAAAGAAATACCTCAAAATGCGTTCTTCACTGGGGGCTGCCTCCTCATCCGTCACCCGAGGCCCACCTAGAAAAACGATCGACATACCGCGTCAAACACGGACCATTTTTGCCGACGAGCTACGCAGACTTGCCATGAGCGATCATGCGCCACACGTTGAGGTCGTGATGACCGGTGGTGGTGGCCAGCAAAGATCGTTGACTGCGAGGATTGCTGGAGACTGCGGAGATAACGTCAACGAGCCAGGGACAAAAAAAAGTCAGGAGATGCTTCTCAGTACACAGTGAACATAAAGTCAGACCTTCAACACTTTAATTTTGTCTATCACCCTCATCATGCTCACTCCAAGACTCTGAGAGGGTGTTGGCAGCCTCGTCCTAAACGTTCATCAACTGGTCGCCATCTAGGTTGACCTGGCGCCGGCGCATCTTCCTGCCCTCCTCCTCACGCGCTAGATGATCGTCTTCCTCCTATTGGCGCGCTTTCTCTGCAAGAATTTCATCGATCTGCCACAAGGGATGAGATGACGCTGCAGCCTCCAAGTGCAGCGCACAGGGCCACCATATGCGGGCAGGATCGGGAAGTGGGGGCATGCGGGGACACAAGGAACGAGCCGACATCGTGGTGCCACAGTCAGCTCCAGGAAGATGCGCTCGAGCCTTGTGCCCGCCCACGTCAGGGCAAGGTTGCACCAGCAAAGAGGTAAGAGGGAAATTTGGGACGCCCGGGGACCTGGCTCAATTCTTGCTGCCATTGAACGTGGGTGCGACGCAAGAGGCGGCATTGCTGGCATTCTTGTCAGCGCACTGTAAACGAGGACGAAAGTCCATGTGAGAGTTCGGGGAATAGGAAGGCAGTATAACGCAATAGAACCAAAGTGCACTCGTCTTGCACTTTGAAGGCGGTTGCGCGGTGGTACCAGTCATTGAGATTCGCGCGGTCACAGGCTAGATCCACATCTGTCGATGCTACACCCTAGGTTGTCCGCCGGGCTGTAGGCGCTGTCCCAACGAAAGTCGAAGTGGAGGTCATGGCATCGCCCGCTATGGTCTCGCGGGACGTCGATGCCATTGTCGAGATGGTCTCCGAGTCTGTGGGTGCGGTTCCAGAAGTTGGTGGGACTATGTACATCGATGATGATGATGATTGCCCTTTGCAGCCGGCACAGACGTCAACGTCGACGACACTGCCGAAGGAGGCACATTGCATCCCGTAAATGTATGTTCCCTCGATCATCAGGAGTGCAATTTCGGAGGACGATGGTCTTTGGGCCGAATTTCATCACCGCACGCATGCAATGTGACACAAGACGTCTAGGCCATGACACCCTTCCACGCGTCGTCTAAAACTGTAGCTGCTGGGGCAGAGGCCAGGAATAGTCAGGAAATGAAAAAAAAAAAAAAAAACATCGAGAAGTACTCACGATGTGTGGGCGAGCTGGAGAACATGGCCGAAAGGCTCTGGCGATTGCACCAGACGTGATGAGCTGGTGGGAGGGACGCGTGTGAAGATCGGGAAGAGCAGAAAGGGAAGGTGAGAGAGCGCATGATGGGTGCGCTTGAGAGCGGTCCCGAGCTGATAGATGTGGTCATAGTAGCTCATGCCCACGGTGTTGGACGAAGGGACTGGTCAGGACACAGAAAGCAGAAAGAAAGCGAGCTACTCACTCGCTGGAAAGGGCAGTGAGCTTATGTTTGGACTCTACACAAGATCAAATGGCACGGAATACGATGACGCTCAAAATCGAAATGAAAATGAAAATGTGTGCGTATGTGCGAGACGACGGGCGAATGTGCGGCAAAGGCACTCATGGCACTGCGGGAAAGAGAGCAGGGTTGGTCAGGGCATGAAACGAAAGCGAGCCAGCGAGGGCTCACTAGCGCTCACTGGCGGAGAGGGCGGTGGAACACAAAGAAAGCAGGGCACGAGGGGGGGCGAGAGGGGGGGAGGTGAGTGGCGAGAGCGGCGACAGGGAAAAAGCGAGCCGCAGGAAGCGAACCGTGAGGGAGGAAAGCGAGCGAGCGAGGGTGAGGACGGGATCGGTGAGACAGAAAGAAAGAAGCCAGTGAGGGCACTCACTTGTGGAGGGTAGGCGACAGAACTGCGTCCTGATACGAAGCGAAGACGGGATAGGCGCGGTGGGGGTGCAATGGGGATGAGATGGATAGTATAGGGTGCTGGGTCTGAGAGGGGGGTGTTGTTGTGCTGTTCGTGATTTCGTGACTTGTGATGGTGTTGGACTGTCGCGCAAGTTCTTGAGGATTGGTCAGGATGTGGAATTCTGGGGTTGAGGCTGTTGAGGGGGGAAATGACAACTTTGATGGCTTCACCAACTAATTAGCACAAGGATGTGCACAAGAACTAAGTATAACTACTGAGTAGTACAAAGGTGGTCAGAACTGTTGGATGACAAATCTGCCACAATGGTGGTGATAGAGGGGCAATACCACCTTATACCCAAGGCTAGGTAGCTCAATAGGAAGTAGGGCTGAGCACCCGTAACCGTATTTATGGGTTTACGGGCCGCTGTAATACGGTACGGGACCCGTACCGTATTGGCCTTGAAGCGACACTTTTACGGTACGGTTTGAGGTATCCATGTAGCTGTTTTGTAATGTGGCCTGCAAATTCCAGGAGGTAGTGTAATAATGTACCCCCTATGGTGCCAGGGATGTTGCAG
>Ga0307509_10008863_pt1 | contig 12693 bp, 13 predicted proteins | sample 10_EM_MG_FD_202245 | JGI IMG/M metagenome (GOLD analysis project Ga0307509, IMG submission 202245) | Populus trichocarpa ectomycorrhiza microbial communities from riparian zone in the Pacific Northwest, United States - 10_EM | ecosystem: Host-associated > Plants > Roots > Unclassified | place...
ACACGCCGCTGCTGCTCGACGACGACAGGTAGTCGATGCCCTGCGCCTGCGCGATCGCGCCTTCGAGCGGCTGCGTGATGAAGCCGGCCACCGTCTGCGCGTCGGCGCCGTAGTAGGTGGTCGACACCGTGACGACCGCGTTCTGCGTGCGCGGGAACTGATTGACCGGCAGGCTGAAGAGCGAGCGCATGCCGAGCACGACGATGAGCAGGCTCACCACCATGGCGAGCACCGGCCGCTTGATGAAGATGTCGGTGAAGTTCATGGCAGGCGCCTCACTTTTCTTGCGGCGTGGGGTTGGGGCTGTTGGCCGGCTGCACGCTGTTGTCGATGACGACCGCGGTGCCGTTCTTCAGCTTGACCTGCCCGCTGGTCACGACCTGCTGACCTTCTTGCAGGCCGCTCAGGATCGCGACCTGGTCGCCGCGCGTTTCGCCGGTGGTCACGAACACCTGCTGCACGACCAGCCCGCCGGCCGCCGCACTGGCGCCCGAGGGCGGCGGCGCAGCCGCAGCCGACGCGCCGCTCGCAGCGGAGCCGGGAGCGTCTTTCGCCGACGCCTGCTTGACGACGAACACCGTCGAGCCATAGGGGTTGTAGGTGATCGCCGTCTGCGGCAAGGTCAGGTAGCGCTTCTTCTCGCCGACATCGACATTCGCGTTCGCGAACATGCCGGGCAGCAGCTGACGCTTGGCATTCGCGAACGTCGCCTCGATCTGCACATTGCGCGTGCTGCTGTCGATCTTGGAGCTGATCGCGCTGACCTTGCCCGGGAACGCAATGCCCGGGAACCCGTCGGTGGAGACATTCACGACCTGACCGACCGACACGCCGCCGAGCCGCTTCTGCGGCAGGTAGAAGTCGACGTAAATCGGGTCGATGGTCTGCAGCGTCACGATCTTGTCGCCCGGGTTCAGGTACTGGCCCGGGTTCACGGCCGTGATGCCGAGCTTGCCGGTGAACGGCGCGCGGATCGTCTTCTTGGCGATCAACGCGGCCTGCTGCGCGACCAGCGCGCGCTTGCCTTTGAGGTCGGCCATGTCGCTGTCGACCTGCGCCTGGCTGATGGCCTGCGCCGCGAGCTGGCCCTTGTCGCGCTCGAGCACGCTGGCCGAGAGTTCGGCAGCGGCCTGCAGCGACTGGAGCTGCGCGATGTCGGAGTCGGCGTTGAGCTGCAGCAGCACCGTGCCGGCCTTGACCTCTTGCCCCGACTTGAAGTTGACGTTGCGCACCAGGCCGGCGATCTCGGTCGTCACGTCGACGCCGCGCACCGCGGTCACGGTGCCCACGGTCGCGAGCTGTGGCTGCCACTCGAGCCCGACGACCCGGGTCGCCGTCACCGTCTGCGGTGTCGGCTTGGGCGATGAAGCGATGAGCTTCTGGATGTGCAGATAGAAGCCGAATGCCAATGCGGCAGTCAACAACAGCACGCCACCGATCATGATGAGCATTCGCTTCGTCATGGGGATCACTCCTGACAGTTCATTGTTCGAAAGAAAACTGGAAACGGCCGCCGCACGCGCGGAGACGACCGCTGCGATTCAAGGTTTGGCCGCCACGCTGGCAGTGCCGGGCGCGGTGGAAATGTCGGCCAGCTCCGGTCGGTTCCACCAGCCGCCGCCGAGCGCCTGGAACAGCGCCGCGGTGTCCGCATAGCGCGCCGCCTGGGCCTGCACCAGGCCGACACGCGCCTGCTGGTAGCTGCGCTGCGAATCGAGCAGCGACAGGTAGCTCACTGCGCCGAGCTTGTATTGGCGCGAGACGAGGTCGAGCGACTCGTGCGCCAGCGCCTCGGCCTCGGCCTGGGCGCGCAGCGCGTCGGCGTCGCTGTCGAGCGCGCGCAGCGTGTTGGCGACATTGAGGAACGCGTTCAGCACGGTCTGCTGGTACTGCGCCTGCGCTGCATCGAACGCAGCGACGGCGCCGCGCTTCTTCGCCTGCAGCGAGCCGCCGTTGAAGATCGGTTGCAGCAGCCCGGCGCCCACGCTCCAGGCCGTGCTGCCGCTCGAGAACAGCTTGTCGGCCTTCAGGCTTTGCGCGCCGATGCTGCCGCTCAGCGTGAGCTGCGGGTACAGGTTGGCGGTGGCCACGCCGATCTGCGCGCTCGCTTCGTGAAGCAACGCTTCGCTGGCGCGGATGTCGGGCCGCTGTCGCACCAGCGACGACGGCAGGCTGAGCGGCAGGTCCTGCGGCAGCTGCAGCGACTCGAGCCCGAACTCGGGCAGGCCGTCTTCGCTGGGCAAGCGCCCCGCGTAGACCGCGAGTTGATGCCGCGTCTGCGCCAGCGATTTCTCGAGCGCCGGCAGCGTCGCGCGCGTCTGCGCGAGCTGCACGCGCTGCGCGATCACGGCCGAGCGCGCCACCCCGCCGAGCCCGGCCTGCTTCTCGACGACCGCGAGCGACTGCGCCTCGGCATCGAGCACGTCGCGCGTGGCCTTCAGCTGGGCGCGCAGCGACGCCTCTTGGATCGCGGTGGTCACGACGTTGGCCGTCAGGCTCAGGTACGCGGCCTCGACCTGGTAGCGCTGGTAGTCGACCGTCGCCTGCAGGCCTTCGAGCTCGCGCCGCGTGGCACCGAAGGCGTCGATCGTGTACGACACGTCGACCGACGCGCTGTACAGGCTGAACACGTTGCCGCCCGGAACGCCGCTCGAGGCTTCGGATACGCGTTCGCGCGTCGCGCCGAGCTGGCCGGTCACGCTGGGCAGGCGTTTGCTGCCGGCGTCGGCGTTGTACGACTCCTGTGCCTGCCGCAGCGCGGCCTGCGCCGATGCCAGCGTCGGGCTTCGCGCAAGCGCCGAGCGGATCAGCTGGTCCAGCGGCTCGGATCGATACACCTGCCACCACTGCGCAGGAATGTCGTCGCCCGACACGAAGCGCTGCGGCGCGCCACCGGCGCCCGGCGCACTCGCTGTTTGCGCCGGCAGCGGGGCCGGCGTGTAGGGGTGGTCCGCCGCCGCCTGCGGCGCATCGGGCGGTTTGAAGTCGGGGCCGACGGCGCATGCCGTCAGCGCCAGCGCGATGCTTGCAGCCAAGCTCGTGCGCTGCCATGCCCGCTGTCCGGGAAACTCCGTCATGCCTTGCTCCCTGGTGTTCTTTGACTCGATCGGGTGGTGGTGGCCCGGCCCGGGCCGGCCGCGGGCAACTTGCGCGCGCCGCTGGAATGGCGACGCGCCGATGCTGCCGCCGCCGCGCCGGTGCGACGCCGCCTGCTGCACTCGGCGCGGATCAAGGACTCGGCATTCGCCAGCAATCGCCCGCACCAGCGATCCACGGCCTCGGGGCCTTGCAGCAACTGCGGCGCGAGTATGTCGACGACCTCGCAATTCACCAGCAAGTGAACGGCAGGGCCGACGATCAAGGTCGCCAGCGCCTGCACTTCATCGTCGGGCTGGTCGATGTCGAGACGCTGGCACAGCCAGGCCACGAGCGCGGTGTGCATCGGCTGCATGCCTTGGTTGATCTTTTGCTGCCACAGGCCGGTGGGTTCGATCATCTCGCGGCGGTGCAGCTTGATCCAGAGGCGCGCCTGCGCGCCGCTCTTGAGCGGCTCCAGCATGCGCTCGAACAAGTGGGGCAGCGAGAAGCCGGCCGCGTCAGGCGCCGCATCAAGCGCTGCGCCCAGCTCGTTCAGCGGGTCTGCAGCGCCCCAGAAGACGGCGCGGTACAAGCCGGCCTTGTTGCCGAAGTAATAGCTGACGGATGCGACATTGGCGTTCGCCGCGAGACCGATCTGGCGGATCGAGGTCTTGGCGTAGCCCTGCTCGGCGAAGAGCCGCAAGCCGGCGAGCAGCAAGCGTTCGCGCGCGCCGTCTTCGTCGCGGCGCGCAGCGCGCGGCGCTGGCATGGCGTGGGCGGGTTCGGCAGGCATGCACGACTTCATCCGGGCGATGCTATCAGATCAATCAAACGGTTGTTTAACTTTGCAAAGCATATTCCGATTGATTGGTTCACGGCGGCGCCGGTCGTCCTTAGTCTTGATGGCCATGACCACCTCGAAGGGAGCTCCCCGCCATGTCCGCGATTCTTCAAAGCCCCCTGCTTCTCTCGGTCCTCGATGATGCGCGCGCCGCGGCCCGCGCGGTCGGCGTTCCCTACTCTGGCGGCGTGCGCCCGCGCGATGCCTGGGCGCTGGTCGACGCCGGCCTCGCCACGCTGGTCGACGTGCGCTCGGCCGAAGAGCGCCAATTCGTCGGCCACGTCCCCGGCAGCGCGCACGTGGCCTGGGCGACCGGCACGGCCCTGACGCGCAACCCGCGCTTCGCCCGCGAGCTCGAAGCGAAGCTGAAGAAGGACGAGGTCGTGCTGCTGCTGTGCCGCAGCGGCAAGCGCTCGGCACTCGCGGCCGAGGCCGCCGCGAAAGCCGGCTTCACGAACGTGTTCAACGTGCTCGAAGGCTTCGAGGGCGAGCTCGATGCGGACAGGCATCGCGGCCGTGCCGGCGGCTGGCGCTTCCATGCGCTGCCGTGGGTCCAGGACTGAACGCCGCACGCCCGCACCATGTCGCTCGACATCCCGACCGTCGTCGCGCAGCTGCGCGAACAGCGCGCCCGCTGGCGCGACGCACAAAAGCGCTCGCGCGATCCGGGCGGCCGCGAGCTGCCCTCGCGCGACGCGCTGGAGCAGATCGTCCAGGGCCTGCGCGGCGCGCTGTTCCCGATGCGCCTAGGCCCCAGCGACCTGCGCCAGGAGAGCGAGGACTACTACGTCGGCCACACGCTCGACATCGCGCTGAACGCGCTGCTGGCGCAGGTGCAGCTGGAGCTGCGCTACGACGCGCGCCACCACCGCAGCCATGCCAGCGAGGTCGAGACGCAGCGCGTCGACATGCGCGCGCTCGGCGTGGTGCGCGACTTCGCGGCCGCGCTCGCGCCGATCCGCGCGCTGCTCGACACCGATGTGCAGGCCGCCTTCCATGGCGACCCGGCCGCGCGCAGCGTCGACGAGGTGCTGCTGTGCTACCCCGGCATCGAGGCGATGATCCATCACCGCCTCGCGCACCAGCTGTACGAACTCGGCGTGCCGCTGCTCGCGCGCATCGTCGCCGAGCGGGCCCACGCGCTGACCGGCATCGACATCCACCCCGGCGCACAGATCGGCGCCGGCTTCTTCATCGACCACGGCACCGGCGTCGTGATCGGCGAGACCGCGGTGATCGGCGAGCGCGTGCGCGTCTACCAGGCCGTCACGCTCGGCGCCAAGCGCTTCGCGAGCGACGCCAACGGCCACTTGCACAAGGGCGGCGCGCGGCACCCGATTGTCGAGGACGACGTGGTGATCTACGCCGGCGCGACGATCCTCGGGCGCGTCACGCTCGGTGCGGGGTCGACGATAGGCGGCAATGTCTGGCTCACACGCAGCGTGCCGCCGGGCAGCCACATCACCCAGGCGAGCCTGCTGGACCACAGCGCTGATACGGCCGCGCTGGTGCCGGCGTGACACCCGGCCTCCGCGCACTTCCTGAACGGCGTGAGCTCGACTACGTGCAGCGCATCGGCATCGAGAACTTCGGCCGCTACGAGCACGAGCTGCTCGCGTATGCGACGCAGCAGCTGCAGCCGATCAAGGGCGTGCGCCTGATCGGCACCGCACGCGAGAAGGCCAGCGTGCTGTCTTTCGTGCTCGACGGCTACAGCACCGACGAGGTCGGCCAGGCGCTGAATCGTGAAGGCATCGCGGTGCGCACCGGCCACCATTGCGCGCAACCCATCCTGCGCCGCTTCGGGCTGGAGGCGACGGTGCGGCCGTCGCTCGCGTTCTACAACACCTGCGACGAGGTGGATCGCTTCATCGCGGGGGTGCAGCGCCTGTCGGGCGCGCGACGCCATTGACCTGCGCCGCCCGGAACGCGCCCGACGCGCCGATCAGCGCGTCATCGAAGCGTGTAGCCGCGCGCGTCCATGCAGGCGGCGATGCCGCGCCTGAACACGCTCGCGTCGGTGGTCGCGTTGGCTTGCTTGCCGGCCCACTCGCTGCAGGCATTGCTGTCCGAATCCATCTGTGCGGCGCTCTGGCCGTTGCGCGGGTAGATCACCGGCTGCTGCGAGTCCTGCGGCGGCGGCACCGGCCGCGGCTCGGTGTAGACCACCGGCGGCGGCGAGACCACCACATAGCCGGGGTCGGCATACCACGGCGACGCGTAGTAGCCGGCCGCCAGGCCCAGCCCGAGGCCGAGTCCCAGCCCGCCCCAGCCCCAGCCGTACCCGCGATAGCCGTAGTGCGGCCCGTGGTAGTAGCCGCCGTGCACATAGTGCCCTCCCCCATGGCCGCCCCAGCCACGGCCCTGGGCTTGCGCGCCACCGACCAGGGCCAGCGACGCCGTCGCGACCGCGAGTGCGCGAAGTGCGGTGCTGCCGGCGGTTCTCAGCGTGATGCTCATCGAAACTCTCCTTGCGGCCAGGCGCCCGCAGCGTGCGGGATTGGCTGCCGTGAGCCGGTCTGACCGGTTTTCGGGCGCCGGGTTCCGCGTCGATCCGCAGGCCTGCCGCGGCCTCGTGCCGGAGATTATTGGCCAGAGCGTGCCTCAGGCGCGTGATGACCCTGGTGATGATGATGGTGGTGGTGCTTGTGGTGGGGATGATGATGGTGGCGGTGGTGATGGGCCATGTGCTGCGGCGCCTCGGGCGCGGCCGGTGCCTGGGCGAACGACGCCGCGGCGAAGGTGGCGAGCACTGCTGCAACGAGCAGCGATTTGAGGGTGGTGGTGGTCATGGTGGCGATTCCGTTGTTGGACAGAGATTCGTGTGGGCTCCGAACCTCTCGAGCGCTCCCGGCTTCGGCCGGGCCTGTGCCTGAAACGGCCTGGCCGATGCGCGCGACGACCCACGTGATCGCAAAGATTTGAAATGCCATGTGACCGAAAATCGTCGAAGTCCACGGCCCACCGAGGCCGCTGCAAACGGGGCTACCATCGGTCCCCGACGCGGCGAAGTCCGCCGCAACATTCCCGGGAAACGTCATGACTGCGACTGCGTCTGCACCGGCGGTTCTGGACCTGATCGGCAACACGCCGCTGGTGCGCATCACGCGCTTCGACACCGGCCTGTGCACGCTGTTCCTGAAGCTCGAATCGCAGAATCCCGGCGGCTCCATCAAGGACCGCATCGGCGTCGCGATGATCGAAGCCGCCGAGCGCGATGGCCGCCTGAAGCCCGGCGGCACCGTCGTCGAGGCGACGGCCGGCAACACCGGCCTCGGCCTCGCGCTGGTGGCGCGGGCAAAAGGCTACCGCGTCGTGCTCGTGGTGCCCGACAAGATGTCGACCGAGAAGGTCCTGCACCTGAAGGCGATGGGCGCCGAGGTGCACGTGACGCGCTCCGATGTCGGCCAGGGTCACCCCGACTACTACCAGGACCGCGCCGCTGCGCTGGCGCGCGAGATCGCCGGCTCGTTCTTCGCCGACCAGTTCAACAACCCCGCGAACCCGCTCGCGCACGAGACCGGCACCGGCCCTGAGATCTGGGAACAGACCGGGCAAGATGTCGACGCGATCGTGGTCGGCGTCGGTTCGTCCGGCACCCTCACCGGCCTGACGCGCTACTTCCGCAAGACCCAGCCTAAGCTCGCGTTCGTGCTCGCCGATCCGGTCGGCTCTATCCTGGCCGAGTACACGCGCAGCGGCGTGGTCGGCCAGGCCGGCTCGTGGGCCGTCGAAGGCATCGGCGAAGACTTTGTTCCGGCGATCGCCGATCTCAGCGGCATCCGCGCGGCCTACTCGATCAGCGACGAAGACAGCTTCGGCACCGCACGCGAACTGCTCCGGCGCGAAGGCATTCTCGGCGGCTCGTCGACCGGCACGCTGCTCGCCGCCGCGCTGCGCTATTGCCGCGAGCAGACCACCCCCAAACGCGTCGTCAGCTTCGTCTGCGACACCGGCACGCGCTACCTGTCGAAGGTCTACAACGACAACTGGATGATCGACCAGGGCCTGCTCGCGCGGCCGCGTTTCGGCGACCTGCGCGACCTGGTCGCACGCCGGCCCGAAGAAGGCAGCGTCGTCAGCGTCACGCCCGACGACACGCTGCTGACCGCGTTCCAGCGCATGCGCCTGGCCGATGTCTCGCAGCTGCCGGTGCTGGCCGGCAAGACACTCGTCGGCCTGATCGACGAGTCCGACCTGCTGCTCAACGTGCACGCCGATGCGACGCGCTTTCGCGCACCGGTCGCCAGCGCGATGACCGACGCACCGTCGACAATCGCGCCGAACGCGAGCCTGACCGAGCTCGAGGCGGTGCTCGACCGCGGGCTGGTCGCGATCGTCGCTGACGCCCACGGCTTTCACGGGCTCATCACCCGCTTCGATTTATTGAACCACCTGAGGAGAACGCTCGCATGAGCCACCACACGAAAGACACGAGCGGCCTGGGCTTCGCGACGCGCGTGATCCACGCCGGCCAGTCGCCCGACCCGACGACCGGCGCGATCATGCCGCCGATCTACGCGACCTCGACCTACGTGCAGGCCAGCCCTGGCGTGCACAAAGGCTACGACTACGGCCGCTCGCACAACCCGACCCGCTTCGCGTTCGAGCGCTGCGTCGCCGACCTCGAAGGCGGCGCGCAGGCGTTCGCGTTCGCGTCGGGCCTTGCGGCCATCTCGACCACGCTCGAGCTCATCGACGCGGGCTCGCACGTGGTCTCGGGCGACGACATCTACGGCGGCAGCTTTCGCCTGTTCGACAAGGTGCGCCGGCGCAGCGCCGGCCTGCGCTTCAGCTTCGCCGACCTGACCGACCCGGAGGGCCTGCAGAGCGCGCTGCAGCCCGACACCAAACTGGTGTGGGTCGAGACCCCGACCAACCCGTTGCTGCGCCTGGCCGACCTGCGCGCGATCGCCGAGATCTGCCGCGCGCGCGGCATCGTCACGGTCGCCGACAACACCTTTGCGAGCCCGTACGTGCAGCGCCCGCTCGAGCTCGGCTTCGACGTGGTCGTGCACTCGGTCACCAAGTACCTCAATGGCCACTCCGATGTGATCGGCGGCGTCGCGATCGTCGGCAAGGACGCGCGCCTCAACGACCTGCGCGAGCGCCTGGGTTTCTTGCAGAACTCGGTCGGCGCGATCGCGAGCCCGTTCGACAGCTTTCTTGCGCTGCGCGGTGTGAAGACGCTCGCGCTGCGCATGGAGCGCCACTGCGCCAGCGCACTCGAACTCGCGCAGTGGCTGGAGCGCCAGCCGCAGGTCGATCGCGTGCACTACCCCGGGCTCGAATCGCACCCGCAGCACGCGCTCGCGAAGCGCCAGATGCATGGCTTCGGCGGCATGATCTCGCTGGACTTGCGCACCGACCTGGCGGGCGCGCGGCGCTTTCTCGAAGCGGTGCAGATCTTTGCGCTGGCCGAAAGTCTGGGCGGCGTCGAGAGCCTGATCGAGCACCCGGCGATCATGACGCACGCGACCATCCCGGCCGAGACGCGAAAGAAGCTCGGCATCGGCGACGCACTGGTGCGCCTGTCGGTCGGCGTCGAAGACCTGGAAGACCTGCGCGCGGATTTGCGCCAGGCGCTCAACCGGATCTGAAGAGGCCGCCGACGTTCAGGCCGCCAGCGCCAGCGAAGCCTGCGCCGGCAGCAGGCGCAGCGCCTGCTCGATCGCCAGGTCGATGCGCTGGCTGGCGGCGCCGGACGATTCCTTCAAGCGATGGTTGTCGAACTGCGCGTCGCTGACGTAGACGCCGGCCGGCACCGTGTTGATCTCGAAGAAGCTCAGCAGCGGTCGGAACTGGTGCTCCAGCACCAGCGCGTGCCGATCGCTGCCGCCGGTGGCGGCGAGGATCGCGACCTTGCCGCTCAGCCGGCTCGGCTCGAGCAGGTCGAGAAAGTGCTTCAGCAAGCCGGTGTACGAGGCCTTGTAGACCGGCGAGCCGATGATCAGCAGGTCGGCGCTGGCCAGCAGCTGGTGCGCCTCGACGATGGCCGGCGGCAGCTTGTCGAACGACACCGCCGTGCCGAGCACCGGCGCGAGTTCGGCAACGTCGATCACCTCGACCCGGCCGCGCAGCCGCGGCGCGATCCGGTTCGCGATGGTCTCGAGCAGCGCACGCGTGCGCGACGGCTTGTTCAGGCTCCCGGAGAGCACAACGATCTGGGTCATGGCGTGGGTCGGTGGTGGGTGAATGAAGATTGAGTCAGCTCAAAAGAAGCGATTGGCCACGCGCGGCAGCCCGAGGTGCTCGCGCAAGGTCCGGCCTTCGTAGGCGCGGCGAAACAGCCCGCGCCGCTGCAGCTCAGGCACCACCTGCTCGACGAAATCGTCCAGGCCCTGCGGGGTGCTGCTGAACATCACGTTGAAGCCATCGGCCGCGCCGGTCGAAAACCAGTGCTCGAAATCGTCGGCGATGCTCCGCGCAGTACCGACCAGCATGCGGTGGCCGCCGGCGCTCCAGCGCGTGTAGAGCTGCTGCACGGTGGGCTGCTCCTTGCGAATCCAGTCGACCAGCAGCTTCTGCCGGCTCTGGTGCGAATTGGTCAGCGGCACATGATCGGGCAACGGCACCTTGGCGCTCAGCGGCAGGCCGGTGAGCTCAAGCCCCAAGCTCGCGTAGTTCGAGAGCGCGCGCAGCACCATGTCGGCATCGCGCGTGTCCAGCAGCGCGCCCCATTTGTCTTCGGCCTCGGCCTGGCTGCGGCCGATCACCGGCATCACGCCGGGCAGGATGTGGATGGCCGCGGGGCTGCGGCCGAGCGCGGCGGCGCGCGCCTTCACGTCGGCATAGAAGGCGCGGGCTTCGTCGATGTCTTGTGCGGCGGTGTAGAGCATCTCGCCGATGCGCGCGGCCAAGCCCTTGCCGTCTTCGGATGCGCCGGCCTGCGAGATCACCGGCCAGCCCTGCGGCGGCCGCGCCGCGTTCAGCGGCCCCTTCACTCGGAAGTGCTTGCCGTGGTGGTTCAGCACACGCAGCTTGTCCGGATCGGCCCAGCGGCCGCTGTGCTTGTCGGCGATGAAGGCGTCGTCGGCCCAGCTGTCCCACAGGCCCGTGACCACGTCGACGAACTCGTGCGCGCGCTCGTAGCGCTCGGCATGGTCGCGGTGGCCGGGCAGGTTGAAGTTCTCGCCGCCGCCGGTCGAGGTGACGACGTTCCAGCCGGCGCGGCCGCCGCTCAGCTGGTCGAGCGCGGCGAACTGGCGCGCCACGTTGTACGGCTCGCTGTAACTGGTGCTGACGGACGCGACCAGGCCGATGCGCTCGGTCACCAGCGCCAGCGCCGACAGCAGCACGATCGGCTCCCAGCGCGGCGCCTGCGGGCTGCGCTCGACGCTGAGGCGGTCGCTCGCGGCGAACACGTTGTCGTAGAAGAACAGCGCATCGAAGCAGCCGCGCTCCAGCGTCTGGGCATAGCGCTTGTAGCGCTCGAAGTTCCAGGCCGCGTCGACATCGGCCAGCGGGTGGCGCCAGCTGTCGCCCTGCACGCCCGAGCCGGTGAAGTACGCCCCGAGCTTGATGCTGCGCGTGGCCGCGGCGCTCACGGCTTGCTGCTGCCCGGCACGGCCGGTGCGAAGTAGTCCGGCAGGCGATAGCCCCGCCACACCGGGTTCGCGTTGAACAGCGCCTGGAACGCCGGCGACTTGTAGGCCGCGACGATGTCCTGCGCGAACTTCGCATCCTTGTTGCTGCGCTTGACCGCGACGACGTTGACGTAGGGCAGCGTCATGTCTTCGAGCTTCAGCGCCTCGCTCAGCTTCAGGCCGTAGGCGATCGCGAAGTTGCCCTGGATCGCCGAGAGATCGGCGTCGTCCAGCGAGCGCGGCGCCTGTGCGGCATCGAGCGGCACGATCTTCAGCTTCTTTGGGTTCGCGCTCAGGTCACGCTCGGACAAGCTGATCGGGTCGACCCCCGGCTTGATCGTGATCCAGCCGGCGGCCGCGAGGATGCGCAGCGCGCGCGCCGTGTTCACCGGGTCCGACGGCACGGTCACGGTCGCGCCGTCGGGCACCTCGGCCAGCGACTTGTGGCGCTTCGAGTACAGACCCATCGGCGGCGTGGGCACGTGCACGATGGGCACCAGGTCGAACTTCTGGCTCTTGTTGTTGGCCTCGAGGTAGATCGTGTGCTGGAAGATGTTCGCATCGATCTGCCCATGCTCGACCGCGTCGTTGGGCTGAACGCCCTGGCTGAACTCGACGTACTTGATCTGATAGCCCTGCTTCTCGAGCACCGGCGCGATGCCCTTGGCGAACGCGTCGCGGTACGGGCCGGGCATGAAGCCGACGCGAAGCTCGGCCGCCCCCGCGGTCAGGGTCGTCAGCGCGAGCGCCACGGCGAGCAGCGTGTTTTTCTTCATTGTCATGATCGTCATTCAGGCCACCGTGAAGCCGGTGTCGAAGCTGTTGCGGACCTCGAGCCGCTGCTTCAGCAGGCCAGCCTCGAGAAAGAAATCGGCAGTGGCTTGCTGGTCTGCGAGCACGCGGGCATCGACGTTGATCCAGCGCTGCGCGCGCCGTTCGAACTGCAGGCGCGCGGCCTCGGGGCTGATGCCGATGATGCGGGCCAGCGTCGCGGCGAACTCCGACACGTGCTGGTACGACCAGCGCTGGGCGCGCACGACGCGCTCGGCGAAGTCGCGCAGCGCGGCCGGCTTCTTCGCCAGCGCGTTGTCGGTCGCGGCCAGAAAGCTCAGGCCCGACGACAAGCCGCGCCCGCTCACCAGCACGCGCGCGTGGCCGGCCGTCTCGGCCATCGCGGTGTACGGCTCC
>Ga0307509_10008864_pt1 | contig 12693 bp, 4 predicted proteins | sample 10_EM_MG_FD_202245 | JGI IMG/M metagenome (GOLD analysis project Ga0307509, IMG submission 202245) | Populus trichocarpa ectomycorrhiza microbial communities from riparian zone in the Pacific Northwest, United States - 10_EM | ecosystem: Host-associated > Plants > Roots > Unclassified | place...
TTATACAAGAATTCCTATCACCCAAGCCCGTAATTGTTGATAGGATTTTAATTTTCTGGACTAGTAAAGTGGCCTTATTACCAAGCTCGTAACGTGAACCAAGTTGAAATGGGCCTACTATAATTCAAGAAAGACTAAAGACTTTGCCACAACACCAAATAACATTTTTGAATTTTGATATCAAGTTTCCATTTTTTTTTTAATGTGGATCCAAACTAAACCATTGATACAAAGCTATCTTGATTCCACTCATAATAGTATGGAGCATTTATATAAGGATAGAGTATTTAAAATAATTAGCATTAGTCTATCTCTAACATGAAAATAATTATTGTTTATATATTCTTAAGTATAATAAAATTAGAGTTAAGGACATGAAAAATTATGGCTACATGTTAGAATATTATATTTATGATTTGGAATTTATATCATGAATGGTTTGTTAATCATCAAAGTGATCAGACTCTTAAAAGAAATAAGTTTTAAATTTTATGATGTTTTTCTTTTCAATTACCTATGAATTTTGATATTTATAAATGACTTGATGATTATTTATTTGTGAATAAATTAAAGTTTATTGTTATAAGAAGTCGAAGGTTGATTAGTTGTTCTTATTATTAATGAACTTATTGATTGGTTGGATCACTAGACGACTCTAAAGAAAATATTGAGATACTTGCAAAAAATAAAATATTATATGCTTGCTTATAGAAAATTTTATCACCTTAAGGTGGTTGAATATTCATATTCAAATTTTCTTTGATGTGTAGATATAAGAAAATTCACATTATGATATTTGTTCTTTTAGTTAGATGAGAAATCTCACGGGAGAGTGAAATAATTTATTATTGTTGCATCCATTATAAAAACTGAATTTTTGACATGCTTTGAAGAGACAAGTCAGTTGAATTGGTTATGGAACTTTATTTTAGAACTTGAAGTGGTTGACAATTATGTCAAGTTACTGAAAATGTATTGTGATAATTTCATGGTTATCTTTTTTCTAAAAATGAAATATTGACAGACTGCAAAACATATAGAATTAAAATATTTTGTCGTTAAAGAAAAAGTTTAGAAACAACTAGTGTCAATTGAATTCATGAGCATCAATCTTATGATTATTGATCTATTAATGAAAAGAACGTTAACAAAAGAATCATCACCAAAAACATTTATTAGTTATGTTGAAATAATGGGTATTATTGGACATTTTTATTAATAATATATCATGACTTTATGAAAATTATGTATTTGACACTCCAAGCTTATTTATGAAGATTTTTATGTATTTTCTATCTATTATTTCATATACATGATTGAATTAGTATAACAATAATAGAAATTGGACCAATTATATGCTTCTCATTTATAAATCATGTTAAGTAAGGACTAATATTATAGTATATGGAAGGGACATGTTGAATCGATGATGTACAACTATCATGACTCTTATTAGTTCTCTTACGTAACTATGATGTATGATGTGATCAATGTAGGTAAAATTTTAGTGTTACTCTATGTGAATTATGTTGATATATTTATTAAACAATGAATATATATAAGGTCATGTAAGCCAAATAAAAAAATATAAATTATGGCCCACATGAATAAGATAATGGGCTCTTGAATGATTAAATAAATATTAATGCTAAAACCTTATTGGTCAATTTAATAATTGCACATATTGTTGTTCTTACCCATTTTTGGATCCCCACAAAAAAAATGAGAAAATATAAAAAAAAGTAAAAAAAAAATATGTTCGGAAGAAAAACAAAAAATAATAGTATTGAGAAGAAGATGCTAGAGTGCCCAGAAAATGATAAAAAAATTAGTTGAGAAGGTTTAAAAATATAAAAATTGAAATTTGACACTATATTTTTTTACTAATGAGAGCCCTGTTGAAAAAGAAAATTTAATTTAAAGAAGAAACGTCCAAAATCAAATGTTTATGGATACAATTAAATTTTATTAAAGGTTTAATTGAATTTATGGAGAGTTTGATTACAAGAAAAATTAATTTTTAAGTCAACTTGGGCTTTAATTGGGAAAAATTAAATTTTAGGGGTCAAATTATAATTTTTAAGAGTTGATTTGATCAAAACAGGAGCTTAATTGCATAAATATTAAAGTTTGATGGCCAATTAGGGACTTGATTGAAGAAATCAGAAACTAAGGACCAAACTGGAAAAGGCGCGTAAATAGAGGGATTGGAATTCATTAAATCAGGGGCTAAATTGAATAAATTAAAAGTTTATTGATCAATTGAGGGTCAAAATACACAAATTCAAAACTAAGGATCAAAGTGAAAAAGTCGGCCAATTTCAGGGCTGAGATTTGAATTTGACAGGGATGCAAATGAATTGATTCTTAAGATCAAAATTGCATTTAAGACCTTAATTGAACAAATCAAAATTTAAGGATTCATTTGGAATTTGACATGTTTTTGACGCCATTTCCTTTTAAATGAAATAATGTGTTTTATGCAAAAGGACGCCGTTTCATGCAGTGTTCACATAAAAAAAGCGCGGAACAATGTTGTTTTAACAATATTATGCTTCTTCTTCTTCCTCTGGATGCACAAGGCAGGGGAAGAATAAGAATTTTCCCCTGCAAACGCCTCTCTCTCGCCCCTCCACTTGATCAAACTCCTGCCTCGTGAGCCACCGTCAACAACAACATCACCACCCCCAGGTCAGCCTCCCCTCTCCTCCTCCTCATTCTTTTTCTGTTGCTCCACTGTTCTACAAATGAACAGTGGAGAGCTTCTCCTTTATTTAGCGGGCTGGACAGCTCTAACCCAGATCAAAATTGCTGGGTCGGGTTCGACCCAACCCAAAAAACAGAAAAGAAAGGGGTCGACACCCGCCCAACACTCTTCTAGGCCGATGTTGGCCCCACTTCTCCTAGGCTGAGTTTGGCCTAGCAAGGATGTGATCAACCCATATATTTGGGCCAACCTATCCCATTATATATTAATAACATTATATAATATAATATTATATATTAAAAAAATTCCAAAAAACATCCTTTCAAAATTTGTGATTTTCCCGCGTATTTTTCGATTAATTTTGCTTAATATTGGTTTGTGTATTTATACTGTAAAGATACAAATTTTGTATTAAAATACTCAGTTTTCTCTGAAATGTTGCAAAACAATTATATAGAAAAACAAAAAAATATCTTGTTTTCATGCATATAGCCAAGTCTGTTAAAGCTTGTAAGAAATTTTCATATCATATTTTCAGATAACAAAAAAAATTTAAAAATATGTTTTAGCATGCATTTTTGGCTTTAATAACTAGTTTATTAAAGTCATGAGAACTACGCTAATATTTCAAAAAATACCAAAAAAATATTTTGTTTTCTTTTAATAACTGAGATTACGAACTTATACGTAAAATGTATCCTCAATATTAAAAAGTTAGTTCTTCTTTATCGACATTAGAATACTTAGGTTTTACCGATAAGATAAGGATCTACTTACTAATGAGAACTTTTCTTAAATCTTAGACAGACAAACAATTAAAAAACACGACAATATCTTAGCATATATTAGACAATTAAACAATGTAGCTTACCTTAGGTAAGGCGTATTTGGGGTGCTAATATCTTCCCTTTATGCAACTAGTTCTCGTGCTCAATCTCTGAGACCAACTAGGGTTTCTAGTGACAAAAAAAAGTAGGTGGTGACCCATTCCCTCTTTCCACTGAAAAGATAAGAAATCCTTGTCTACCACATTTCCCGATTATATAAAAATACGAGAGTGGACGCAATCGTCGTGACACCGCACATGTGCGACAAATATTATAACTCACTCTTGGGTTATTCTCTAAATTCACTAAATTCATTTCTTTTTTTTCCAAAACAAAAATGAAGAAATAAAATAAAGATTGACAACGCGAAGAAAGCAGGCCGTGGAGGATCTCAAACATATGGGAAAATCAAGATGCAATTTTGGATGAAATTCAAAGCCTAATTGTACCCCATTATATCCAAGACTAAAAAAACAGTGCAGATTCAAAGTCAAATTAAATGATTATTGAATGAATTTGTATAGAAATTAAGTCCAATGGTATAATTAAACTTTTAATAGGTCAATTTGATTTAATCATTGGCCAAATTAAAGTTTAATTATGTTTGAGAATTAATTTGAGTCCAATTTAAGGATTTAATCAAATGTAAAGACTTAATTATACTTTAAGTGGGTTAAATTAATTTTATTAGGGGTTTAATTGGTGAAAAATTAAGTTTGGAAGCTCAATTTTATAGCTTATTTTGAAAAGATTGGAGTTTTAAAAGACTAAATTTAATTTTTACTAAGTCAATTGATTGAAATCAAGGGTAAAAATTGTAAGAAAATCAAACTTTTGAGGCCAATTAAGAGCTAAATTGAAGAAATTCACAGCTAATGACCATTACGTAAAAGACGCCAAACTTTAGAGACCCAATTGACGAGAATCAGGGGCCAAATTAAAGAAATTTGAAAGTTTGATGGTCAATTGGGGCTAAATTGCGTAAATCCGAGATCAAATATCAAAATAAAAAAGGTAGTCAACATCAAGTCCGACATTTGAATTTAACAGTGATGCAATTGAATTGATTCTTAAAGTCAAAATTACATTTGAGAACTTGATTGAATAAATAAAAAATTAAGGACTGATTTGGAAAGTGACTCTTTTGGTGCCATTTTCATTTAACTGAAATAGCGTATTTTGTAAAAAATAACGTCGTTTCATTCATTGTTATTAATAAAAAAATAAAAAATACAAATTTGAAAACAATGTTGTTTTGACGGCACTGTGCAACTTCTTCTTCCTAGACGAAGATAGAGAATGGGAAGAAAGGTTTTTTTTGCAGTCTATCTCCCCCTCTCCCCTTTCCATTTGCTCAAACCCTGACACAACCCACACCCCTTTATAGCCTACCACCATAAGAAAATGAGAGGAGAGCCATGCTCTGCGAGCAGCTGCATAGAGGCCGCCTCAGGCACCTTACCCTGTCCCAATGACTAGACGGGGGTAAGGTAGCTCTCGCTCCCCCTACGCCACAATTAGACCAGGATAAAAAAAGTGATGGGAATGACATTTTTGGGAGGAGGAGAGAACGAACAGACGAAAAAAAAAGAGAAAAGGGATTCTGAGAGTTGAAAAACAGAGAAATAGACAAGAGAAAATAGAAAAGACTAGGGAGGAAAGAAAGACGAGAAAAAAAATAGAGAGAAGGGGACGAAAGACAAAGAAACAAAAGGGGATTTAAAAGGTGAAAAATAAATAAAGAACAAAGAATGAGAGGACAAAAGAACGAGAGAAACATAAGAGGAAAAAAAGAAAAAGAAATAACAGGTGAAAACCGAAAGGGAAAGAAGGAGAGAAACAAAAATAAAAAACAGAAGGATGAAGAAACAAAGAGAAGCATAAGAGAAAAAAGGAGGAACTACCACAACCCCACCGTCTGCAACCACATTTTGCCACCACCGCCACGAGACACCACCCAGTCAGCTTTCCCCCGCCCTTCTCCTCTTCCTTCTTCTTCTGCTTTGCCATCTCCATTATTATGCAAAGCGAACAATGGAGAGTGAGTTAATTGACTCTCCACTATTCACATTGCATGTGAACAGTGGAGAGTTCTCCGTTGTTTAAAAGGTTGGACTAGTTTTGGCCCAGACTAAAATAACTGGGTTGGGTCCGTCCCAGTCCAAAAGGAGAAAATTTATTGGGCCGACACCAGCCCAATACCTTTGGGTTAATCTTAACCCAATTTATTCTAGGCTGATTTCGGCATAGATAGGATGGTCTCAACCCATATAATTGGGTCAGGCCCATTCCACTTTATTATAATATAATAATATTATATTATAATATATTATATATTAATTAAAAACAAAAGGAAAAATTTTTCAAAAAAAATCCAAAAATCCTTTAAAACAATTTGTGATTTTCTCGCGTATTTCTCTCAATTTTGATTAATATTGGTTTGTATTTTTATATTGTAAGGATACAAATCCTGTATTAAAATATACAGTTTTCTCCAAAACGTAGCAAAACTTTACCCATAAAAAACAAAAAAAAAGTCTTGCTTTCATTACATACAATCAAGTCTCTAAAATATAGAAATTTTCATATCATATTGTCATATAACAAAAAAATTCAAAAATTTATGTATTAGCATGCATTTTTGGCTTTGATAACCACTTTATTAAAGCCATGAGAACTAAGCCAATATTTCTAAAATAACAAAAGAATTATTTTGTTTTCTTTTAATATCTGAGATTACGAACTTATACTTAAGACATATTCCTAATATTAAATAAAAGTTAGTTATGTTTTTTTACATTAGAATGGTTAGGTTTTACCCGATAAGATAAGAATCTCCTTACTGAGTAGTACTTTTCTTAAACCTTAGACAAACCAATAATTAGAAAGCACAATAAAACCTCAGCTTTTATCAGACAATTAAACAATGTAGCTTACCTTAGGTAGGACATATTTCGGGTGCTAATACATTTCCTTTACGCAACCAGTCCTAGTACCCGATCTCTGAGATCAGTTAGGATTTCTAATTACCAAAATACTATGTTGCGACACTCATTCCCTCTTTCCACTGATAAAAGACAAGAACTCTTTGTCTCTCCCATTGTACCGATTACTCAAAGAAAGAGAGTGGACACATTCGCTGTGACATGCACTCACGTGCGACATATATGATGTATATATAACATAAGGAGTCTATTTAGAAAACTAATCATCTCTCAACCCTATAATTGTATGTTTTATTTCATAAAAAAACTTACGTAAGAGAATTGAGTGAAATAAGAGAAAAATAGTGATACATATGGAAGTTAAAGGCAATAACAAACACATAACAAAAATATTTGATAAGCAAAGGGGGTTGTAAATGTGAACCTCAAAATTCACGGTTTATTCTCTCAAAAAGTAAAGCTGATGATGTATGTTTCATTAGGAGGTTTACAAAACCTTAAATATGTCATAAACCCTACCGTAACTAGGAAACAAAAATAAGAATCCATAAAATATAAAGGAAATAATCATAAAATCCAAAAAAATGCACAAAATCCAAAAATAATAAAGAAAATAACAAAACTGCCAATTTAGTTGCATAAACGAGATTTTTTACATCTAAAGATTCGATGGTCTGTGTAGCGATGTAATGGATACTAAAAGGGAAACATCACAGTCCGATGGTTGGATCAAAAGTTATAACCTTTTTTAGCCATCATTCTGGTACGGTGCGACCAGACCTTGTTTTGGGTCTAAATCTATCTCATTGGTCCATAAACGCATTTGCTAGACCATCCACATAATCTGTCTAAGGCAAATCATTATCTAGTCATGGTAGATCCAATCCTAACTGCTTAACATCACTTGTTATCTCAAGCCCGACTACATCATATAGTTTTTATCATCAAATTATTTTCAAGATTCCTATATCTTAAAATGTTTGCTATAGATTAAGATATATTTTATTTAATACTTATTTAAATATAAAAATCATAAATTCTATGATTATGGACATTATATTTTATATTTGATTATTCATGTTGATAATTAGAGAATTGCAAACACACCTTATCTATTTGTGATCATTGTGATAAAGATTTTGTCTTGCTTATTGAATAATACAATTTCTTAAGGGTTCATTTCTTATCAACTTGAAGGGTATGGATGTCATTAATTGCATGGTTACAATCTTAAATCAATTTTTTTTTTATGGTTTAAAATTTAATCCAATAAAGTGAGTTTTTTTGGTTTTTTTTCAAAAAAACAATTAGCATAGTAAATTAAAATTTTTGGTAGAATAACACCATTTAAAAAAGATATGGTGAAATAACACACTTTCACATTATTGTGCTTCTAAAGCACGACATGTCTTCAAATTTAAACACATCTCCTGATCGAAGAACACAGACACAACAACTCCTTCTCTCTATATATTGACACCCTCGGCTCATATATCTCTAAAAAACTCACTAAACACTTGTTTTTCCCTTTAAAACATCTAAAAATAAAACACATTCTAGTCTCTAAGTATTCTTTGATGTTTTTTTTTTGTTGTTAAAAATCCATTGTTATCGCCGCTGCCACCGCCACTATCGCCTTTGCCAGCAAATCCTCATCCGTTTTTCTAGTCCTACAAACAAGGTAAATATACTACATTGTTATGAATTTGTGTTTGGTTTGGTTAAAATGAAATGAAATGATTGTTTAAGTTGAATTTAGGGTTTATAGTGAATTTAGGGTTTGTTGCATTAATAATAAATTAGTTTAGAATACCATCAATTAGGGTTGACTTGATATAGTTGAACATGAAAATAGGTTGAATTAATTATGAATTAATTATTTCAATTAATTATATGTCCCGTTTAATTTTGGATAAGTTGTTGAATTAGGGATTTTGTGTGGATTATTGGAATAAGCTAATAATGTAATTAACTATGCTTGATAATGTCTTGCAATAGAGCATGAATATGGTAGAATTATGACGAATCACATGTTGCATTGAATTGTTGATAAGTTGATGAATTTGATATTTTCTTTAAATTATTTTAATTTGCTATGAGTTTAAGCTTGATTTAATTCAATTCATCATGAAAATATCCATTAAATTTTGTACCATGAATTATGTTTAATTTTGGTGAAGTTTGCTTTTACATTGAATTTTGAGAATTTGATTGAATTTGTTATAAATTTTTCTAATTAGGACTAGGGTAGAATTATAATGATATTGATGTTGAAATAACTTGGAGGTGTCAAATTAGTGAACATCAATGTTATACTATAACAATTGTGTGTGATAACAATTTAAAAACAATGATTGATTCTTTCATCCAAAGTGGTTTAAATATGATGGTATTGTATATGAGTAATCAATCAAAATTTATATTTGTTGTAACTTATGCTGGTCCTTTAAAATCAGTTAGTAAAGATAAAAACAATTTATTGTCGGATGATTTGCTGCAAATGATAGATGATACTATATTTGGCAATTTATTTGTGGATCAACATAGATTTGACTATTCTGAGCCTAGTGATAATGAAGATGATGATACGTTAGACCCGAATATGACAGTAAATATTGATGAGGATGTTGTTCATGATGTTGATGATGAATAACTCTCTTAATTATTAACTATACTAAATGTTAGATTAAAATAAGTAAATAATAAATTTCATACAAAAAACAATTTTTTTATCAGATTTAGATGATGGGAAAAGTTGTTGCTGGGAGGGGGAGTAGCCTCACTACTAATCCTCTAGCTTCATCGGTCAACTGGTTGATCTAATTGATGAACCGGTTGACCAATTCACACAAAAAACTATGATTATAAACTTTATCTTCCAATTATGTTTTATAAGAAAAAAATATATATCTTTATCCTTATTGTATACTAAAAAAAAACTTCAATTAAAATCTCAACAATTTTCTATTTACACAGTAGCTTAGTTTTGTTTTTCAATGTCTGTGCTTCGTAATATTGACAAAGAAAAAAAAAGTCACTTATATGTGTCCCAATGGTCAATGATTAATGCATTAGACCTGAAACCTTTGGGGAGAGGTCAACTCTTGATAATGTCGTGGTAGAGGACGAGGCCACTTAGATAGGTGCAAAAATTGGATCCAGTCGTGCTATTGATGAGCCTGAATCATCCACTAAATGACCTAAACATAAATAGCTATATGAGTTATGTTTATATGTTTTGGGATTTCAATTACTTGAATGTTGTATTATTTAAATATTTGAGATTCATTTTGCATGTATATATGTTTTTTATTTGTAATCATGGGGCTACTTGTGATCATGAAATGTGAGAATTTATTGGGTTTGGTTATTGTAGTTTTTTTAAGCGAGATAAAACTTTATGTATAGTGTCTATATAGGGGAAACTTTGCCCAAAGTTTTTTTAAAATTTAAAATTTCTAACTCTCTTAATTATTAACTATACTAAATGTCAGATTAAAAAAAGTAAATAATACATTTCATACAAAAAAACATTTTTTTTATCAGATTTAGATGATGGGAAAAGTTGTTGCTGGGAAGGGGAGTAGCCTCACTACCAATCCTCTAGCTTCACCGGTCAACTAGTTGATCTAATTGATGAACCGGTCGACCAATTCACACAAAAAACTATGATTTTATAAACTTTATCTTCCAAATATGTTTTATAAGAAAAAATATATATCTTTGTCCATCTTGTATACTAAAAAAAAAAAAAACTCTAATTAAAATCTCAAAAATTTTCTGTTTACACAGTAGCTTACCTTTGTTTTTCAATGTCAATCGGTCAATCGATTTAACCGACTATTATGAATTGAATGACCAATTCATCCTTGTTAATGGTATTGAAATTTAATTGATGTCGTATTTTTGAACTGCAATATTATTTTAATCAATGTCGTATTTTTGAACCATGACATTAATTATATGTAATGGTTTGAGAACCTCAACATTCAAATTTATGTTATTTCACCAAAAACAAAATTACTATTATGTTATTTCACCTGTTCATTTTATTTTGTGCTAATTGCCAATTGCCCAATTTATCTGAATTTTTACATGCTGATGTTTGCATGGAGATTGTTGCTCATCTCCAAGAGGTGTTCGACTTCAAATTGAGGAATTTGCCAACAAAGTACTTTGAAGTCCAAAAATTTCTCTTTTGTGTTTCTCCTTTTTCCATAGTTCATTATATTCAAAAAATGGTTTAACAAGTACATCAAGAGGTGCAATGAAAAACTAGCTATTGAAAACAAATCAATATAAACAAGTATTATTCATTAAAAAGACTTTTTATTCAATAAACAAGTAAAAGTTATAAAGAGTAAGTCCTTAAAATGGAGGCAAAGAGCTAGGAGATATACCAACCAGCTCTTAGAGTGTGTTTGGTATTATGGTAGCTGTTATGGTTGTGGTTTGAAAAAAGTTGTTTTATAAAAAGTACTTTTAGTTGAGGTTGGTTTGAAAAAATATATGTTTGGTTAAAGCTATGGTTGAAATTGAGGTTGAACAAAAAGTAGTTTAATGTGTTTGGTTAAAAGAATATTTTTCAAATTGAGATTATAAAATAATTAAAATATATATATATATATTAATATTGATGGTTTTTAATTTAAATATTGTAGATTTAACTACTGTTATTACATCATGAAATAAATAATATTGATATCAAATATTTTTTATTATTCCATTAAACTATTTGCAATTTCATCACGTACAAAATCTACCAAACAAGGACTCTATTTTCCACGGTTTCTTAAGCGCGCAACAACAAAAACTGAAATTTTTTGTTACGTCATCAAGCGATCTCCTTCTAATTTTTTGAATAAAACACAAAAAAAAACTTAAAATGATTGTGAACAGTGCTAGTGAATAGCACTGTTCACTCTTGAAGTGAAGAGTGCCGAGGTGAATTAATTCACCTGGGCATGACGCGGACGCGTGAGAAGCAGCTGAGAGCTGCTTCTCACGAAACAATGTTTTTTACGGGCCCCATGTATATAGTAATTCGTGTTTTATTATTACCAAACGCATTGTTTACGCGGTTTGCGTTAAAAGCAGCCACATCCGCGTAAACAAACGGCCTAGATTTTTCTTACTTGGACTTGAGTTAGATCTTTGGAAAACCAACCGGCAGTTCAAAGTAAACACCTTTCCTTTTTGTATTATTTCTAATTAGAATTATTAGTTTGAAATAATTACAATTACAATTTCACATTAAAATTAAAATTAAATTTTAAAAAACTAAATGTCATGGTGATTTCACTGTGTACTCCCTTCTATTGCATTGTTTAGTGGAATAGTGCAATGTAAATTATTTTTTTGTCCTTTGAGTTGTTTTTATTTGGTCACCAATTTTTTTATTTTCTCATTATAAATTATGTTAAACAGGACTTCCCTCATAATTTATTCTGAATAAATTCATATAGGATTGTTAAGGTGTAAAAAATGTTTTCGTATCTAATGATTTGGGAAGATAAAAGTCAATTTTGTTAATTAAAAAAATTAAAGTTACAGAGATCAAATTTAAGAATAAAACAAACAGACAACTCTTTTTTTTTAATTACTACGCTTTAAGATTTTTTACAATTGTTTTTCCCTTATAGTTTGATAATTATGCAATGTAGTATAAATTTTATTTTATTTTATATCATTCGCTAAATTTGATAGAAGAGAGAATAGTAAAGAAAAGAAAATATTCTGCTGACAATATTTTTGTTAACAAAAATAAAAAAAAAAACCAAGTTTGATGTGAAAGTATTTCTAGAAATGCTATTGAAGTATACTTTTAAGCTTTCAAGTTGTGGAAAAAAATAAATTAATTTGTCATTTAATGGGCTTGCAAGTCAATGACTTGTCCTATTTGGCACGTCGAAAATAGTAGCCACAAAACAAAGACCGAGCAAATTATAATTTCTGTCTAGGAATAGAAATGCCACCAGCAAAAAAAATAAAATTAAAGAATACATTAAAGACTGGATGTTGCAAATTATAAATTTTAAATGATTTAAATATTTGACAAATTGAGCAAGTACGACGAAAATATTCTGAGATTAATCGACCGTACCTTGAGAGAGAATTACGAAGAAAAAGAGGCAATGTCTATAACCTTTTTGGTATTCAATGGGCGATGAAGGTACGGAGTAGGTGAGGCGAGGAAGAAGAAAGAAAGAAAAAA
>Ga0307509_10008865_pt1 | contig 12691 bp, 12 predicted proteins | sample 10_EM_MG_FD_202245 | JGI IMG/M metagenome (GOLD analysis project Ga0307509, IMG submission 202245) | Populus trichocarpa ectomycorrhiza microbial communities from riparian zone in the Pacific Northwest, United States - 10_EM | ecosystem: Host-associated > Plants > Roots > Unclassified | place...
AGTCTTCCACGCATCTTCTCAACACTCTCACGCCATTTCCACAAGTTATCACGCAATGTTCACTGCCCCGCTTTCCCCTCTTTTCTACCCCGCTCGGTCAATCATCAACCCCTCTTCTCACACCAATCACGGGTTCTCAGGCTATGGGGATTCCTCCGATCTTTCTAGCACCTTCTATGCCGCGGAGTTGTGGGTGTTGGAATCCGGAGAGCGCCGGGGATTTACAACAGGGTCGACCCGAAAACTCGAAACCTGATTGCGAGGCTTGCTATGTATTGACACTTTTCCAGGTTTTGATTAAGTTTTTCTACAATGACCCGAAAGTGCAGAGAGAGCTTGGAGGACGCCTACACGAGGCGGTATCCAATGGCTAAGCAAAATTCGGGACAGAAATTATAGAATTCCGCGAGGCCATTAAACCGGAAATGAAGGACAACCGCGTGCACGCCAAGGAGGAAATGTGAGAGATCCGCGAGTCCACCAAGGCCCTTGGAACCCCTTCCCTGAGAAGTTGGCTGTTCAAATAACGTTCTTATTGTCAGAAACTCTTGTCACATAGACTGGCGCAGGGGGTAAGAAAAGAAGAAAAGAAGAAAAGAAAAGAATTAGATTATGAGAACAGAATGTGAACATTTTTTAAATCATCACTGGTACTTAACTTAGGGCACGCCCGCTAGGTGCCACAGCTTTACTTGTTAAGGGTAGTGTTGTGCACGAGCCCAGGTCTGGACTAGACTCGAGCCGGCTCGAGTCTCTTGGCAACCGGTCTCTTGGCGGCTCGAACCGGGGTCCACGAGCGGACTCGAGTCTCTTGGCGGCTCGAGCCGGCTCGGACAGGGGTCCACGAGCCGACTCGACTCTAGACTCGAGCCTCTTGGCGGTTTCTTGGCGGTTTCTTGGCGGCTCGAGCCTGGCTCGAGTCCTCGAGTCTAGGTCTGGACTCGGCTCGAGCCCTCGAGTCCACAGGTCCCACGAGCCGGCTCGTGAACAACACTAGTTAAGGGTGTTTAAATGTGTTTGTGATTGTCTACTCGCGATCATTGGCTTGGATGGGCGGTTTTTTATAGGGTCAAGTGCTGCTGTGCTGGATCTGGATATATTAATTTGTCCCGAGCTGCCGAGGATCACCAAAAGTTACTACCCCACCGGCCCACCGGCCACCAATACCTACTTCTAACTCCCATACCGGACAATATTACTGAACGGCAACCGCAATTTCAATTACTCAGGCGGCGGTACAGGTATTTCTTGCCCCTAGCATATGTGCTCGAGCACTCGGGTTCAATTTGGCTGAAATCCAATACTAGTATGGGTTCCACACTTATATATCATACAGGGATTCTCACTTCGTGCTACTATACAACCAATCTTAGAGGTGAACTAGTACCGGGCTGCCCTCATCGCAGTTAGCAGCATAGCTAGCCAAACGCTGGAAACCCTAGGTATCCTCTACTACTGTATGGCCTCTACCCCCTAGATATTGGCCACCTACCAAAAGTGGAGCAATCGAAACCAGTTATGAACATATTCGGCGGTGGCAAGTTAATGACGGGGGTGGAATTTATTGCCAAACAGTGGCTCTTTGTGATGTGATTGGTAGCATAGCCTTGGGGCATCAAGAACAGTGGACACATATCTGGAGTTCATTAGCTCTTGTATAAATGACAAGCAAGAATAATCCGAAAGTCGGAGAAACAAGTAGCAGTTAAGAGCGAAGTGACGAAGTCAGGATGAAGAGAAGAGAGGATAAAAAGAAACTAAGAGAAATGAGGAGAGAGGAAGCGAAGGGAATCGAAGATAGGAGCAGAGATTGGGTGGGATTAGATGGGAAGAGAAGGAGCACGGCGGATGCTATCAAGGAAAGTGAGGTAAAGAATGGAAGAAGGCGGAATTCGGAAGTTTTCTGGGCTAACTTATGCATTTAATGATGTTTGTTTCCCTCCTAAGTGCGGGGATATAATTAAGATCAAGATATCCTCTTCCAATATCAGAGCCCTCAAGTGCGCGTTAAGACAGGAGACCGTTTCGATAGAAAAAAGAATTGGCAGTGTCTCTTGATGGTGTCTTAGGGTGTAAGTTAGTTACAGGGCAAGGGAGGATCAAGATAGTGGCTCGCCGGAGTTGGATCTGGCATGTTGCATGGATCACAACTTCTCACTATCCCTGTGCAAGCAACAATTCTGGAGGATGTTGGTTGAAAAAATCTCAAAGTTCCGGTGATGGATCTAGTGAACTTGGTAGAGGTTTAGGGGATGCTGGTTTGCGGATACTTGGGAATAGTAGGGGGAGGTCTTGGTATTTAGTTGGAGGGTCAATATTTACCTATGGCAGACTGGTGAGAGGAGATGTCGAATTGACAAAGCAGAATGTGAAATCGGGTTACTCAGGTACTATGTGTAGAAGAAAAGACTTGTGTCTATTATCGGTTGTATATAGGAGGGATCGTTTCTAACTAGCTAAATTATCAAGGAGGTAGGAAACCACAGCTAGTTTCCTGGGTCTATTGCTATAGCTTGCATAAGTGAAACATCTTTCTCAAGGCGTCTGAGTTTGCTGTTTTGACAGGGCCGGACAAAAGATCAGCAAAGCAAAACGTCATACTATATTGAGGGAAAACTTCGACATTCTAACCCAAATTTCTCTTACGCGGGGTAATATGGCACAGAGGCATTTGAGCCATCACGGGGTCTCACTCGACCGGACCGGCACTCCACAAGTTTGATAGGCCCTCTTAGAAATCATACTGTTGGAAGCCTTTGATGCTGCTTGGCATGCTCAGTAAATAGCACTCAGAATATCGCCCTCGGCATATCGTGCTCGGCGTATTACTTTATCATTCAGACAAAGGTTGCGGAAGTGGAGTCGGGATGGATGCAGCTCTGGAAGCAAGACGACCATCAAATGGTAGAATGGGCGGAAAGTTCGATGCCCGGCGCGGAGGTTATAAACCGCGGGAGTTCCCTCTGAGGCATGTCTTTTCCTTTGTTAGCAAGGGGGTGCGCACAAGGGGACATATATGGATATGTGTTGCGATTGATTGGAGGATGGGAAGACGACTTCGGTGTGGTTTATATATTCTCCTGTCTTTTACCGTTAGTTAAGTAAAAGGACGTGAATGTAAAGGGGCGAACTTCCCCAAGTTGTACGTTGGCGATCGGAGGCGTTTGTGCTGCTTTAATTCCTGGAGTTTCATTTAGTTTCGCAGTTGCCATCTCGTTGTCGCCGTTTAGGAAGATACGAGGGGAGTGGTGCCCGATCAGCAGCCGGCAGAATGGAGTGTTTGCACAGCCGCTGATCGGGTACGGAAGGTGTCCGGAGCGGCTTTACCGAAGATGAGAACAAGGGAGAGAAGAAAGGTGGGATAAGAGTTGAGGTAAGACATGTTAGATTGATTTGGTTTACCAGAAGATGAAATTGCTGATGCGTTCAAGTTAAGAGTGAAAAGATTAAAAAAAATGCGCGAAGAACTCACCACCAGTGGCAACTAGGACGGCTCTATGACTAAGAAATAACGCTCTAGCGACACGTCTCGTAAACAAGGCAACTCAGGCTAGGCCTTCCATAACCCCCGGCCTCTCCAATAAATTTTTAATATATAGTAATATCTAGCAAATAGTATAGCTGTGGAACGAACAGCAGTGTTCCCAACCGTCCGGTCCGTCCGTCTTCGGGGGAGGACGGGACGGACTACGTCACATAGTCCGTCTTTTTGGGGGTGCTAGGACGGACTGCGCCCGGGAAGGTGAGGACCGGACGGACTCTAGGGGACTATAGTCCCAGCGCTTGGACCTCCTGCACTAGCTAAGCCGAAATCATGCACCTCCAAACGAATTCTTTTCACATCATGAGACGTCACTCTTGCAGTCCCCGGCGGTCCCCTGCCGTCCCCCGTAGTCCCCCACCGTCCCCTGCGATCCTCGCCCTTTCCCGGCAGTCCTCGATAGTCCCCGGCCGCCCCCACCCGTCCCCCACCGTCTCCAGCCATCCCTTGCCGTCCCCTGCAGTCCCCGGCCGTCCACCCCCTACCCTAAACTAAAATGTCTCACCCCGTAGGGCCCGCCGTCCTGCACTTAGGCCGCCCCGGACGGACTACAGATAACAGTCCCGCCCCGTCCGGGGCTCTTGGCAGTCCCCCCGCCGGGCCCCGCCGGGCCCCCGGACGGTTGGGAACACTGGCCCACACCCCTTCGCCTACAAAACCCAAACCAAACCAAACCAAATCAAAACCATCTAAACTTACGGACCTCCTCCACTCCCTCCTTTTCCTATTATCTGCATTCTACACTGAACATTCCCGTTTACCTTTATCCCCACAGACTATATTCCACCACTACTGCCATGGCGTAGCAGAACTCATCGCTTCTTAGATCCAAACTTCTCTACAATCCATCGAAAGAATTCTTGCCATTTCTTATTCCACCCCATCAGCGCATGGCCCCTTTCCTGTAGACTCATGCATGAGCACTTAATACTCCATTTTGTCAATACTAGCCAGCCATAGATGGACATGGAATCGAAGCCGGATATAACTAGGTAAAAATCGGACAAGAGAGGTGAGTTTTCCTGTATTAATACAGCAGTTATTAAGGGGATTACGAGAAGGGTATTAGCTGAACTCAGCGAGGTTGTTGCTAGATAAAGTGCACGGCGCGTCATTGATGAGCAAGGTTGGTAGGGAATGTCCCTGGATGGAAGGAGCGATGCGGAGGATTTCATTCAAACTTGGCCAGACTTCCAGTGTGATACCAGGTTCTCAATACATATTAATAATTGTTGGATTCCATGTAGATCTGGAGCCGTGGGCGATGCGCTTCGATCAAAGAAGAATCGTGTTAAAGAGATTTTCACCCTTGGACTCACCATGTCTCAGGTCTCTCCGGCATGGAATAAGAAGGAGATATCTAAGCCTGAAGCATCACATGTTCGGCTGAACTCTAGCAATTAATTGTCGTAGTGCCTTATCGGGTTCGAGCGGTCATCACAACTGCCCGTATCAAAACCTATGAATGGTGAATTTCAGCCTTGTCTATTACTATTACTTGGCTCAAAGAAAGAAAAGAGATAAAAAATCTAAAGCAACAAGCAGCGAATTGAATCTAGAGGTTTCCTCTCAGGTCATCAAGACACCATTTCGTATTGTTTTTCTTGATAAGGCGAGGAGTACAGTAAAAATCCTCTCCCCTCCTGTTCTCTACCAGCTGCTTCATCTTGATGGCGATTTCTTCCTAGGCTATATAGCCATCCAGCTAAACTGGTTCAATCTTCCTCATCCACACTCTGTCATGACCTTGTCGAAGAAATTCAATCGCACTTGGACCTACATGACATTGTCATTCAGGAAGCTTGGTATGGCTTCCCCTGAACGGAAGGCTCGTATCCGAACAGCCCCTTCAACCTCTTCCTGCTCTAATTCAACAGATTCCATATCCTGTAAAAAGACGGGGAAAATATCAATCAATCATTTTTCATTCCTCATAGCCAACCCTTGTAATAAACATGCCCATCTGACGTTTGATGGGTTTCATGCGCCTCTTGCTCCCTGATAACCATTTTGTTCGCTAACTGAGATATTGTTGTCCTCCCCGAGGAGCATTGCTCTGGCGGACCTCCGAAAGGACTCCGGATACTGCGCCAACCCCAAAGGCGAGTGCCCCAGATCCAAAATGTCTAGACAAGGGGTATCCGGCGACAAAACAGGAAGCTATGTAGCGGAACACACGAAGTTCTCCGCCCCTATCAGAGTTACCCTATTGCAAACAAATATACTTTTCATTCCCCGCACCTGCTAAAGGAGGAATGAAGGGCGAAGAAATATGTTGAGAAGACAATGCAAGTGAGCCATCATTGGCATCTGCATAGAAATCCTCATCTGGTCGCTGTGATTAACCCGCTCCAGGTCCCCCAGGAAATTCTCCCTGAAAAAGCTACCGCTTGGGGAGGAGGGGCCAAAGCCCTCCCACCCATGCTGCCGGATCCGCTGCACACAAACACCATCACTTTTTCAGGGTCAGGGAGCCCATGTCAGCCCCCTCTGTCCTGCTCGCCAGCAGAAATTTCCTTTCGAGAGCAAAATTGTAGCCTTAGAACTGGTAGAAACCTAAGTTCGGCTTAATATATTACTCCGTAAGTAACCTGTACGATGTTGCTCTTGTTCCAAAGATTTTGTACGGGAGTAGTGCGTTACCCTCTATACGGCAAGGCAAGTTTACTGTTTGTATGATAATTCCTAATTTGTGAGATTCCCAAGACTTAGGCCTACCCTTGTCATGTTCGATTTTTACTTCCGATATTTACCACACCAGTGATGATGCTCTTACAATAACTCAAGTTCAACGGAGACTTATGATTTCAATATCACTCAGGGTCCCTACTTCCTAAAATGATACTATTGAGAGAGTTTCTAGTCCCCGAGCCTATCTGCGTTAGACTGTAGGCAAAAACAGAATAAAAGATCTTACCTCAGGAAGATTGTGTGACAGCAATGTTGCCGTGGATTTCTTGCACAAGGATTCTATCACCTTAACCCTGTTGCTTTTTCTAGAATGATATGTAGGATTGGACAATATGTGCTAACGAGCGTGAATTGTTATCTCCTTTGATACACACTCACCATGATTCCCTCATTTACACCAATCATCAGAGTGTGTACTAATGACAAAAGTGAAATTGATTTCCGGAGCGGGCGGGAAATGGCCCCACCACCAGCCCCGCACGTGAAAACCTACCCCACCCCCACTCAAGGAGGATCCATGACTAATAACCGACGGAATATAGAATAATTTATCTGCCCACGCTTCTCCTCTCTGCAGTTACATAGCTGATTACAACCTACTACGTGTGAGACTATCACGAGAAGAACTAAAAACTATTCATGCCAGGGGGACAGCGAAAGGTTATTTAGTCAGCCCACCAATTATGCTATCGCAATCCCGGAACTCGAAAATCTAAATTTTCAGGCCATTTTCCTTTCACGTAAAATACGGTCATGCGCCACAGCATGCCCTATCGATGCCTTTCCGCTTAAATTCTACTACTATGAACCTAGGAGTGAGACTGTATATTGATTGGTAAGATTACTAAGACATACACATCGTTCCCCCTTCAACAGTTTCCATTGACGCTACCGTAGTAATTGTATATTCTTATTAAAAAAATCCTGAAAATGGGGGAAGCTCTAGAGTTAAGTACTGATTCGGCTTAATGCTACTCTGTCTACCCCCTCTTATTATTTCCCCTTATTCCGGACCTGAAGAGTTTAAAACCACCTTGGTCTCTCCTGCAGAGGATATTTTATAACGCCTCCCGGCTCTCCGCAATTACTGCCCTAACTTACTCTTAGATAGGTTACTCTGTGATCCGGTGGCCAGTCGAGAGGGGCAAAAGGGAGGAATACTAATGTGTGGGTAACTTATTCAATGATCCGTTGTAGTCCCTCTCGCTTACTCTACAATAGGGGCGGATATGAATTACTCGATCACGTACAAAAAAACCTTACCTTCAAAAACCTGCCTATATCATACCACACCACAAGTAGATCAGCTTCCGTCTTCTACGGGAGGGAGAATACTGACCAAGACCAGTACAGTAAACCTCTGATAATTCCAGCAGGTAGGGAGTAGCACAAGGTTGGAAATAAGGGGGGGTGGAAAGAGGAGAGGGGTCTTGGCACAGGGGCGGCCAGACATGACTGATGACTAGGTTTCGAGTGAAGTCTCGTGATGGCTAAGCGACAAGGAAATTTTGTGCAGAACTTGGATATGATGTACAGAGAACTGAGTAGCGAGTATGAATTCAAATAAGAGAGTGCGGCCAAGGCAGACATAACTGAAGACTATTTTCCACCGTGAAGTATGATAAAAGACTACTTTTGCTGGAATTAAGGTCCGTGGAATGTCGCGGAATTGGAAACTATAAGTGGCATGGAATTTTCTGAAGGATTTTCCATAAGTTAAATGTGGGGACTCTGGAAACACTGGTATCACGAGAGGGCGGAATTCTTGGAGGTGGGAAATATCGGAAGTTTCACTATCTATTGGGAGTAGTCATTCCCTCCCACGAGCAAAACAAGATCCACCGAAAGCAAAACAGATCCCCACACGAGCAAAGCAAATCCTCCCCACCCTTTTGCCCACCGCATGGGTGGCACACCAGTACTGCCTCCTTCTCCTTCCGCGTGTGGACCTGCCATAAAAATTAGTGTTGAATGCAGTTTCCAATATCCGTGGGGCAAGGTTAACATAAAAGATTGAAAGGGAGAGCTTGACTTACGAAGCATGATTCCACACACATCTGGCATATTCCTCCAGGTCCTTTCTGGTGAAAACGAAATCACCTTCCTCCACGGCAGGGCGGGGAGCGGTCTTGGGGGTCTTGGGAGAGCGAGAGGGGGAGGAGGAAGACTCGGGGGAGCAAGAGGGAGAGGGGGAGGACTCCCGGGAGCGAGAGGGCTCGGAGGACTCGGGAGAGGGGGAGAGGGAGAGGGTTTGACGGGTGCACGGAGGAAAATGTTTTGAAACTTTAAAGTTAACGATGCTCCTTTGGGGCTTTACTTCCCAAGATCTCCAATTTGCCTACCATTTTCGGTAGGGTTGCTGTGTGGCCAGGGCGGTCTCGGAGCTCATATCGGTTTTGGACCGGGCCATTTTCCCAGAGTTCCAGATTAAGTTTCTTCTCCGCCTTGTCAACCGCAATCAAGAGTACGCTTTACACCTTGCCCCCAGAGTTGGAAAGCCACCAGTGGGCAGTATTAATCAAACTATTGTATGATTGTGATACCGCGCACTCTATGACGAGAGTCGGCCAATCCTTCTCATCAGGGCGAAACTTGTACGGTCTCCACGCAAGGTCAGCTTCTTTTCCACTCGAACGTCCTTGATAAGCGGTTTCGTCCACGCGGGCGCAGTCAGACTCCATTCCCATCAGAGAAATCTTGTTATCTAGCCGGGTCCCAAATACTTTGCCGTGTTCTCAGCCGTCCGGGGCCCCCGTAGGGCCCGGCGGGGGGACTGTCAAGACCCCCGGACGAGACGGGACGGCAAAATGTAGTCCGTCCTCGTCCTCGAATTCCCAGGACGGCGGTCATTAGCAAGGACGACGAGCCCCACGACCTGAGACAAGTTCTGCCAGGGGACGGTAGGGGGCGGCGGAAAACAGCGGAAAACATCGGAAAACATCGGAAGACGGCGGGGGACGACGGGGGACGACACAATGTCGTCCGTCCTCGTCCTGGCCCAGGACGGACGGACTGCCCCGTTGCGAACACTGATACTTTGCCTGCTGCTTCGTGAGACAGCCCTATCATGATCTCTGTCGTGATGTCTCTTCGTTGGGGTAACTTATTGGACCGGGAAGTGGATTAGACGCAGATCGGTTTGTATGTGAATTTTGCGCGAACCCCGACCGCGGGAAGTTCAGCAGGGGTAAATCTACGAATTCAACTCAAAAACAGCCAAATCTAAAACAGTGGGCGCTCAGAAGTGTCTCCTCCCCTCCTGAATCTCATCCTTTCAGGGTTGTGGGTCAATTGAGCTTTCCATATTTCTATTTTTTTAGTACATTTTAACCAATCCACTTCACCGTCTGATCCTCTTCCTGGTCCAATACGTTACAGCAATCAGATTCCTTTCTCGCTGGGGTTGTGAATATGGTGCGTGGACAGAATTAACCGCCCACTAATGATCAATAGCAACGCAACCTTCCTCCTCACACCGCGTCTAATCTAACCCAGAATTGTTATTGGAACGTGATGCCTTCAATAACGGAATGAATGACCAAATATTAAACTACACCAAAAAATATCACTCGGGAAATAATCTAAGCAGAATGATATTTACCCCCCGGACCTCTCTTAAATACATTTCCAAACCAGGAAGCCATGCTACCCCAGCAACCCCCGCGCTCCCGCCGCGCTATACTACAACCCCGTCACCCCATATGTCCAGACCGCTCAGGATTGTTGAGCTACTACTCTGACTGCGGCGGACAATCTTCATCCGCCGCCCCCCACCGCTGCAACGGTTAACACCGCGCATACCGCTACATCAACGATCCAATCGTTCGGAATTATCCCCATAGCTCTTGTCTTGACAAATAGAGGACTGCGGGCGAAGTCCGATTCTACCATCGTTCCGTTTGTGTCCGCGTTGATCAGTTTGATGCTTCCCTTGGCCCGAGCGGGTCGAAGTCAACTTCTCTCCGTGATGTCGACGAGATATGCATCTTCGCTATTCGCCACCCCAGGGTGGCAAAGGCACTACCGTCGGCGTTGGGCGTCCCATGATAGTCGATAGTATTCGGTTGCCTAGGCAGCCTATGCCTTTGTATGGTTGCTTTGGCACGGATTGGATTTTTGATTGTGGGACGGTGGCTGGAAAGGTGGTGTTGCCGCTTCTAGCGAGAGGGGTGCTAGGGGAAATTGCGGAGAGGACTGCTTATTTCGGGTATATCACTGTGGCTGGGCCGTCACCTACCGGGGGAATTCGGCGGGAGGGTGGTTCCAGGCCCAAGGTTATATAGCTTGAATCCATACCCGTCGTGGGATCTCGACGTAGGAGTGTGAGCTCATTGAAGGTTTCACCTTGCGAAGTTTGGCGCATTGCATAGATCGCGTAGAAGGGGTTGTTTGGGGAGGGGCCGAAGGTGAAGTGTTCGGGGAAGGAGAAGGAGTGTTGAACTGGGTTTGGGTGCTGTAATGGCGCCTGTGTAAGAGGTTGTTAGAATATTGTATCGATCGCGTGGTTATGGAATGCTGACCGATACATGTTTAGAACGAAGTTCTTCCTGCTCCACTTCGTGTGCCAGGTATGGGTTTTGCACCTTGAGCCGCGGCCCAGAGGCTAACCAAATCTGCTTGTGTGGGCCGGCCGTATGACAGTGCTCGTGGTGGGGGAAGGAATGCATCCAATGCATCCAGGTGGGTCGATGTTGGTAAAGAGGGTACTTGGAAACTCGACATCGGGGCTATTGAGTCCTGTGTGGGCTTTGATGAGTCATGGTAGACCCTGTGATAATTCGGACGTTGCATTTGTAGTTCTTAATGGTCCTTCTCTCACTCTGGTAGTAACCCGTCTTCTTCATCTCCTTCTCCGGGGATGTATACAGTTGCCCGCAAAGGAAAAATTATTGAGGAATCCGATTTCCGATACGAGTGTCTTTGACTGTAAATTGGCTTCTCATCCACCATTGGCGGTGGAATGGCAATTTCTATGGGGCAGGGGGGGCGGGCAAGATTGCGAATATCACCTTAAATAATCTCTACCGGGGAACGCAATCCGGTTGAGCCCTATGAGCCACAGGCGAGTTGAGACCCCCATTTCGAGCTCCGTGAAGGTGTGGAATATGGTGAGCTTGGTGGCGGATTAGGAACAGATCCCGGCAAAGCTACTTCACTCCTGATGCGAAACCTCCCTGGGGGTGAATGCTGGTAGATTACCTTTGGGAAGGTGCCCATCTTCTTGCATACCGGGGTAGAGCTAAGCGGTAAACCTGGAGGAATAGATAGTCCATGCCCGGTAGTCGTCGAAGAACGTTCCATCCTGCGTAACCTTGGGATTGGCGGCGACTCCTTCTTTGGGGTTGTGATTCCTGTCGAATAGTTTCCTCGGACGGGACGAGAACAATCGCGACTGGAGAGAGTCGACACAGGGGTGAAATATCCATAGACCTGAAGGTGGGAACACACCCGGACAAGGGTCGGGGACTTCCCGCAATGGGCTCGTAGTAATGGCTATACATGGTGTATGCAAGTATTTTCTATCTATCATTATCAACTCCGATCATCTTTGCTCACTCAGATCGATGAACTCACAAATCCAAATGTCTATCGTGCACACGAATAGATTTGCCGTTGTAGCAAGAAAACAAGCCAAATGGAACACATTCTCAATTCTCTCCCTCACTTATATCTCTACGATGAAGGTCCGATGCATTTAAGGTCTTCGGCAGTCCAACACCATAATAATCAACCACAGCGGTCAGAAACCCTAACTCTGCGGCGTAGCATTAGTTGCAGACCTGCAACCGCTGAAGACGGAAATCGGATTCCGAGTGAAATATATTTAGTCAACCGGCCTCTCGGAGCGACCCCATGATTGCGACCCTTCTCGTTTACCAGAGCTTTATGCTCATCCGCATTGGGCTGCCGGTGTCCCTGGGCTTGTGGTATCGGGTTAGTTGATGAATCCGATTGCTCTGAGATTATGCGGACTGGGCATGCATCTTATGAAAGTCGTTTTTGCAAATTGCTCGAAGGAGCAAATTAGTTGGGAGAGAGGCGATATTCTGGGAGTAGCAAGTAAAATACATTTCATCTCGGGAAGAGTCTGAGTAAGTGATCACCAAGATCTAGCGGCGTCGCAACACTTGATTGGTACGTTTCCTTTCTCCCCCGAGCCACCATCGATGTTCAACATATGATACCATTGGGGTGAGAGATAAAGGTTGAAACCTTAATGGTATTCGGGAGGGAAAGTCTGAGAGTCGCTAGTATTAAAAAGGTTTGCCCCCACTACCTCATGTCCGACAGAGCAGCAAACGAGAGCAGTGTTTGACCACTATAATCCTGCCCAGTGTTCCCAACGGGGCAGTCCGTCCGTCTTGAGCTAGGACGAGGACGGACGACTTTTTGTCGTCCCGTCCCGTCCTCCAGCCAAATTGCCCGGGCATTCAGAGTGATGGACGTCGGGCCCCGCAG
>Ga0307509_10008866_pt1 | contig 12690 bp, 13 predicted proteins | sample 10_EM_MG_FD_202245 | JGI IMG/M metagenome (GOLD analysis project Ga0307509, IMG submission 202245) | Populus trichocarpa ectomycorrhiza microbial communities from riparian zone in the Pacific Northwest, United States - 10_EM | ecosystem: Host-associated > Plants > Roots > Unclassified | place...
TCGTTAGACCAGAGATAGCCAAGCTATCCTCTTGGTTAGTCGATTGCCTGGTATAAGGGACAGACGAACCGTATAGAGTCGCTCGTTTGGAGTTGTGATTAGGATCGGGCCAGAGTGGCCCTGACAAGTAGTATGAGCAGGACTTACCGAACAGGGGTATATGGGGATAAATCAAAGATTGTACAGGAGAGTCCACTAATCCTTGTACAACACTTGGGTTGAGACTGGCCCAACAGTAAAGAGGGTTCCAAAACTCATAGTGGGTTCTGCAAACTCAGAGGGTCTGTTTGAGTGCTGGAAACTCCATGGTCAGCCAGAGACCCAAGGTGTTGGGATGCTCAAATAAAACTCATCAGTCCGGCTGAAACTAGTGCCTGGATGAAGTGTTCTGTGGCTCAATCATGTTGCTTGTGCACTATCACCTCCTGTGTGAGTGGTATTTGGCATGGTGTCTGCAAAACCCCTCAACACCCTTATTGTGACCAAAACTGCAGCAATTGAGGATCTAATGTCCACAACCTCACTCCAGACAACCAGAGTTTCTGACATTTGAACATGCCTGCTGAGTTTGCAAGACCCTTTATGAGCTGAGAAACCCTCTTTGTTGTGGGACCAGTTCCCAACCCAGGCATTGTGAGTTGGTGGATTCTCCTGTGCAGTCTTTAATTTACCCCACATGCCTCTTTTTGGTAATTTTGCTCATCCTGCCACACACAAAGGCACTTGCAATCAATCCCTCTTATCACATGTTGAACTAGGCCCTTCTGTGTGTGAAAATACCAGGCATAGTGGTTTATGGTGCCTTCACATCACAAGATTCATGATCTCCATGCATGTTCAAACATGCATTGAGGAGGAGGATATAGATTTGACGTGCTTATACTTAATGATTGAAGGGGTGTCTGTGTGTTGGTCTATGGTTTACCCCTATGTGTTGGGGAACTTGCCTGGGGTTCACTGTAGATGTTTGGGGGTGAGGATTGTGGAATGACTGAGTCCAACAACCAACCCAAGGCTGATTGGTGGCTAAGCATTGGATACACATGAGCCACAAAATGCACAAGTTGTACATAACTCCCAAGGGGGCTGGTCTGATGAGATTTCTGAGTCCACAAACACTTGGGGTTTAGGACTATTGGATATCCCCAGTGTTCAATTCAACCTTTCCTACCTTTCCACATCCAGCTGGTACTTAGGGAACAGTCACAAAAGTATATTCTGACCTCGACCAGAGGTTGTAGCCTCAGAAATGAGTAATGCAGAGGTATGCAGCTCCATTCATGACATTTTGTGGATAATCTTCCCTATACCCTCCTCGTTGCCTGTATAGTACAAATTACAATGCTGCACTTGGCTGGTAATAGATGTTTGGTAAGTGGATGGGGCATATACTCTACAAATCTCCACCACTAGAAGAGGACATGACTGAAGTCCAGAATCAACACCTCCCCAGAGTTATACCCAGCAACAAGATACTGCCCATCCCATTGTAGACAAGTTGGTTAGATCAATCTCCCATGCAGCTGAAAACCCACCTTTCCAGTGGCTGTATTCTGGATCCCAGATAGCTTGTCATCCCACAACTTGGTGTTATTGAGGGCTGGGGGTGTGGTGGACAATTTAACAGGGGATGAGCCTGAGATCCCAAAGTCCCACCCTTGGAGCTCCTCAACAGGGGAATGAACCCAAACTCTCAAACCATCCACACTGAGGGATCTTTGGGGACCAGAATACTTAAGCTCCACCTTACCAATACCCTCTCCTGTCAGTATAGACCAAGCTTGAAGAGATCTGCAATATAGGCAGTAAACCATTGTCCCATCCCCTGATATCTTGACATCCTCAACAACATCCTCAGTTGTGCCCATGCTTTGGAGTTCCCCATTCTCTGCATCCCAGATATGAACCTCCTCATCCACATGCCAAACAGAGATCAACCTGTCATTGATCAGCCGGACATCAATATATTTAGGTTCTTTGACTGGGGTCTGAAAGAATGCCTTGCAGTGGCCAGATGAGATATCCCAGATCCTCACCACCCCATCAGAATCACTTGATATAGCTTCATAATCTTTTGTTTGCAGAGTGATGGATATGATTGAGGCTGAGACAAGAGGTGTGAATTTTGGATTGGTTACAGTTGGGTCTACCAACAAGTCAGAAATCTGCCAGAACTTGACTGATTCATCATAGCATGATGAGATCAGGGAGGAGGGGGAGGAAAATGCAAGAGAGTATATACCCCTGCTGTGGCCAACATAGGTCTTGATGAGGTGGGGATCTGAACCAGTGATGTCCCAAATGTTGATGGCACTACCAGCAGCAACAGCTATGAGCCTACCACCAGGAATGAGACAGCAGCAACGAGAAAGTTGTCTGTTATCAAAGTGTTGAACCACAACAACTACCCCTTGGCACAACACAACCTGAATCTGGTCCAAGGAGAATGAGACATGAGAACCATCATGTACAGGGTTGATTTTGCAACTCCTAATGTCCCACTGCCATACTTTCCCACCAGATGCAGAGATGAGATGTTGGGGGGTCCACAGGAGAAAAGCTAACATGGTACACCCTTTCCTGTTGCTCTATGACATGGTGACACTCCCCCACCAGAATGTCCCACAGATGAATTGTCTTGTCATTAGAGGCTGAAGCAATCATGGTGCAGTTTGCAGAGATAGAAACAGAAATGATGCTATCAGTGTGGCCATGGAAGGTCTTGACAACCCCACCAGTCTGTATATCCCAGAGCTTCACAGTCATATCTCCACCTCCAGATACAAGCAATGTCCCATCTAATGAGAAGGTAACAGATCTCACTGAATCAGTGTGCCCAGAGAGAACAGCTCTCTGGCTGCCTGTGGCTCTATCAAGGACAGCGATGGCACCATTATAACAGCCAACTGCAATGATATCTTTCCAGCATACAACAGCCAATGGGGAGACATCCAGTGTAACTGTACACAAACACTCTCCCCATTCAACTGGAAGCCCCCTGACCACTCTAACCTCTTGTGAGAACTCTGCACTGTAATACTTATGAAACCATGATGAGGATGGGGAACATGGGAGGGCAGAATGGTATAGCTGGGAAGGAGAGTTGCGGATGATGTCAAGGTATTCCAAAAGAAGGCACTGGCTACCATTCACCCACTCACAGGACCCCCCCTGCCTGAACAAGAATGAATATGTATAGTAGTAGGTACCTTGCACACAACTCACCAATGCATACCATTGCTGTATGTTGTTAAGGGCATAAACACAGACATCAATACTTTCCATAAGGCTGAGGACCTCAATCCAAAACAGGAGGTCCATTGTGAAGAAATCATCAATAGCTTTCCACACTTCCTCAACACCTGGGCCACTGCCTGGGATACTCATGAGGTGATTTGTCCAGAAGCAACATGCATACCCCAAGGCATCTCCAATGTAGGCCAATCTGTGGTCAGGAAGACCTTTAACATTACCAAGAAGCACATAATCATCCAGGTTGCAGATATTCTTCTTCAATCTTTTCTTCATTAGCTTGAGACACAAAAGTAGGATCTCTCTGTGATGAATTGAAGGGTCTATGAAGAACCGTTGGTCTGTGCATCTTTTTGGGTCCATGAGAAAGTCTGGAAATGACTTGTGGAAGATATGAATGGGGGTAACCTTGCTTATTGGGATGTGGAGGAGAGAGTGGAGGGGCCGAAGAGTAGTGGAGACACTAACCACTCCTAGGAGGTCTGAGAGTACCTCCACCGAGAGAGGGTTAAAAAGAAGCAAAACTGCCCCAACTACAGTTCTGAAACAGGAATGGGGTTCCTCATCATCTATGTCTATATCATCAACTGCTTGCTTCAAGACCTGGGTGTAAAGTATGTCAATCCCAGACCTCCCCTCATGGAATGTGCTTTGTGGGAGGGAGGTTATCCGATGCAGCTGTTGAGTGGGTGGGCAGTTCCTGGACAACATGACAAACTTGATAACAGTGGAAGTATAGATGAAGAATCCAGCTGCCTTCTTGCACAGGATCTTGATATCAGATGGGCTTGGCCAATCCTCTGTCAGATCACAGTCACTTCGGTTTTGGGCAAGGCTGGCAAACTGTGTGCAAAAAAATAGCTCAATGTCCTTGTCCACCACTTCAGGCTTGACCTCATGAAGTTTGAAGACTTCTGTGATCTGTACAAGAGACTTCAAGCAAAACCCAGAACGGATTCTGGGTTCATGCCGTCTGGTGATGAAAAACTTGACTTTGGGGATCTGATCCACATAGCGGGAGAGGATTGAGAGGATGGCAGATCCAGGTTCTTCATCCTTGCACTCATCAAGGGCATCAACAATCACCAGGGTTGGAATGTTGGCAGCCTTGAGTGGTCCAACAATGAGTTTCTCTATTTGTGAGCAGAGTGACTCCTGTCCAACATCAGGGCGTGTCTTCAAGACCTGGAGCAAATGTTTTCGGAAAAGGGGCTCCCGGTGGGCAAGTTGGAAAGCAAGTGTTGGGAAGATTGCCTGGAGATTGCTCCGGCCCTCAAAGTCTCGTGAACAGAAAAAGCTAGTACCAAGCCTTCCATCTGCAAAGGCAGTTTCTGCGGATATTTGGGCAATGGTGGATTTCCCTGTCCCAGCCAGGCCATTCAGCCAGAAAACATGCTGGCCTGATTGGCCTGTCAACCACTGTTCAATTCCCCTGAGGACTTCCTTCCTTGTTCCCCTCAGACACCCCTGCCTATTCCCACAACAGTACCCAGCATCTGCAGTGTAATTCATCCCTTTGAGAAGGGCAAGGTCTGTTGATTCCTAGGCATTGGTTAGTCGAGAGAAGTGAAAGGCAGGGGCAAGACCCACAATGAGCAGACAACCCTTGTTATAGATATCTTGCTGTAATGAGGTCTGGTACAAGCTTCAGAGGTGGTGAGGACAAATTGCAAGGAGGAATAAACCTGATATTCCATCATTGCATCATGGACATCTTCTGCCAGACCACCAAGTTTCCCCGAATTCTCAACATTCAAAAAAAAAAACCTGCAACCTTCCCTTGGTCCACCAATGGATTCAGCTTGTGGAGAATTCCTTCTAATTTCCTAGTAAACTCCACCTGTCAGGTTGGATTCTCAATATATGAATCACACAGGGTTACTGTTTGAGGGTTTTCCTCCTCTCACATTCCTTGACTTCACTCTCCAGAGTGGTCTCACAGAGTGATTCCGCAAGCCTTTCCACCCGGGGTACCAGCGATGCTACTGTTTTCTGATTGGTTGTCGCTTGCTAGGGCAGTCGTCAGGATTGCAGATGAGACAAAAGAGAGAGATCGCACATCATAGTGTTTGAGGACAGTAGCAAGACTGCTCGCAACAGATTTGAGTGGTGGGAAGACATCTGATGATTCCTTCACCACATCGATGACCACCTTAGTGGAAGAATATGCAGCGGACACCCAACTCGAGTTGTTCTGGGATTCAACACCCCAATTGGAGGTGTGATCGGAGGATTCCAAACATTCTCCCTGGCTGGGAATCGATCGAGTGTGATCAGCAACGACGAAGTTGTCTGTGTTATGTGCATTGGTTAGGGCGCCGCCCGAAATAGCGTCGTTCATGTACTGTCAGGTTCTTGACTATGTGAGGCCAAAGGGACAGTTCTTGGCATTGTCGGGGACCTGATGGCTAGATCTGATTTCACTCGAGGTAGCACTGCTGGATCTGCTTCCTTTCCTTCGATGGAGTCGGCCTCGCTCCTCGCTTTACTTCACGCCCGGCGACGCTTCCATGGTGCAGAGAGGAATTTTCGCATGTCGGTGTTGGGTCGACACAGATGGTGGGGCGATAAGGGTGGCGGTTTGTTTGGTTGCCCGAAAACCAGGCACGTGTGCCATGTGGCGTTCCGCAGACACCCAAAAGAGTCCTGAGCCGACGCCAAACGACACTGGTGCTATCCGTTGAGAACTGTTAGAATGCAACCATCTAGACAGACGTTGTATGAGAATGATCCTCAGATCATGGAAGAACTAAGATTAGTACCTAGACAGACGTTGTATGAGAATGACTACATGACATGTTAGTAAGGTACTAGAAGGGGGAGAGATAAGGAATACATACTCCTCAGATCATGGAAGAACTGAGGAGAGGAAGGAAGGAATGTCTCAAAAGAGATAGTACAGACGCAATACTCTAACAAGAACATGAGGGAGAAGAAACGAACGGAAATGTGTTTTCGTCTGGGATCCATATTGTGATACTCGAATGCTACATACGCTAAGTTGCTTCCTGCGGAAGAATGATAATCTGGTTTACAGCCCAAGGGTTTCGCTGCTCTGGCGAATCGTGTTCACGACTACCCGTGGAAGGGGATCACCAACTTACAGAGCCGATTTGGGGTGTTGGCCTCGCCCGCCGAAGCTCATATTTCTCTCCCCGTTTCTCGGCTTTGCATACCAATTTTTGTCCGCGGCGCGTGGTAGCTTTCTCCCTGCCGGGCATGGATCCTCTACTTTCTGGTCTACCTCTCAGACCTGGGGCGGGAGCGCCGTGCCTGAACCTGCGGTACCACGGTTGTCATGCCACCCTGGGTTACGCGGCCCATCCCCCCCCCCGTCCACGTACGTCCCCTATGCCCTCGCCCATTCCGGCATGGGATTTCCGAAACCGAGCTGTGCCAGACCGTCAGCAGGGAGTTTCTGGTGACGGCCTACCCGAGCTTACACTTGTTTGAGGGCCCACAGTGGAGAAGAGAATCAGGAGAAGATCCGAAAACCACAACCGTCAGGAGTCACCGGTCTAAAAGGGAGGAACAAAACAGGACAGTCGCGCTCACTTCAATCGATTCTCCCACACGGCACCATTAGAAGCGAAATTGTACTGTGGGCTGACCTTCGTTCGTCTTTGGAATCTATCGGGGAAGAGATTGAAGGGGAAGCCGTCGGCCAGCTTTGGACCGAGGTTCAGTATGATCATCGCTTGGAAGGACAGACAGGCGGAGTACATGGGCGTCGGATAGGTGGAGTAGATGGAACCGGGATTAGTGGATATTGGACTGTGGAAGTGTAGCTGGTTGAGGTCGGGTTAGGGGAACGTGAAGAGGTGGCTCACGTGCGGTGTTCCAGACCAATTCGGTGATTCTCTCTCCATCTCCATCTCCTTCCCGGGCGAAGAAATTCAGAGAGGCAGTAGGATATTCACCCAGAAGAGGCTGAGATGGCGGGACAGGTTCCCGATTAGGGCTGGGAGAGGGTCGTCGCGATCCCTCCCGTTAGAGGAAGGTGATTGACTCGGGGAGATTGTACAGCGGTTCGCCGTTCGCGAAGTTGAAGAGGAGGTTCTCGAGCTACGGTCGGGTGGGATGGTTCACCCAGAAACGGTCTAGCCTGCCGCTGCCGTGTCGCGTCTTGAGGTTCGGACGGCCTCAGCTCGTACCGAGACTGCAGCGCTTGCCAGAGTCAGGACATTACCCACGAGATATGTTTGCGGTGTCGGCTAGGACCAATGACCTATGTCCAAGCAAGAGTCGTCAAAGGCTGCCCCACCTAAATCATGATGAAGACGCACCTTAAGAGATTCAGCCGTTTCAACTTGACTGCTCGCGACCTTTCCAATCCGGCTTCTGACAAGCTTCAAAATGTCTCGTCTCGATGTTGATAAAACAGCACGAAATGAACATGGACGCTTAGGAACTAGGCTCCTTTATGGCACTGATACGACAACCAAAACGGTGACATGGAATGGGTGAACCATAAGTGTTAAGAGTACAACCTCGCGGATGACCGGATATGGGGCTTCCGTGCCAGGCCCTACGCCAATTATAACTGGTATATAGGTCTTGTCATCAGTTGGCCAAAAAGGACCAACCATGGGTTAGGCAGCGGAGATCGGAACACGCGTGTCCCCCAACTCAGGTTGGCAAAACTTCCGGTCGCAGAAGCTAGTCCGCCCTGAACTGAAGATGATGACAGAAACGTGAACCCTCGATAGTGGATCCGATGTGCGACCAGCCTTGGCCGACCAGGGTTGCGGCGCGAAAAAGTTGGTGGCAGCGAATAAATAGCCTGGGAATTTTCCGGAGTAGTCCACGATGATGACGGTCCGAGTCAGCAGATCAGTTTATCGATTGCAGGGGTGTGGCGGGCCAAGATCTCCGTGCCTATCTCTGCTTTCCCATCTACGACCAATGTCCTCCGACGCAATCGCGAAACTACCTCTCCCCCTTCAAGATCTCGTCACTGCTTCGGTCGCCGACCGCTCAGGTGGCACCCAGACGAATCCTGAGGTCAACGAGTGGATTGAAAAGGTCGCGAGCGGACAAGTTGGAGATGCTGAGTCTCTTAAGGTGCGACTTCATTGCCGTTTCGGGTACGGTCGTGCTTGGCTACCCTTGCTTGGACTTTAGGACCTCGACACTCAGCTCACGCCACGAACATATCTCGTGGACAACGTCCTGACCCCGGCAGACGTCGCCGTCTACGGGGCTCTTCATCCAACCATCGTGCGTCCTGGAGTAACGCGACGTTCACCACTTGCGGACTAACCTTTCCATCAAATGTAGTCTCAATGGCAGCCAGCTCAATATTACTCTCACCCCGCCCTCACCCGTCACTTCGATCACATACAAAACCGACCCACCGTCCGCACATCCGCAGAAAAACTTTCACCTGCCTTCCCCCTCGTATCCTTTGACCTGGAAAACGCCCCGAAACAGGAACGCAAAGTCGAACCTCCGAAGAAGAAGGAGAAGAAGCCCTTAGCTGAGGCCCTGAAAGAGAAGGTTTCCAATGCAAAGGATGCCATCAAGGAGAAGGTTGCTGCCGCCCCGAAGAGAGAGAAAAAAGAGAAGCCCGCTGCTGTGATGAATGAGGGGGGAGGAAAGAAGAAGGGCGAATCACCACCAAAACAAGCTGCAGCTGAAGACGTCGGCGAACCTCAACCGTCGATGATTGACCTACGGATCGGAAGGATCGTCGAAATTGCCAAGCACCCTGACGCTGACAGCCTCTACGTCGAGGTGAGCCTCGATGCCCTCCTCACAGCGACGCCAACTGAAATTCCATGACTAGCAAATCGACTTTGGCGAGGAAACGGGTCCACGGACTGTCGTATCTGGCCTTGTGAATTACATCCCTATTGAGAAGATGAGAGATCGGTATCTCGTTGGTGTGGTGAGCGGGCCATTTGCTATGTTTACTTCCCGTCCGGGGGCGCTTACTCTCCGAGCAGTGCAATCTTAAACCAGCCAATATGCGTGGCGTGAAGAGCTTCGCTATGGTTCTTTGTGTACGTGGCTCCCTCCTACCGCGTTAAACACAAATTCTCAGTGATCGTTCAGGCCACCTCGAAAGAGGGCAAGGATGGCGGTATCGAACTCGTCAAGCCACCAGAGAACTCCAAGATCGGCGACAAAGTCTACTTCGAGGGATCCGACTACGAATGTGAGGCCATCCCGAAACCTCCACGTCACGCCCCTGTATCGTAACGCGCTTTTTTCACCCCAGGTGCAACTCCGTTGTCACAGCTGAACCCAAAGAAAAAGATCTTCGAGACCATTCAGCCTGGCTTCACCACTTTGGATACGCGCGAGGCTGCGTGGATAAATCCCGTCACGAAATCTGTACATAAGATCCGGACCAAGGGCGGTGTGTGCGTTGCGCCTACCTTCGTCGGCGCTTCTCTTTCGTAGGGTAGACCCACCGAAACCATCATTTCCCCTAGTACCCAGCGTTCAGGAATTACGCCACCAATCCACACTACATACCAGATATGACAACCATCGCTGTTTCAAATTCACTAGCTCCATTCTTCGGTTGGTCCGCAGTCCTCTCGTGTGACCTCCATTGAGTCCGCCGCTGTGCTCAGCGCTTCGACGACCGTGCACGAAGCTGACTGGGGCTTCGCCCGGGTACGACGACCAAGATGAGAGCCGAAACTCCCTTCCCTGTGATCTCGACATTGTCCACAGCGTCCCGGACTCCCAACCACATTGAAGACGTTCACATCTCTGGTAGGGGGTGTGGTGGGCATTACTAAACTCCTTGGGCGTCCAGCCAAAGTTGAGAGGAACCGAACCTCCTTGCCTTCAGTGAGCCTCAATTGCACCAAGGCTCAGCTCAGCATCACGCACGGTGGAGCCGCTCGTGACTGAGTAGATCGTCAATCTACGATTCATCGAAGCCGGCCGGCGTACGGGTTGTCGGACATCCTTGGTTGGAGGCGCGGCTGACGCCGGCTCAGCAGCTATGGAGGCGGATATCCCTCTGCCAAACCTGGTGCCGTATCGGATGTGCGCCTCACGTCCGGGATGTTTCGGGAGCAACCACACAAGTCGGATCAAAGAAGTACGGAGTACATTGATAACGGGAGGGCATTATTCGACCAGATAAGTTGTACAACGTGACCCAGTCAATCAGGTTATCATAATCGACTATGCGTTCCTAACGGCGGTGATTTTCAAAGGGAGCTGGGTGCCTTTGTGTTCTTCTCCGAGGACCACGGGGATCATCAACCCAGTTTTGACCCTCTTGATTTGCGGGTGATGGTTCGCATGGGAGACGTCGAATCTCTGGATGAGAGTTACCAGGAATACTTGCATCTCGATGATACTACCCAAGAGCTGGATCTCAGCATCCCCCGTGAGAGTGAATGATATTAGAGAAGATCAACGCACGCGAATCGCCATCCGATACAACTCCTCACTCCTCCGGAAAACGTGGCGCTGGATGAACGAGGGGTCAGCTCTCAACGTTCATCGCGTACATCGAACCCATGTGTGACCGTACAGGTTCCCGCACACCCCAACCGGGGATTCCACTTGCTCCTTCATCTCTAACCAACGCTCCGGTCGGAATTCATAAGCATCTAGACCCCACACATCCTTGTTCCTGCGGTGAAGACAAGGGTATGAATGTATTGCCAAGATGATGGTGAGGGGTCAGTGAGATGGACGCACAAGTTGTATCCAATCGCTGAGATGGTGACAGGAGTTCCTTTTGGAATGGGTAGTTCGGTATACACCTTCCCAGAGGTACCGACAACCGGTTTCGTGAGCGGTAGGACGTCATCTTCTATTGGCATACGCGCCACTTCTACGGCGATGGGATGATGCCTCAAAATCTCCTATGTAAGGATTTGATGGGTCTAGCACCTCGTTTAGTGTATACGAACAAACGATCTCGGCGAACCTTTAAAACGGCTACCAGGTATGGCATATTCTCAAAGTCGTTCGCCGTGAAATCCGCATCACCCCTCGCCTTGAGTTTCTCCAGAGTCTCGTTGATCCCTGCCCGCAGTTTTTCCTGGCAGTCGCGGTGTTTGGCCAACTCCCAAAGCCCGAGGGTCAGCTGTAGAATTCGTGACCGCTGCGTTCGAGGATACCACGACAGAGGATGGAAGTCCGACCGTTTTCGCTGTAGTCTCGTGCCCGGCCAACATGATCGTTCTGCGGACAGTGAGCACGAGGACTTCGGGGTGACGGAGGGCGATGGTACTCACTGAACTTGTGGAATGATCTCTTCGTCGGTCAGTCGCCAGTCCTGGCGCTGAGAATCGCTGGATTTGACTGGGTGAGGGAGGTCCTCAGCAGCCACGCGAACGGAAGTGGAATAAGGGGAACAAACCGAGCAGAGTCATGACATCCTTCCTCGCTGTACCATCTGTTAACTCTTGTCTCTTCGATTCGAGAAATTTCCGGGCGACAGCCCGTCCCTGGTCCTTGTGATCCCGGAGATTTTGCAGTTCTGGGTGACTGCCGTGATCGAATAGCCATGAGATCAATCCCGGGAACCATTCCGAGATAGACAAGAAGAAAAGGAGTAACCGGGAGGAGTTACCGAAGGTTGCAAAACTAGCGAATGGGCAGACGATTAGTACGAGGTCGCGCGACGGGAACTCTGGACGATGGAGATTGAAGATGGGTGGCCTACATTATGTTTGTGTAGGATTTGGCGAACGGGTTATCCGTTTCATCCAAGGCGCCGAAATCGTACCCGAAAGCTCCTGCACCAACCCTTTGAGAAGTCAGTCTATGGTCACCCCTCGTCAAGCACGCCAGACACTGAGACTGAGACGTACGCGTCAAGGGTAGCCCTTTCGAGCCACGAGTTCGCATCGATAACGGCAGAACGCCCGGACTTGCCATTCTCGACGATGTCACTCCATTTGTCCGCCATCTGATGACGAGGGCTCGTGTCAGCCTCCGAGATAAGATGCAAACGAAGTTCGCGTGCCTTGGAGGCCGAATCCATGAAATATGGCAACAAGCCTTTCGCCTCGACAAGACCGAACGCCGGAGCCATCGCCCTCCTCTAGCGCTTGTGCACGTTGCCTGTGGGATTGTTAGTACAGCCGTTCCGGAAAACCTTGTCATCGATGAGTTTTTTTTTTCGTAGCGTGACCGATAGGGGCCTGTCAAAAATGTGAGGAACCTGTAGCCGCCCAGATCCCGCCCGGATCTACTTGGACCGCTTGAATGCACAGGGAATAGTGAAAGAGGCATGGCGTTAGGATGTGGAACCAGGGCTTTGGGGTACCAGGAGTCGCAAGGAACGATGCCTTTCTTTTCCCTTTGGCGATCCATCATGGACATCATGGATTTTTATCATGTCGATCTAAATGAACTCAACGCACTGGACGGTCTTAGCCTGGAGGATCCCAAGACCGAGGTGTACGGTACGTCCCTCTCGTCGTTGGGTCTGTTGTCAGCGGCGACATATGA